>MDTB01149370.1_pt1 | contig 13921 bp, 10 predicted proteins | sample 811161 | NCBI WGS metagenome assembly MDTB01 (sample SAMN05326650, study PRJNA326480) | marine metagenome | isolation source: seawater | place: Mediterranean Sea | collected 2009
CTAGATATCCGGACCCTAGTCGGCGATGCCGCCAAACCAACAACTCTCGCCAATGCAGGTGCCGCAGACGCGGACATGCTGATTGATTGACCGAGCATCTTGCCGACGAAAAAAACGACGTTACTGTCGTGGATAATGCCGAGCCCGCGTTACGGCGTCTTCAAGAACGGCTAGATATCCGGACCCTAGTCGGCGATGCCGCCAAACCAACAACTCTCGCCAATGCAGGTGCCGCAGACGCGGACATGCTGATTGCCGTCACCGACAGCGATGAGGTCAATATGCTGGCCTGCAGCATTGCCTATACGCTCTATGGAACCAAAACCAAGATTTGCCGGGTGAGAGACGTCGACTACTTGAAGGAAGAAGCGGCGCTATTTCAGTCGGCGGCGATTCCAGTCGATGTAGTGATCAGCCCCGAACAGCTTGTCACCGACGCGTTGCACCAACTCATTCTGAACCCTGGGTCCTTACAGGTACTCGATTTCGCCCAAGGAAAAATTCGTCTGGTTGCGGTGAGAGCTGTCGAGGGTGGGCCGATTGTAGGGCGCGAACTACAAGAAATCCGACAGCACATGCCCGCCGTGGATACGCGTGTTGCGGCCATCTTTAGGCGTTCTGAGAGCGCAATTATCCCCGAGGCAAACACCGTTGTTGAACCTGATGACGAGGCCTTCTTTATTGCTGCAAGGGACAATATTAGAGCAGTGACTTCTGAGCTTCGTGAGCTTGATAGGCCTTATAAAAGGGTGATGATCGCAGGAGGAGGAAAAATTGGTGCATCATTAGCGCTGAGACTTGAACGTGATTATCAGGTCAAAGTGCTCGAGCTTAACTACGACCGTTGTCGTGCACTGTCTGAACTCTTAGAAGAGAGCATTGTTCTCAACGGCACCGCTAACGACACGCAGCTTTTACTCCGCGAAAATATCGCCAACACCGACGTATTTTGCGCACTCACCAACAATGGCGAGTCCAATATCATGATGTCGATGCTAGCCAAGCGTTTGGGCGCGAAAAAAGTCATAACGCTGATTACCAACCCCGCCTACGCCGAGTTAGTCGGGCAGGAGATCGATATCGCGATCTCACCTCAGCAAATCACCATTAGCAGCCTACTCACCCATGTACGAAAAGGCGATATCAGCGCAGTGCATTCACTGCGGCGCGGAGCGGCAGAGGCGCTGGAGATCACCGCCCACGGCGATCCAAAAACCTCAAAGGTTGTAGGCCGGCGGCTCGATGAACTTGATCTTCCGCCTGGAGCAACAGTGGGTGCGTTGCTTAGAGGAGAAGAGGTTCTGATTGCTCACCGACACATCGTGGTGGAAGAAGATGACCATGTCATTCTGTTTTTAACCGATCCCTCAAAGATCAGCATGGTCGAGAAACTCTTCGCACCCGGGACTAACCTCGTCTAATGAACATAGGGTTGTGTATCCGTGTCGTCGGACTGCTCCTCATGCTTTTCAGCCTTGGCACCTTGCCATCACTGTTGATGGGTCTGAATGCCGACGACGGCACTGCTGCAATATTTGGCAAAGCGTTTGTGACCACCGCGGTCTCGGGGATCATTCTCTGGCTAAGCACCCGCCAAACCGACACCGAGCTGCAGATTCGCGACGGTTTTTTAATCACCGCAGCGTTCTGGATTGTGCTGGGTGGCTACGGGGCTCTACCCTTTATCTTTTCCGAAGCGATTTCGGTGTCAGTAACCGATGCAATCTTCGAGTCGGTGTCTGGGCTTACGACCACCGGTGCCACTGTATTGGTAGGGCTGGATGATCTGCCGCAATCACTGCTGCTCTATCGTCAATTATTGCAGTGGCTTGGGGGCATAGGAATCATTGTACTGGCAGTGGCAGTCCTCCCTATGCTGGGAATTGGTGGTGTGCAGCTGTATCGGGCGGAGAGCACTGGCCCTTCAAAAGACAGCAAACTCACCCCCAGAATTACCAGTACCGCCAAGGCGCTCTTCTCGATCTATCTGGGACTTACCGCGGCCTGTGCGGTCGCCTATAAGCTTGCCGGAATGACAACCTTTGATGCGATTAGCCATGCTTTTTCCACCATAGCGATTGGCGGATTTTCAACCCACGACACCAGCATGGGCTACTTCAATAGCGACCCAATCTTATTGATTGCCTCCGGCTTTATGCTGATCAGCGCGGTTAACTTTGGCCTTCACTTTATCGCGCTACAGAAGCACAACGTCACCATTTACAAGCAGGATTCGGAGACCAAGTTCTTCGCCTGGGTGATCACGACGGCGGTTTTAATTAGCTGCGTCACGCTAGGGTTTAGCGGTCAGTTCTCAACTGATTACTCATTGGTTCACGGCCTATTTCAGACAGTCTCAATCGCCACAACCACGGGGTTTACCAGTGGGGACTTCAGTCTTTGGCCCTCGTTTCTACCTATTTTTCTATTGATGCTCAGCGTGATGGGTGCTTGTGTCGGCTCCACCGGAGGCGGTATGAAGGCAATGCGCATACTGCTCATTTTTCGCCAGGGAATGCGCGAGCTGCGTCAGTTACTTCACCCCAACGCCGTGATCCCTCTGAAACTCGATCATCGGCGCGTTAGACCCGAGGTAGTGAGTGCTGTTTGGAGCTTCTTCGCGGTATATATGTTCTCTTTTATCGTACTGGTGCTGGCAATGCTCACCACTGGGCTTGATTTCCTATCGGCCGTTAGCGCTGTCATGGCATCCCTCAATAATCTGGGACCAGGGCTCGGCGAAGTCGCATCGAATTACGCCGGTGTCACTGATTCAGGAAAGCTGATTCTTTGTATCGCTATGCTATTAGGTCGACTCGAGATCTTTACTCTTCTTATTCTGTTTACAGCGACCTTCTGGCGCCCCTGATCATCGCATCCCTCGCGACTCTTTAATCACATCGTAAGCCGCAGAAATTTTCTGGGACCTCTCAGTCGCCATCTGGATCATCTCTTCAGGCACGCCGCGCGCCGATAACTTGTCAGGGTGATTTTCGCTCATCAGCTTGCGATAAGCGCGCTTCAAATCGCTGTCGCTAACGCTCGAATTTATACCCAAGGCTTGGTACGCCTCAGCTAGTTGATTTCTTGGTTTTGGAGGAGTGTAGCTCTTACCACCACCAGCGTTATGACCAAACTGGCTTTGAGCAGTGACCATGGAAATCAAACGACTCAGTAGCGAATCTGACACCCCCAGGCCTCTTGATATGACACTTAAGGCTTCTCGTTCACGACTATCCAAATGGCCGTCGGCGAGCGCCATACCGATCAGAAATAACAACAGTGTCTGTGTGGTCGCGGGTCTGAGTAATACCACCCGTCGAAACAACTGGAGTTGCTGGGCCACATCGAAATCAGCTGACGCACCTTGTTTAAAACGCGAGATGGCGTTCTCGCGCTGCCTCGGTGATAAGCGAAGCTGCACAAACAGCGATTCAGCCTGCGCCACCTCGGCCTCTGACACCCGGCCATCTGCTTTTGCGACATAGCCGAGCAATACAAACGTGGTGTCAAAAAACTCCTGCTGTAATTCACGCAGGCCATCGGGGCCACTCAGCCTGACGGCACGCCACAAACCGACATCGAACAAGTGACCAACGAAGAAGCCGACTAATGCACCAGCAACACCGAGGGTGATGTAGCCAAAAAAAACACCGAGTATTTTGCCTGCGACGACTGAATTCATATCACACCGCCTGCTAGAGCCTAATCTTTGGTGCCTAAGTAATGGTTCGCGAGTGATCTAGGCGTCGTTCTGAACCGTTTGTAGGTCCACTGATACTGAGTGGTATCAGCGCGAAGTAGCTGCTCGATATCACTGTTCATCGCCGCCAACGCCGACTCGAGATGGTCGCTGTATACCGCATCCGACACCGGATAAAACTGGATCTCAAACCCTCTTTGAGTGCGCCAAGCAACACCCATGACCGCGCGCGCACCCGAGCGCTGAATAAGGCTAACAGCAAGACTTGCCGTACTACAATCCACACCCATAAAGGGTGCATTCACAGCACCGACATCTCGGTCGGGGACTTGGTCGGGCAAAATACCTGTGATGCCACCGGTTTTACAGTGACGGACTAACCTCGCGATACCTCTTCCTGTGGTGGGAACATACTCGCCGCCCGCGCGCTGACGAGCAGCCAATACCAAATCACCGATAGCAGAAAGTTTTGGCGGCTCGAACAGACACATCAAATCCCCCAGCGAGGTGAGATGATGCGACAGTACTTCCCAGTTGCCCAGATGCGGGGCAAGAACAACAATCCCTTTATCTTCGGCCAGCGCTTGATCGACATGCTCCCCACCATTCACCGAAATTAATGACCGAACATAGTCGTGAGGTCGTCGCCATACATGCCCCATCTCGGCCGATAACGCACCTTGTTCACGCAAGGTCCGTCTTACAAGTTGTTCGCGCTCGGCTTTAGATAATAAGGGATAAGCAATCTCAAAATTTCGCCTCGCAATTCTCACGGTTCGGAGGTTGAGACGCAGCATAATCGAGCCCAGCGCTCGACCGACCAACCGCGCCCAGTGCAGCGGCACACAAGCGGATGCTCTCAACACCAATCGCGCCACCATCACGGCTGTTAAATTTTTGATCGCTACCAGCAAAAAAATGAGTCCTCAGATATAGTTGGAACCACGATAGGAAACCTTGCCCCTTATTATGCCAGTGCTGAGCACTGTATACTGCGCCCTACGCCAAACTAGGTAGCTCGCGTGTCATCACTAACCTTTCAAGAACTCATTCTCGGACTGCAACGATTTTGGGGTGAAAACGGCTGTGTCGTTTTACAGTCCCTCGATCTAGAGGTTGGTGCTGGCACCTTCCATCCGGCCACTTTTCTGCGCGCCTTGGGGCCCGAGAACTGGAATGCAGCCTACGTGCAGCCAAGTCGCCGACCAGGTGATGGACGCTATGGCGAGAACCCCAATCGGCTTCAGCACTACTATCAATTTCAGGTGGTGATGAAACCTTCCCCAGCAGACTTCCAAGATCGCTACCTCGACAGTTTGCGTAGCCTCGGTTTAGACCCCTTAGAGCACGATGTGAGATTCGTTGAAGACAACTGGGAATCGCCGACCCTCGGTGCTTGGGGACTTGGCTGGGAGGGTTGGTTGAATGGCATGGAGGTTTCGCAGTTTACCTACTTTCAGCAAGCGGGTGGCCTGGAGTGTTTCCCCGTCACTGGCGAGATTACCTACGGAATTGAGCGACTGGCGATGTACTTGCAAGGCGTAGAGTCGGTCTATGATCTTGTCTGGTCAGAAACACCCACAGGCACAGTGACCTATGGCGATGTTTTTCATCAAAACGAAGTAGAGATGTCGCATTTCAACTTCGAGCATGCAGACGTTCCACAGCTCCTTAACTATTTCGAATTCTGTGAGACTGAAGCCGAGAGGTTGGTATCGCTTCAGTTAGTACTGCCAGCCTATGAATTTGTGATGAAAGCATCACACGCTTTTAATCTACTAGACGCCAGACATGCAATTGGCGTGACAGAACGACAGCGCTACATCTTGCGCGTAAGAACGCTCGCACGAATGGCCGCGCATGCCTATGTCGATTCACGGGCTAGACTGGGTTTTCCCATGGCAGATAAAGATTTAGCAGATGCGGCTCTCGCCCAGCGAGAAAAAAGCGAGGCTGTATCATGAGTACGCGAACACTATGCTTCGAACTTGGCGTGGAAGAACTGCCGGCTGGCGAACTAAAAGGAATGGCCCTTAGCCTTGAGTCTGGAATGTGTAAAGGCATCAATGAGGCGGGGCTCAGCTTTGAGCACAGTAAGACTTTTTGGACGCCCAGACGCTTGGCGGTTGTTATCTCTGGTTTGCAGGAGGCGGGGGAGGCGACCACGTCAGAAGTATTGGGGCCACCTGTGGCGGCAGCAACAGACAATGATGGAGCATGGACGCCTGCGGCTATCGGTTTTGCTAAGAAGCAAGGGGTCGCTCCCGACAAGCTGATCGCTATATCAACCCCAAAGGGCGAACGCTTGGGATTACAGAAAGCGCTGCCGGGTAAGTTGGCAGCGGATGTTGTACCCACGATTATCGAAACCGCGGTTGGCCAGATTCCTGTTTCCAAGCGCATGCGTTGGGGTAGGGCACGTCACGAGTTTTTGCGCCCTGTTCAATGGCTGATGCTGTTGTTCGGTGAGGAAGTACTGGAGCTGTCACTCTTTAATTTAAATAGTGACAGGCTCACTGCTGGCCACCGCTTCCACAGTCAGGGCACCGTGTCCTTAGAACGCGCCGACGATTATGAATCCGTGTTAAAAGCGCATCATGTCATCCCCTCGGCGGCAGAGCGTGAGGCGATTATTTGTTCTGAGGTTGCTGCACTGGCCGAGGAAGGGGAAACAGCCATTATCGACGATTCGTTGTTAGAGGAAGTCGGTGGCTTGGTCGAATTTCCAGTTGCCCTACGAGGAAGCTTCGACCCGGATTTTTTGTCGGTGCCCCGCGAAGCGCTAATCTCGTCAATGCGTGAACATCAGAAATATTTCCACCTTGAAAAGGCGGATGGCAGTTTGGTCCCTAGTTTTATTACGGTGTCTAATATTGTTAGCAGTCAACCAGACACGGTTATCAAGGGAAATGAGCGCGTCATTAGACCTCGACTAGCCGACGCCGCATTTTTCTTTGCAACCGATAAACAGACATCTCTCTCAAGTAAGAGTGAGCGACTGACTGGCGTTACGTTTCAAGGAAAGCTTGGCTCACTCGCCGACAAGCAACATCGAATCAAAAATATCGCTTGCGCAATTGCCCCGGCGTTAAATGCTGATATCGACATCGTTACCAGAGCTAGTGGACTGATTAAGTGTGACCTCGTTTCCGATATGGTGTTGGAGTTTCCTGAATTACAGGGAATTACAGGCGCCCATTACGCTAAACACGATGGTGAGTCTGAACTCGTCGCCTCGATAATCGAGGAACATTACTGGCCAAAGTATTCCGGTGACACCTTACCCTCGACGCCAGAGGCCATGACCGTGGCATTAGCGGACAGGATAGACACCCTAGTGGGTATTTTCGGTATCGGAGAAATACCGAGCGGATCAAAGGATCCATTTGCCCTTCGCAGAGCGTCATTGGCTGTCATACGAATGGCTCTCGATTCAGCGCGCGATATGCCAATAAGGACTTTATTAAGTGCTGGATCTGAGCAGTTTGACACCGACCAGATTGCCAACGAAACCGTCGAAAATGTCACTGCCTATTTGCTGGATCGCCTGCCAGCACACTACGAGGAATCGGGCATAGGAGTCGATGTCCTACGAGCGGCCCTTGAAACCGGTAGTGAGACCTTTGGCGATATTGAAGACCGCTTGTTTGCCTTGGTCGATTTCATGGGATCGGAGCTAGCCGAGTCGCTAGCGGCAGCCAACAAGCGAGTCGCGAACATTTTGGCTAAATCCGATGCCGAGCTTGGGAGCATTGACTTAAGCTTATTGACTGAGAATGCCGAAAAGCGGCTGGTTCAGGCCTTACAAAGCGTGAGTGAAGACATAGTAACAGCCTGCTCAAACGGGCGGTTCGCAAGTGCGCTGGAGCAACTAGCTAGCCTGCGCGATCCTATCGATGACTTTTTCGATCAGGTTATGGTGAATGCTGATGATCCTGCGTTAAAACGTAATCGGCTGACGATTCTGAAGCAGTTGCGCGAACAGTTTCTGATGGTTGCGGACTTGGCAGTTCTCGCAAGGTAAGGCATACCGTGTTAAGCACTTCGTTCACTGTTCTGGCGCTGTTGATTATCGGTTTGATAGTCTGTGCTGGTGGTTGGTTGTTATCGTTGCGGCGTCACAGCACCTACAGAGAACAGGTAGCGGGCCAATTGACTACCGCCGAGATTGCAAAAGCGGACCTTCAAAGCCTCAAAGCGCAAATTGATGGACTCAACCAGCAGTTACTTGATGTGCGAGGCAGCGAGGCGGCCTTAAAGGCTACTATCACCGCCAAATCCGAAGAGCATGAGGCACAACTCAAACTGCTCGATGAAGCAAAGAAAATGCTGAAGCTTGAGTTTGAGCAGGCCGGGCAAGCGCTGCTGAAGCAGGGCGAAACAAGCCTGTCCCAAAAAAACCAAGAGTCGCTCGATCAGTTATTGAAGCCGCTGTCTGAAAAAATCGATGGTTTCCAGACGAGGGTCAATCAAGTTCATACTGATCTCACCGGACAAAACGCCTCCTTAAAAACGCAAATAAAGCAGCTCCACGATGTTGGACTAGAAATGTCATCCGAGGCAAACAGTTTGAGCCAGGCGCTTAAGGGTGACAAAAAACTGGTTGGAAACTGGGGTGAGGCGCAATTAGAGCGAACGCTCGAACTCGCAGGCTTACAGAGAGGTGAACATTTCGAGAGCCAAAAATCCTTTAAAGTCGACGACGGCGATCGTTTACAGCCTGACTTTGTCCTATACCTGCCACAAGACAAGCACATTGTTATCGATAGCAAGGTGTCACTGGTGGACTACGAGCGAGCAATTGCAGCCGGTGATGATCTTGAGCGAACTGCGGCACTAAAAGGCCATGCTCAAGCCGTCAAAAATCACATCGATCAGCTATCCTCAAAGGACTACGCGAACCTTCCGGGGCTGCAATCTCCCGACTTTGTCTTGATGTTCATGCCTGTAGAGCCCGCATTCATAGAAATAATGCGTGACCATCGCGACCTTTTTAACCACGGATACGCCAAAAACGTGATTTTAGTATCGCACACCACTCTGATGCCGATTTTACGAACCGTGGCGAACCTGTGGATCGTTGAACGCAGTAACCAAGAGGCGCAGGAGATCAGTGATCGCGCAGGTGATATTTTCAACAGCGTGTGTCTGATTGCAGAGCGACTCGAGAGCGTCGGTGCTGCGCTCACACAAACCAATAAACGCTACAACGAAACCGTCACCAGCTTGGTAGGAAGGCAGGGGCTGCACGGAAAGGTAGACCGCTTCAAAGCACTCTCTACGAAGGTGTCCCGAAGCTTTCCCGATACGCTTAAAACACTCCCTGAGTCGACTGATGCTGCACAACTCAGAGCGGCGCTCGACGAGCCCAGCGCCGTAAACCAAGAGCCAGGCGACGACTAACTCAAATGTCGAGATTTGCCACCGCGAGAGCGTTGGTTTCGATGAACTCACGGCGCGGCTCGACATCGTCACCCATTAGCGTCACGAACATCTGATCAGCTCGAATGGCATCTTCAATCTTGACACGCAACATACGCCGCACATCAGGGTCCATTGTGGTCTCCCACAGCTGATCGGGGTTCATTTCGCCCAGGCCCTTGTAGCGCTGAACGGAACAACCTCGGCGAGCTTCGTCCATCAACCAACCCATCATTTTCGCAAAGTCACTCGATGCAAACTGCTTTTCGCCACGATTTACCACCGAGGTTTCAGTCATTATTTCGTTGAGCGTTTGCCCCATCGCGACGAGTTCAGCGTACTCACTTGATCCGATAAAATTCTGGCCCAAGACGATGTCAGATGCGACGCCGTGCGCTGTGCGTCGGACTACAACATAGTAATGGCCGCGCTCTTGATCTCTTCTTACTAGCGGCTCATAGGCAACAGTGTTGTCTGATCGGGTTAGTAAGCGCTCACTTAAAAGCTCGGAAAACGCCACGACCGTTGCCTCGTCGCGCATCACATCGGCGGTCAGCGCGGGTACAAAAACTAACTCATCGAGTACATCTCGAGAGTAGACTCGCTCCAGCCGATCAATCGTTTTTTGAGTGGCTTGGTACTGCGCGACTATCGAGGCAAGTGCCTCACCCTCAATACCTTCACTGTCCGGGGTAGAATATAAAGCAGTATCGACTAGCGCAGCATCGGTTAAATAACTCGCAAAAGCATCCTCATCCTTGAGGTACTGGCTAGACTTGCCTCGCGTCAATTTATACAGTGGTGGCTGTGCGATATAAACGTGGCCACGCTCCACCAACTCTCGCATCTGACGGAAGAAAAAAGTCAGCAGCAACGTACGAATATGAGAACCATCGACGTCCGCATCAGTCATGATGATGATTCGATGGTAACGGAGTTGGTCCGGATCAAACTCGTCCTTCCCGATACCACATCCGAGCGCCGTTACGATAGTGCCAACTTCAGCGGAGCCCAACATCTTATCAAACCGAGCTTTCTCGACATTTAAGATCTTACCCTTGAGTGGCAGGATTGCTTGAAACTTTCTATTGCGACCTTGCTTAGCCGAACCGCCAGCCGAATCGCCCTCTACAAGGTAAAGCTCGCACAAGGCTGGATCTCGCTCCTGACAGTCCGCGAGCTTTCCAGGCAAGCCGGCTATGTCCAGCGCACCCTTTCGACGGGTCATTTCGCGAGCTTTTCTCGCGGCCTCACGGGCGCGTGCAGCGTCGATCATTTTGCCAACAATCAGCTTGGCGTCATTAGGGCTTTCAAGCAGAAACTCTGCGAAAGCCGCCGACATAGCCGATTCAACAATGGGCTTCACTTCGCTAGACACTAATTTGTCTTTGGTTTGCGATGAAAACTTAGGGTCTGGCACCTTTACTGAAACAATAGCGGTAAGACCTTCTCTCGCATCATCACCAGTAGTGTTAACTTTGGCCTTTTTGGCTAGCCCCTCGCGCTCAATGTACGAGTTGAGCCCTCGTGTTAGCGCAGACCTGAAACCTGCGAGGTGTGTACCACCATCTCGCTGTGGAATGTTATTGGTGTAACAGAAGATATTTTCCTGAAATCCATCGTTCCACTGCAGAGCCACTTCAACACCCACGCCGTCTTCGCTGGTGGTTTCAAAGTGAAACACTTTGTTGATCGGTGATTTCGCCTTATTTAAAAAGTCGACAAACGCACTCAAACCACCATCGTAACAATAGGTTTCACTCTGACCACTGCGCTCGTCGGTTAAAACAATACGAACACCTGAGTTCAAAAACGCGAGCTCGCGTAAACGCTTCGCTAAAACATCGTAATGAAAACTGATATTAGTAAACGTCTCAGCTGAAGGTTGGAACCGAACCGATGTCCCTGAGTCTGTCGTTTCACCAACAACAGCTAACGGAGCGTCCGGCACACCGTGGCGATACACTTGCTCGTGGAGCTCACCCTGGCGCCTGATGGTGAGCTTAAGCTCTTCCGACAAGGCATTAACAACAGACACACCAACGCCGTGCAAACCGCCTGATACTTTGTATGTGTTGTCATCAAACTTGCCGCCTGCATGAAGCACCGTCATGATAACTTCAGCCGCGGACACGCCCTCCTCATGCTGTTCAGTGGGAATACCACGACCATCGTCGCTAACTGAGACCGACTCATCTGGGTGAATCAACACATCAATTTGGTTGCAGTGCCCGGCCAACGCTTCATCGATCGAATTGTCGACCAGCTCGAACACCATATGATGCAAACCAGTGCCATCATCAGTGTCACCAATGTACATGCCCGGACGCTTTCTCACCGCATCGAGGCCTTTCAGAACCTTAATACTCGAAGAGTCGTAATTAGCGTCTTCATTCATTGTTTTATCGTCTTCCATCGGTGACCTTTAATCGCATTAACCGCGCTTATCCTGCAGTAAGTGATGCAGTACCTGAGTGTTCCACGTGGAACACACCCGACAAGCTATTCAGGCTCGCCTTCCTCAACTGATGAGTGTCTACCATCGTTGCTAACACCTGCTGCTGACTCTCATCCAAAACCCGAAACACAGCCTCAGCATGTATATCATCCAATTCAGCCGCCACATCATCGACCAAAAAGATGGGCGCTGTATCGCTTTGACGGCATTGTAGGCGGCCTTGTGCGAGTTTTAGAGCCGCCATAAACACCTTCATCTGCCCTCTGGAAAACGAATCAGATGCCAACCCGTAAACAGTGCTAACCACAAGATCCGCGCGATGTGGGCCCACACTTGTGAAACCGCGCTGAACATCTCTCTCTTTTACTGAGGACAGCGCCTCCTCTAGGCATTTGTCATCGTGCCAGCCTTGATGAAACGCTAACTGCCAATCGGGGAGACAAACCCCCATTTCATCGAGCAAAGCCCTCAACTCACCAGCCAGCGCCTCCACTCCTTCGCGCCGCATCGCGGTAACCGCCTCACCAGACTCAACAATAGCCTCTACCCAACTATCGCTCGCCTCTAGGATACCATGCCGCAGCGCAGCATTGCGCTGCTTTATCGCTCGCGCATAGTTCTGGGTGTGTGAAAGAAAACGGCGTTGTTCCACGTGGAACATTAGTTGATCAACCACCCTCCTCCTCGCCTCAGGACCTTCCCACAACGCAGACAACACATTTGATGTCACCAACACGCAGGGTAGCTCGATTGCCAGCTGGGAAAGCGACTTAACATGAACGCCCCCAACTTTCGCTTGTCCTGCTCCGCGCCGATTGCGGCTTACACCAACCACCGTCGCAGCGACACCCTTTCTAATCCCGGCAACCACCGAGCATTCGTCTTTTGTTGACTGAATGACTGACCTGATGTTGGTTGTACTGAACGGTCGTCCAGTGCTGATGAGGTGTACCGCATCGAGAATGGTTGTCTTCCCCGCGCCGTTAGCGCCAGTAAACACAGTCATCCCCGGAGACAGGGACAACTCCAAGGACACAAAGTTTCGAAGCTGATTTATCGAAAGGCTCGATAACAAAAAGCAGGCTCGAGCTGATTACAAGCGCATCGGCATTACGACATACAAGGCTTCGGCCGACTCAGCGCTCGCACTTTCACCCTCTTCAATCAAAGCAGAGTTGGCCGAGTCAGATAGCGACATGCGGATCGATTCGCCGGACAATACGCCCAACACATCCAAGAGATAGCTAACGTTAAACCCTACTTCTAGAACGTCACCCGAATAACCGACTGCAAGCGACTCCTCGGCTTGCTCCTGCTCGGGGTTGTTCGCGGTTATCTCAAGTGAGCCAGGAGTCAAGGACAATCTAACGCCTCGGTATTTTTCGTTCGATAGGATCGCTGTTCTCGTGAATGCCTGTTTCAGCTCTAAGCGATTACCCGATACCGATTTGTCGGGCGATTTTGGCAGAACCCTCTCGTAATCAGGGAACTTGCCATCAACCAACTTGGAGGTGAAAGTAAATTGTTCGGTCACAGCACGAACATGATTACTGCCCATCACTAAACTGACAGAGCCCTCTCCGTCGAGTAGACGCGCCAATTCCAGAATGCCTTTCCTAGGAACAATCACTGCCGTGTCTGCGGCTTCAACCTGATCTGGCCCTGTGCAGAGCGCCAGTCGGTGACCATCGGTAGCTACGAAACGAAGCCGGCCTGAAGCCAGCTCAACGTACATACCATTTAAATAATAGCGGACGTCTTGCTGTGCCATAGCAAACGCTGTGCGCTCAATCATTGACCTTACCAGCTCTTGAGACAGCGACAGCTCAATATCACCAACATCTGCCTCAACCGTAGGAAACTCAGAGGCCGGTAATGTCGATAAAGTAAAGCGGCTGCGCCCCGCCTTCACTAAGGCCCTACCATCCTCGACTGAAAACTCGATATCAGCACCGTCGGGCAGGGATTTACAAATATCTACAAGCTTTCTGGCAGGCACTGTAATGTTGCCATCAGCTGCTCCTGTGACACCAAGTCTGCCTACCAATTCAACTTCTAGATCGGTGCCTGTTAGTGATAGATTCTGGCCATCTAACGACAGTAAAACATTAGATAGAATTGGCAGTGTCTGACGCCGCTCAACTACCCCCGCTACCAGATTCAAAGGCTTAATCAATTCGTCTTTTGAAACTGAAAACTTCATCAATACTCTCCAGGAACTAGGTCGTTAACGAGCGCAACAAATTTTTATAATCTTCTCGAATATCGGATGTTGTCTCTCGCAATTCCACTATCTTACGACATGCGTGAAGCACTGTCGTGTGATCTCTACCACCAAA
>MDTB01125456.1_pt1 | contig 13920 bp, 16 predicted proteins | sample 811161 | NCBI WGS metagenome assembly MDTB01 (sample SAMN05326650, study PRJNA326480) | marine metagenome | isolation source: seawater | place: Mediterranean Sea | collected 2009
ATTGATTGCCCATTAAGTGAATAATCTTTTCTTTGTTTATTTTTACGGAATATTTAAAACTCTCATAATCTTTTAAAACGTCATAAAGAGATAAAATAGTATGATAAGGTCCTGTCATTTTGCTCTCTAAATGATTAAAAATATTTAGGTAAAAAGACTCAACTTTATTTTGAGGATTTGAATTAAAGGCGATAAAACTTCCCCCAGTTAGTCCAAATAAGCCTTTGCATGAACTGTAGGCTAAAACGTCTGAAAAATGATGATCTTTTTCTAACCCGATCGAGGCAGTCGCGTCTAAAGCAAGTTTTGCTTTACATCTTTTTTTTAAAAAATATAGAGTTTTAATAGGTGTTTTTAAGCCAATACTTGTTTCTGTCGGGCAAGCAAATATCCAGTCAAATTTTTTCTTATAATCTTTAATTCTTTTCCACGGTATTGACTCTACGCTTTTTATATTTTTAAAAGTTTTTTTAGCGTAAATCGACATTCTTTTAATTCTGTCAGAATATACACCTGTATCTATAATTAAAACTTTTCCAAATAAAAAATTTGTTGTTAAAATTTCTAACGCAAGACTTGCTGAGCCTTGAAGCCTAGCTATTTTTTTATGACCAGAAATTTTTTTAAGTTTGTTTAATACAAATTTCTCTATTTTAGCATAATCAGGATCACCCCTTCCAAAACACGGTTTTAAATTAGAAATATTTTCTGTAAGTAAACTAGCTGGACCAGGAGTTAAAATTTTTTTCGATTGGTTCTGTTTTGCAACAAACTTTTTAAGATTATTTTTTATTGACATTGTTTTAGCCTTAAGAGTTTCTTTAAATTTATAGCAATATGTCTCATTTTTTTAAATTTTTTATAATACGAGCTGCCTTTTTTCTTATTAATCGAGTGCTTATATTTTTTGTTCTGGGAAAAATTATTGTTTTTATATCAAATTTTTCTTTTTTATAGTCATCTCCTCTTATTATTATATCAATTTTTTTCTTTCTTAAAAAACTATTTGTAATCTTTGCTTTTGAAGGTAAAACTTTATCTACATATTTTATAGATGAAATAATTTCTTTTCTTGACTTAAAATTAAGTTCTGGCAAATAACCTTTAAATCTCTTTACCTCGACGTCTGTAGTTAAAGCTACTAATACTTTTCCATACTTTCGTGCTTTTTTGAGAAGCCTAATATGCCCATGATGTAATATAGTAGTTGACATATCGACTAACACCCTTTTTTTTTTCATCTTTTTATAAAATTCCTTTCAATAGATTCATTATTCTTTAAAGAGACAATAATGTTATAAATAAACATGACAAGTTCCCTTAATACAAATAGATAAAAAAAGTATTGAGATAATAAAATTTTATCATAATACAACTCAAATAATATTATCAAAAAAATAAAATCTAATGTTTTCCCGTGATAGTTAAACCCATACTTAAAAAAATTTTCAAAAATTCCCATGCTTTTTTTATTCTTTTTGAAAGTTTTTATATTCCTTTTATCATTTTTAAATATATATCCCTCATTTAAAATATTTATTAAATACATAGAAATATCTTTTTTTAGATCAATTGACTTTAAAAAAATTATTAAAAAAATAATATATAAAAAAATAATATTATTTGTAAAATTAAAACAATAAATACCAAATCCAAAAATAAAACTATTGGCACTTACTGTGCCTCCCCAGCTATCTAGGGCAGCTCCTTTTATGGTTGGTTTATATTTAACCGTAGCCAAAAGACCGTCAGCGCTATCTACGACCACTTTAAAGAAAAGAACTAAAATTCCAAAAATTATTATTTTACTATCATTAAAAGCTAAGCAAATACCTCCCAAAAAACTCAAAAAAACATAAATGAAAGTTACATCGTTAGATTTAATTTTAGTATTTTGTAAGAAATAAATTATTATACTTGATAACTCAATGTATAATCTAATTTTGAAACACGTGTAAGGCGACTTAAACCAATTGTGCATGTCAAAATGTAATGGTGGTTTTGAAAGTGCCTTTTTTTCTCTTTTGTAATGTAGTTTTCTGATAGCTTGATATTTCATTTATAATTAAAGTTTAAATTTTTTGTCTTCCACCAAGAAAATTTTTTTTGGGGTGATTTCCAGTTTTTGCCATATATATATTCTAAATACAAAGTAGTTTTGGAGGGTACATTGAACTCTAAATCTTCAAATTTGATTTTTTTAAATTCATTTAATAAATTTAATGGTTGTTTGTAACCAGCTTCTCTATAAAATAATTTTTTTTTAGTAAAAATTTTTTAATCAATTTTGCAAACTTTTCAAAAATCGCTAGATTATTTATAATCAATTTATATTTTGAGTTGTAATTTTTTGCATTTGAAATGGCATCTAAAAAACTCATAAAAATATTTTTTGGATAACCCCATCGTGTAAACGCTATTTCTTCTCCATCTTCAGACGTATTTTTTTGATAGAAATTTAAATCAACACGTCTTCCGCCTTTTTTATCAAAAGACATTTGATCATACTTTTTACCAAATCCAAGATCATCTCTATACTTAAAGCCTTCATTTTCTAAAAGCTCAACAAATTCATATTTTTTTTTGTATTCGTGATCCCATAAGCAAATATCAATATCATGATCCCATTCTATAAGTTTGTTATCACGAGTTATGCCTAAAAGAGTACCTTGACCTATCCAGTAAAATATATTTTTATTATTTAAAAGTTTTACAACTAATTCAAGATTTTTATCACTCATACTTTATGTTTTCGCCTGTAGTTCTTTTGCAAGTTGATCAACAGCATTTTTTTTATAAATTGCAAAGTTTTCATTTAAATATTTAACACTTCTCTGAATTCCCTCAGAATACCACCATTTGGTAATCTCATCAGCATTTGTGCGGTTTAAAAAATTAGATATTTTTTTTGGGTCATCAAAAAATATTTTGTTCTTAAGATTTAACAAAGTCTTTTTAAAGAAACTGTTTACAAGCTGATTTTTTAAATCACAAAATATTAAAAAAGGAATATTGGAAGATATACACTCTAACAAAGTTGTTGATGAAGCTTGCGTTAGAACAACCACATAAGATCGACGAACACTTTCGTGTATCGGATTTGCTCTGGTTTCAATATTAAACTTAACCGATCCATTATTCCAAACCTCTTTCTCATAATGTAAAAGGTTATTATTTGATCCAAAATTATATGATGACCCTAATCTAATAACAACATTTCTTCTTATTTCGTTTTTAAGATTCTTAAAAATCTTTTTTTGAAGCTCGACAAAATCTTTATATTCAGAGAAATGTAATAAGCTGGAAAAGAGTAAATTAGTGTATAATGTAGGCATATCCTGAACAATTAAAATTTTACGTTTATCCGTATTTAGCAATTTTTCTTTTTCGAAAGGTTTAGAAGCACTCTTCAAGTTAAATAAAGTTTTTACTTTTTTGTTTGAATCTCTACTTTTTCCCCAAACCAAAATCTTATCACAAGTCTTATTTAAAAAATAATTTTGAGTTGAATATATTTGTGTTTGAAATCCACCGCCATGACAACAAAACAATAATCTCGTTTTATATTTTCTTTTATTTTCAGCACACCAAATTTTAAATGTATCATCATAAAGATTATTAACAGATGTAAATATTTTTTTTGGATTATTTTTCCATGGAAGCTTTCTTGAGAATTCAACTAGTTCTTTATAATCTTCCAAAAAAGATTTCGGCATAAATTTTATCAACAAAGGTCTTATCAATTGAGAAAAACTTTTATTATTTATATTTTTAAAATTGATTTTTCTATTATTAGTTTTTTTTGAAACTGGAATAAATTTTTTTGTGGTATTAAATTTAAGAAGTTTATTAACTTTTAATTGCAAATTTAATTCATCAAAAAAGGATAAATATGAAGTTAAGATAAAAATTTCACCTTTTTTTCTAAATAGCATCGACATAGCAGAAATAAATCTAATAATTTTTTGTTTTAAAAATGCCTTGAAAGATAATTCTTTTATAATTTTTTTCTTAGATGTGTTTGATTTGTTTGCAAATTTTTTTATAACTATTTTTTTTTTAAGTTTTTCAATAAAATAACAAAATAGTTGGTTATTACACTGATGATTATTCATCTGATTGCTAGCTGACACAGAATTAGATGGAGCTTCTTCAATTTCAAAAATTTTATAAGCAATTGTATTATTTGAATCAATTAATCTTTTTACTATTAAAAATTTTTCATAAGCTACTATTAAAAATTCAAGTAACCAAACCCCTATAATTTGCTCCCAATAATCTTTAGTATATTTAACTTTATGTTCTTTATTTAAAAAATTTACAAGATCTATCAATAAAATTTCATACAAGTTAATGATCTTGTAATAACTTTGTTTTTTTAAAGATTTATTTTCAAATGGATATCTTATTGTCTCTATTTTGTTCTTAACATTTTTTAATCCGTTATTTTCATTGCACCATTCACCTGTTACTATGATCTTATCTTTATTTCCTCCAAATTTTAAAATTTCTATTGGTGTAGTAGCAATTATTTTTTTTTTATGGACTTCATTATTTTCAATATATTTTGTTAAATTTTTCAAAGCTGCCTTCATCTTTGATTTCTCCGTTATCTATAAGAAAAATTTTGTCACAATATCTTAATGAATTCATCCTATGTGAAATCATGATAATAGTTTTATCTTTTAATAAATTGATATCCTTTAAAATTTCATTTTCGGTAAACGTATCTAATGCGCTAGTTGCCTCGTCAAAAATTAAAATTTCAGGATTGAATATTAATGCCCTGGCTATTCCTATTCTTTGAATTTCTCCTCCTGAAAAGTTAAGGCCTCTCTCTTTTATTATATATTCTAATCCATTTGGTAATTTAGTTAATAGACTGGTTAAATTGGAAAGTTTTATTGCATCTATAATTTTTTCATCAGGAAATTGATCTTTGTCGAGACCGAATAATATATTTTCTTTTAAAGTTTCATTCATTATTGAAATATTTTGGGGAATTAGCCCTATTTTTTTTTGCCAATAAAATCGATCAAATTCTGTTTCAATTAGTTTGTTATCTACTTTTAGTTTTATTACCGAGTCTTTTAAAATACCTGCTAGAATATCAATTAGAGTGCTTTTGCCTGAACCACTTTTACCAATAATACCTATTTTCTGATTTTTAAATATCTCTAATGATATGTCTTTAATTTGAAAGCTGTTTTCACCATCATAATTAAATTTTTTTATTTCTAAAGTAATATTTTTTTTGAAATTTAGACCTTGCCCATTTTTTGGTTTTTCCTTGACTGAAAGATTTTTAAAGTCGTCATACAAAACATTAAATGACGCTGTAGAATATTTTAAATTTTGAAGAGAGTTAAAAATTCTGTAGACTGAAGGTATAATTCTAAAACTTGCTGCTAAAAAAAGTGCTATTACTTTTATAATATCTTGGTTAGCAGATCCTGTAAAAACTAAATAAATAAAGATAAATAAAATTATAACAACCGTAAATAGCTCGAATATATTCCTTGGAATAGAATTTAAAAAATAGAAATTAGTATTAATTTTAAAAAAATCTCTATTTTTTTCTTTAAATCGATCTAAAAAAAAATTATTTCTGTTAAAAACGTTAATTTCTTTAATAGAAGAAAAAGCTTCTTGCATATAGATTATTCTGTCTTTTTCAATTTTTTGCCTATCTTTTCCCCATACCAATAAATTTTTTTTTACTAGCAAATAATAAATGATAGCTGTGAATGATGAAAAAAATATAACCATTAGAGTAGGAATAGTTAATAAATATAAAAGAAAAATAAATATACCAATTAAGATAACTGACTCTAAAATTATTTGTATAAAAGATAGCAAATAAAGACTAAATACTTCAATCTCTCTTAAAATATTTCTCATTAATTCAGAGGAATTTTTTAATGAGGATTTTTGATAATCTTGAGACAGGTATTTGGAGTAAAGATTAAAAGAAATTTTATCAATAAATTGATAAATAAAAGAATGGTGCTTCCATGAAACAAAAATTGAAAATATAGTTTTAAAAGAAAAAAAAATTATAAAAAACAATAAAATCGATGAAATAGAGAAATCTTTAAATCCGATTAAGTTAGTAATCCATGCTATATTTGACTCTTTTGCACTTGTCTCTATTTCAAGAAATAAATTAATAATTGGAACGATGATGGCTAAGCTTAACATTTCAAGAATAGATGCTATTATTATAAAAAATAATAAAATAAAAAAAGTTTTTCTTTGACCTGGACTAAATAATTTAAGAATTTTTGGCATTAATCTTTTTTATTAATTTCACTTTTTAGCTCCTCATATTCTCTCATTTTTCTTTTCATAAAATTTATTGTCAGCTTTGTTTTTTCAGCAATACCTTTTGGAGTTAAAACATAGATATAATTAATCTTGTTTGGATTTTTACTAAAATTATTTATTTTAATTAAACCTTTATTTTTTAATGCCTTTAAACAATAGTTTAGTTTTCCTAAACTAAATCCAAGATCCTTAGCTAACTCTCTTTGTGTAGACTCAGGTCTGTTTTGAATTTTTCTTAAAACTGCAAATTGATCTTCGTTTTCTTTTTTCATGTTCAATTAATGAACACTTATAGTTTAATTATCTTATTTAGTAAACAACTTTATAAATTATTTTATTTTTCTCTTTAATAAGGCGTTCTCCACACTTTCGAATATGAAGTGTCCTAAAAATATATGAGCTTCTTGTATATTTGCTGTAACAGTGCTTTTTATAATTATAGGATAATCACAATATTTTTTTGCCTTCCCGCCATTATTACCTAAAAATCCTATTGTTTTAAAATTATTTGCCTTTGCGTGCTTTAAAACTTTTAAAATATTTTTAGAATTTCCGGAAGTTGATATTGCTATAAGAATATCATTTTTTTTCGCTAATCCTTTAAAAGGTCTTAAAAAAATATCTTCAAATGAATAATCATTTCCACAGGCAGAAAGAGTAGATACATCGGTTAGTAAGCTCAATGCAGGTAAAGGATTTCTATTTATTTTAGGGCGCAATCTAACTAGAAACTCTGCAGCCAAGTGTTGAGCATCAGCTGCTGAGCCGCCATTTCCACAAAGCAATACTTTGCCTCCAAATCTTATTCTTTTTGTAATTAAACTAATAGTTTTATCAATTTCTTTAATTTGTTTTTTTAATGACTGTATTGCTAGATTATGTGAAGAAATTTTTTTGTCTAATAATCTAATCATTTTTTTTCCTATAAAAATTTAGCGAGAGGTTATTGGCTAATCCCAAAGATTTTGCATCTAAAAATAATATATGTTTATCGATATCTTTTACATAATAGTAAAGCCATTTCCTTTTAAAAAAAGATTGTAAAAACTGCACATTGGCTGTTCGTCCATCTACAACTATAATAGTCCCGGGTATTAAATAAAATTCAATTTTTAGTAAATCAGAAACCATTGGCATAAAGTCGCTATGATTCGGATCGAAATTATTTATTTTACCTTTTACTTTAAATATATCTGGTCCATCTAAATAAATAAAATCAGGATTAACTTTTGGAAAACTTTTATAAACAGTGCAATATCTTCCTTCAAATTGTGAAATAGCTACATCGGAAAAACACCAATTAATTTTTGTGTTCTTTTCTGAAATTTTTTCTAATCTTTTCTTTGTAATCTTAAAATATTTTTTGTCATTTTCTAGTACAAAAATCTCAAACTTATTCGTTCCTCGTAATAATTTGGTTTTATTTTCATACTTTTTTCTATTTTGTTTTAGAGCATGGTATAAAAATAAAGTAGACCAACCTGATCCGATTTCTAAAATCGTTAATCTTTTGTTTAAAGTAATAAGATTGTGTAAAAAAAATAATTCCTTAAATACTGGGTCATAAGCTTTATTTCTTCTGATTAACTTTCTTGCAGGTTTGTGGTTCATGAATTTTTGAGAAAACGTCATATTTAACTGCTTTAATAAATTTTTATCAATTTTATTAGTTATTTTTGGTATTATTAATTTTTTTTTAGTGATCACCAAATGCTCCTTCCTCCATCCATAATAAGATTTTGCCCAGTCATATATTGTGAAGCATCGGAACATAAGAATTGTATTGCCCCTCTATACTCATTTTTCATGGCTAATCTATTTAAAGGAATATGCTTTTTAAGTTTTTTTATAAAAATTCTTGGCTGTCCATCCTCTACTGGTCCGGGTGAAATAGCATTACATCTTAATTTCTTTGAATTCCAATAAGTTGAAATATATTTTGTTAATCCAATTACTCCGTGTTTGATAACAGAGTACATTACAGGTTTAAAGATTCCTTTTTTGTATATTTCGTGGTTTGGAGCTATAACAGATAAATCTGAAGCTACATTTACAATAACCCCTCCCTTTGCGTTTCGGATAATCATTTTTCCGAAATGCTTAGAGCATAACATGGCTCCTGTAAGACCAACATCAAGATGTTTTTTCCAATTTTTAAGAGAAGTAATTTCAAATTTTTCGGTATTAGACATTTTCTGGTTTTTAAAAATTTTTGAGTCAATTGCTGCGTTGTTAATTAAAGCATGTAATTTAATTTTTTTCTTTTTTAAATTCTTTGCAACTTTTATAATTGATTTTTCTTTAGATACATCCATTTTATAAGTAAAAATTTTAGATTTCGGATATGATTTTGTTAGTTTTTTTTTAAGTGAATTTATTTTTTTAATATTAATATCGGTCAAAATTAGGTTTGATTTTATTTCTAGCAATGCAGCTGCGTGCTCTTTCCCTAGTAACCCTCCGGAACCTGTTATTAAACAATATTTATTTGTTAGATTAAATTTTGATTTATCCATAATATCTAATTATTAAAACGTTCTGGTTTGACCTCCATCTATTACAAAAGTAGCGCCAGTTGAAAAAGATTTTTCGGAACTTAAAAAATAACAAAGTTCAAATATATCATTTATTGAACCAAATTTTTTCATCGGAACATTTTCATGAAGAAATTTTTTAATTCTTCTTTTATTTTTTTTTAATTTTTTTTCCCAAACTGACCCTTTGAAATAGATATTTCCTGGAGCAATAGAATTTATTAAGATTCCATTTTTTGATAAAATAAAACTCACAGACTTAACAAAGCTGTTTAAAGCAGATTTAGACACTGAATAAGCTATCGGAGCGTTTTTAATTGTCTCTACACCGCAAATTGACGAAATACAAATTATTCTTCCTGTTTTTTTTCTTAGAATAGGCATACTATACTTAATAGTATTTACAGTAGAAAAAAAATTATTCTTTAAAGAATAATCAAAATCTAAGTTATTTTTTTTAAAATCACTATTTCCATAGTTACAAACAAGTATATCAATTTTTTTAAATTTAATTTTAATTTTTTTAATCATATTTTTTATATCTTTTACAATTGTTAAATTAGCCTTAACATAAAAACAATTTTCCAAAAGTTTCGAGGCTTTTTTAAGTTTTTTAGTATTTCTACTACAAATTATTATTTCGTAACCTCGGTCTAAAAAATTTTTTGCTATACCAAATCCTATTCCGGACGAAGAACCTGTTATCAATACAGTTTTCTTTGTTAAATTATTTTTCATTTAAATAAGTCTTTATGTAATCCATATTAATTTTGAGTTCTTCAAAGTCTTTGTTCTTTATTACAGATCTAGCCGTTTGTAATATCAACAACTTATTATAGTTTATCTTTTTGATGTTTTTGAAAACCTTTTCAAAATTTGCGTTTCCTTCTCCAAGCCTAATTGTTTTTCCTTTTAGGATCCTATCTTTAACATGAATATTCTTAATATACTTACCGTAATAACTGAATTCAGCATCTGGGTCATAATTTAAACTAGCACTGTTCCCACTATCATAATTGATACCGAAATTTTTTAAATCAAATTTTTTAATGAACTTCTTTAAATTTTGCGGAGGATAATTCGACTCGAATAGAATTTTTACTTTGTTTAAACTTAAAATGTAATTTAATTTTTTAAATTCTGAAATTATTCTATTTTCTTCTTTTTTATTTTTAATAGAACTATTATCTACCAAAGGAAAAATAATATATTCTATTTTCAAATTTCCACAGGCATTAATTACCTTTTTTAAATCTTCAATATATTTTTTTGAGTTTGAAAACTTCCAAAAAGGTTTTTGCATAAAACAATCGCCAGTTAAGGTTTTGATTTTAACTTTATATTTTTTTGATAAATATCGTATTTCGCGTATACCTTTCTCAGTAAAAATTGGATTTTTATGCAAATTTTTATAATCTAGTGTCCATTCCATGTTTTTAAGACCTATTTTATTTGCTAAAGAAAATTCTTTTCTCCAACATTTTTCTGGAAAAAACTGAATTTTATTTGCTTTTGTTGGCGAAAGTCTTCCTTGCATAAAGCCTAAATTATTAGATTTACTCATAATTCTTCCACTAACTCAAGAAACGAACCCTCAGGGGTTCTACAATATGTCATTAAAACTTTATTATCAGCTGAAAATCTAGGTTCACTATTAAATTTTATTTTATTTTTTTTTAACCTATTATAAAGATTTTTTAGATCTTTAACAGTTACTGAAATATGAGTAATTCCCTTTGAATAAGGAAATAATTTGTTATTTTTAATTTTAGGAGAGTTAGAAAAATATAATAATTCAATAAGATTTTTATTTTTATCTTGAAGTTTAATAGTTTTTACCCTTACGTTTTTATAACCTAAAACCTTATCAATAGTTAATCCTTTTTCATTTGCTGATTTTTTAACTTTAAAATTAAGTTGTTGGCACCAGAACCATTTAGATTTTTTAAGGTCGGTAGTAACAATTCCAGTGTGTCGAATTTTAATCATTTTGTTTTTTAAAGATAAGTTTAATATTTTTCTCTAAAATTTTAACACCTTCTACTAATGCATCATTTGTAATAGTTAAAGGCGGTCCAATTTTAATTGACTCTCTTCCCGTATAAACTAAGAGCAATCCTTCTGACATGCAATTCTCCACGAGCTTTCTCAAAACAAGATTAATATTTTTTTCTTTGGTTTGTTTAAAAATTACAGCTGCAATTAATCCTTCTCCGTTAACTTCTTCTATAGCATTAGGGTAAATATTTTTTATTCTTGTAAGTTCTTTTAGTAAGATTTTTCCTTTCTTTTTAGTATTTTTAATTAAATTTTTTGTTTTAATTTCCTCAAGCACAGCTAATCCAGCGCTGCAAGCAATAGGGTTTGCTGAATTTGTACTGCTCATATTTCCCACTGCTGGCAAATCCATAATTTTTTTTTTACCAATAACTCCTGACAAGGCGATGCCACCTCCCATCCCTTTACCGCAACAAATTAAATCTGGTTTTACTCCATAATGTTTATAACCAAAAGAATATCCAGTTCTAGCAAATCCCGCTTGCATCTCGTCAAATGCTACTAGGATATTATTCTTTCTACAAATTTTTGTTAATAATTTTAGATAGTTTTTAGGGTAAAATATAGCTCCCCAACCCTGAAATGTCTCGATCATCACACCACAAATATCTTTTTTCAAACTTATTTTTTTTTGTAGCTTGTTTAAAGAATTTATTAAAAATTTTTCTGGGCTTATTTTTTGTAATCTATTTTTGTATGGAAACGGTAAATGATGTATATCTCTATCATTATAGCCAATCCACTCTTTTTGTTTTATATTCCCGCTCATCATTTGAGCTCCAAGTGTTCTTCCATGCCAGTTTCCCTCAAAACAAATAATACCAAGTTTTCGTTTCTTTAATCTTTGACCGTTAAGTCTCATTAATTTTAATGCTGCCTCTGTGGACTCTGTACCCGCTGACATCAAAAAGGCTTTTTGAAAACCTTTTCCAGCAAAATTTATTAATTTCTTTATATATTTTTCTCTAATCTTGTTAATGTATGCATATGAATGAATTAATTTTCCATTAATTGCCTTATTCAAGTACTTCAAAAGTTTTGGGTTAGAATGTCCTATATTTGTGACAAAAATAGTAGAGGTAAAATCTATGAATTTATTTCCTGCGATATCATAAATATTAAAATTTTTTGCTTTATTCCAAGCTATTGGTACTTGACCGTGCATAGATCTAGACTCTATTTTTGAAATTTTTTTAATTAATTTTTTTGTACCAGGGGCAGGAATTTTTGTAAAAATATGCCTATTTTTTGTTTTAATTATATTCATTTTTTTCTGTTTAAGATGAAGTTAATAATTTTAAATTGCTCAATAGTATCAATTTCATGGGAAAAATTAGTAACAAATGGGAAAACCTTTTTGCCTAGTAAATTTTTTTTTTTAATCAGGTGATCTTTTAAGTAAATATCAATTAATCCATTAGCAGCATATGTTTTTCTAAAACTTTGCCTTGGTTTATTAAAAAAGTCCATATCGTTTTTATTATTACAAATTGGTTTAAGTAATTTTTTTTTTTGAGATTTCAAAAGTCTTGTAAGCACTTTCAGGCATCTCATGAACTGATCTAAGAGATGTATAATTTTTTTTTGAAAATAATAAAATTGCTTTATCTATATCTTTTGGTTTTCTTATAGGGGTAGTTGGTCTAATATGTGCAATAAATTTAAAATTTAACCCTTTTAAATTTTTAATCGCATGGGTTAAAGCTTGATAGTCTGTAGATTTATCACCAGAAATATTTTTTGGTCTTATAATCACTTTTGTAGCTCCATATTTAATTGCAATTTTTGCATATTTTTGGGAGTCCGTAGACACGACAATGTCTTTTATATATTTAGATTTTTTACAAGTTTCAATTGACCATGCTAGAAGAGGTTTCCCATTAAGATTCTTTATATTTTTATTTTTAATGCCTTTTGACCCTGATCTTGCAGGTATAAAGCCAATTATATTTATTTTACTTTTTTTATTTTTCCCAATATCGTAATTTTTTTGCAACATTTGTCTCACAATCTAATATTTTTTTTTTCGCCACCACCAATTACAGTAGGAATTTTTCTAACAATTGACAGTAGTTCTTTAAGTCCTCTTTCCTCTAGAGAAGCGGACTGATCGCTGCCATACATGGAACGATCTAAAGTAATGTGTCTCTCTAAACTTGTTGCCCCTAAAGTAACTGCAACTAAACTAGGAGAAACTGAAGGCTCATGACCACTATAACCTACGTTACATTTATATTTTTCCTTTAATTTTTTAATTAAATTTAAATTTAACTGATCTTCAGGTGCTGGATAAGCAGATACAGAATGCATTAACTCAAAAGGACAATCATTCTGTTTAAAAATATAAACTGCTTTATCTATTTCTGCGTATCCGCTCATTCCTGTTGAAATAAAAGTATATTTTTTTCTTTTAGCTGCTTGTTTTAAAAATTCTAAATGCGTAATCATTGCGGATGCAATTTTATTATATTTCAAGTTATATTGATCAAGAAATTCTAAACTCTTAATATCCCAAGCTGACGCAAACCAACTTATTTTTTCTGAATTACAAAATTGATTAATTTCATCATATTCTTTTTTTGAAAATTCCAAACCTTCTTTTTGTTTTCTCTGAGTATCACCCCACGGGCTTTTCCTTGGTTTGTTTAATTCCTCTTCGGTGTAGACAGTATTGATATCTCTTTTTTGAAATTTTACTGCGTTACACCCAGCTGCTTTAGCCATAAGAATTAAATCTTTAGCGATTTTCAAACTTCCATTATGATTGATTCCTATTTCAGCGATAACAAATGTTTCATTTTTCATGAATACGTAATATATCGTTCAATAATTGAACAGTAAAGCCCTAATTATAGTTTTTTTTAATTAATAACTATGTTTTGAAAAAGTATTTAAATTTTAATTGAAAATTTTTTTCAGTGCATAAATCAAGCCAATTGAGCTATTAGTACTGGTCAGCTACACGCGTTACCGCGCTTCCACATCCAGCCTATCAACGTAG
>MDTB01239810.1_pt1 | contig 13920 bp, 15 predicted proteins | sample 811161 | NCBI WGS metagenome assembly MDTB01 (sample SAMN05326650, study PRJNA326480) | marine metagenome | isolation source: seawater | place: Mediterranean Sea | collected 2009
CGGGGCGGCAGGATTTGAACCTGCGACCCTCTGGTCCCAAACCAGATGCGCTACCAGGCTGCGCTACGCCCCGAACGACTGTTTTTATAGGTTAATTATACCTTTTTGGCAATTGAAAGATGGCCTCTATAGAAGTAAATAATAGCTATGATCCAACAAATTACAAAACCTTTTAAATACTTTTTTAAGTTAGAAGCCGCTTCTGGATTAATTCTACTTTTTGCAGCAATTTTGGCTTTAATAATTAGTAATGGAATTTTTAGTGATTTATATTTTTCCACATTAAATAAATACATTACACTTGGAACTAAAGAATTTGGGTTAAAACTTAGTGTTCTTCATTGGATTAACGATGTTTTAATGGCTATTTTTTTCTTTTTTGTTTCACTAGAAATCAAAAGGGAATTTTTACAAGGAGAACTTTCTAATCCAAAACAAGCTTTATTACCAATTATAGGAGCTGTAGGAGGCATGGCTGTTCCTGCATTATTTTATATTTTAGTAAATTATTCTGATAGTACTACGCTTAATGGTTGGGCAATACCCTCTGCTACAGATATAGCTTTTTCTTTAGGGGTTTTATCATTACTTGGTAAAAGAGTTCCTGTTTCCTTAAAAGTTTTTTTAACTGCTTTAGCTATAATAGATGACCTAGGAGCTATAGTTATTATTGCTTTCTTTTATTCGGGAAATATAGAAATAAAGTATTTAATTTTAATGTTTATATCTGTAATTATCTTAATAGGATTAAATAGATTTAATTTCAAAACTTTCTTACCATATTTAATAGTTGGAGTTTTTCTATGGGATTTTACACACCAATCTGGAGTACACGCAACTATAGCCGGAGTTATATTAGCCTTAACTATTCCTCACAATATTAAAAATAATAAAGAGTCATTGCTATTAAAGTTAGAGCATGGCCTATCTCCTTATGTCGCTTTTGGAATAATGCCAGTTTTTGCATTTGCTAATGCTGGTGTGTCTTTAACTGGATTGACTTTTTCAACTCTTTTAAACCCTGTTCCGTTAGGTATTGTTCTTGGTTTATTTTTTGGAAAACAGATTGGTGTTTTTCTGCTATCCTATATTTCAGTGAAATTAAAATTAGCTGATATGCCGAATAACTCAACATGGCCAACATTTTATGCTGTTTCAATACTTACAGGAATAGGTTTTACAATGAGTTTGTTTGTTGGGAATTTAGCATTTGCCAATGACCTACAATATATGGATGGTGTTAAAATTGGCGTTTTAGCAGGCTCATTACTTTCTACTCTATTTGGATATTTTTTATTATTATTTTTTAGTAAAAAATGATTGATTCAAAAATTATTAAGATAGCATCTAATACAAAGTTTGAAGGTTTAAAAAACCATTTCACTCATAAATCTTCTTTAAAAAATTCTTTATGTGGAGATTTTATCAAAGTAGAATTTATAGCCAATAAATCAAAGATTAAATCGATGAGATATGAAACGGAGTCATGTATACTTTGTGAGGCTTCAGCAAGTTTACTTGCAAATAAGATATATAAGTTTCACCTTAAAGATCTTAAAAAAGATTTAGTCAACATTAAAAAAATCCAAAAAAATAAGAATTTAGATGTTCCTTTAAAATTCAAAGAATTAAAACAATTAATAAACAAAAAAACCCTAAAACGTATAAATTGTGTCATATTGCCTATGGAGGCTTTATTTAAAGCATTTAAAATAAGTTAATGAAACACATATTAATTATTTGTTTTTTTATGTTTGGAATTATAGGAAAAGTATCAGCGAATTATACTAAATTGGCATACGATTTTGAATTCAATAGTATTGATGGGAATAAGATAAAGTTAAACGATTTCAAAAATAAAGTATTAGTAGTGGTAAATGTAGCAAGTAGGTGTGGATATACTCCTCAGTATGAAGATTTACAAAATCTTTGGTCAAATTACAAAAATAAAAACCTAGTTGTGATTGGAGTTCCTACGAATAACTTCAAACAAGAGCCTGGAACTAATGAGCAGATAAAAGATTTTTGCGAGACTAACTTTGGGATAAACTTTCCTATGACTGAAAAAGTTAATGTAATTGGTAATAATGCCCATCCTTTTTATAAATGGGCAAAAAAAAACCATGGTATCGGAGCTATACCAAAATGGAATTTTCATAAAATAGTTGTTGGGAAGGATGGAAAAGTAGTTGATACTTTTGCTTCGTTTACTAAACCAACTTCAAAAAAATTTTTAAATCTTGTTGAAAAAGAAATTAAAAATTAAAACTTAATCCATCATAGGCAGGTAATACATTTGGAGGAAGTTTCTTTCTTAAATAATTATAATCTAAATCGGTATGAAGATTTGTTAGTATTGTCTTCTTGGGCTTAACAAGATTTACCAATTTTAAGGCTTCATCATAGTTAAAATGTGATGGATGTTTGCTTCTTTTAAGACAATCAAGAACTAAATAATTGAGACCATATAAGTTTTTAAAAGAATTTTTAGGTATATTGTTACAATCACTTATATAAGCAATTTTTTTAAAAAGAAATCCTGTTGCTTTAATCATTCCGTGTATAACATCGAATGGTTTTATAATTAGTGTTTTATTCTTTTTTTTAATCTTAAATTGATTTTTTACAATATTTGCTTTCATGATAGGTTGATAGCCATGCCTTGGAATAAAACAGAAAGTATATTTTGATAATAGAGCTTTAATTGTTCTATTGCTTCCATAAACTGGAATTTTCTTTTTATTTTTCCAAAAAAAAGGTCTCATTTCAAAAATACCTGAAGTTTGATCTGCATGTTCATGAGTATAAATAATAGCATCAAGGGATTTTATTTTATTTTTTAGAAATTGATGTTTAATATCAGGAGATGTATCGATTAAAATAGATAATTCTCCATATTGTATATGAGCACAACACCTAGTTCTAATATTTTTTATATTATTTTTTAGTTCACCTTTATAATTTGTAATCCAAGGTGATCCTAATGAACTTCCACAACCCAATATTGTAAATTTTTTTTTCAATTTAATTTACCAAATAAATTAAAAAAATTTTGAGATGTAGAATCAGAAAATTTTTCATAAGTAATATTTCTGATGCTAGATAGAAATTTTACTGTATGGATTATATAACTTGGTTCGTTAGGTTTACCTCGTAAAGGTTCAGGAGCTAAATATGGTGAGTCTGTTTCTACAAGTATTCTATTTAAAGGTATTTCTTTAAATGTTTCTGCCAATTCTTTTGATTTTTTAAAAGTAACTACTCCACTGGCAGATATATATGCACCTAAATCAAGTAACTTAAAGGCAAATTCTTTTGTGCCAGTGAAACAATGAATTAGAATTTTTAAATCATTCTTTTGTAGAGAGTCCTTTAAAATCTTTAAAGTATCTTCTTCTGCTGACCTTGTATGAACAATTAAAGGTAAATTCAATTTCTTTGATGCATCAATATGTTCTAAAAAAGAAGAAATTTGATCTTTTTTTTCGGAATTATTATAATAAAAATCTAAACCACTTTCGCCTACTCCAATAATCTTTTTATTTTTTCTTACTTTTTCAACTATGTTGTCAGATCTAATTTCCCTATGTTTGTTAGCTTCATGAGGATGAATTCCATATGTTCCGTAAACAGAATTATATTTGTCTACTATTTTTAAGATATTGGAAAAACTTTTATCTTCAGTAGAAATTGTTAAAAGGTATTTGACACCATCATTATTGGCTCTTTTTATCGTCTCATCTAAAGAAGAAGACATAGGTTCATAAGTTAAATGGCAATGTGAATCAATTATCATTTTCAATCTTAGCAAATAGTATATTTAATTCTTTTAATTCTTTATTGTGATCAAAACATTCTAAGTTATTGATTTGTTCTACTGTTATATCTTCCTTTTTAATGTTCATAGTATTTAAAACTTTGCCTGTAGCAACAGGAATTATCGAATTTAATAAAATGCTTATATTCTTAATTTGTTCGCAGGTAGTAAATAAAATACTATTCATTCTTTCAGGATCAGTTTTTTTGACTGACCAGGGTTCTGCATCATTAAAATATTTATTAGCTTCAAAAGAATAGCTTACAACGATTTTGATAAATTCATTTAAATTTTGGGTATTCATTAATTTTACTAAATTAGATGTATTGTTTTTTAACTGGTTTAATAATTTATAATCGGAGTCAATCAATTTTTTTGGTTTTGGGATTTTGTTGGAACAATTTTTTTTAATAAATGAAAAAACTCTTTGACATAAATTACCGTAGTTATTAGCTAAATCGTTATTAATACAATTTTTAAGATTTTCCATAGAAATACTACCATCATTGCCAAGAGAAACTTCTTTTACTAAATAATATCTTAATTGATCTGTTCCATAATTCTTAATAATTTCAATTGGATCTAAAATATTTCCTAAAGATTTGGACATTTTTTTATCATCTGAAAGAATCCAGCCATGACCAAATACTCTTTTAGGAAGAGGTAGTTTTGCAGCTAAAAGAAAAGCTGGCCAATAGATTGCGTGAAATCTTAGAATATCTTTTCCGATTATGTGTACATCTGCAGGCCAAAACTTTTTATAATTTTCATTATTAGTATCAGGAAAATTTAGAGCGCTGATATAATTAGTTAAAGCATCCAGCCAAACATAAATTACATGTTTTTTGTTTTTAGGAACAGATATACCCCAAGAAAAAGATGTACGACTTACAGATAAATCTTTTAAACCTTTTTTGACAAAATTAATTACTTCATTTTTTCTAGATAACGGTAAAATAAAACTTTGGTTATTTTTATAATATTCTAATAATTTTTCTGACCAAGCAGACAGTCTAAAAAAAAAGGACTCTTCTTCAACCCAATCTACAGGAGAACCAGAAGATTTTGAAATTTTTTTTCCATTAATTTCTTCTATTTCATCTTCATCATAATAAGCTTCATCTGAAACTGAATACCACCCGCTATACTTGTCCAAGTATATATCTCCAGATAGTACTAATCTATTCCATATTTCTTCAACAGATTTATGGTGTCTTTTTTCAGTTGTGCGAATAAAATCATCGTTGGATAAATTTAAAATTTTAGTCAAATCTTTAAATTTATTTGACAATTCGTCACAAAATATTTTTGGATCTTTATTATTTTTTTCTGCTTCTCTCTGTATCTTTAGTCCGTGTTCATCAGTTCCAGTTAAGAATAAAACGTTATAGCCTTCTAATCTTTTAAATCTAGCAAAAATATCAGCTATGATGCTTGAATAAGCATGTCCCATGTGTGGCTTTCCAGAAGGATAATAAATTGGAGTTGTTATATAAAAATTTTTAGTCATTAGATAATTTATTATTTATTGCATTAATTAATGAATTTTGATTCAAATTATAAATAAAAAATTTATTTATATTATCTATAACAAAAGATTTCTTATCTAAAATTTTTTCAATATTTTCATTTTTTTTCATTTTAAGATTGTAAAAAAAATAATCAATATGAAACAAAATCAGATTAATTAAATCAATATTTTTACTTTTTTTATATATTTTAAGTAATATCTTAAGATTTTCTAAAAATTCTCCATCTATATTAATTTTATTTTCTTCACAAATTTTATTAAAAGATAAAAATAAGCCAGGTGTCATATCTGGAGAATTAAAATCAATAAAAACTTTCAAATTATTTTTGTTGATCAAAGTCTTTATGATTTTTAATCTTTTTTCATTATTTAGTAGAATTTTAATCTCTAAACATCGAGAATATATAGTATCAATCAACGTTTTAGTTTTATTATTTATCAATATAAAATAATTATTTAATGAAGGTTCTTCAATTATTTTTAAAAGTGCATTAAGGCTATTCAGATTAAAAAGTTCAACATCATCAAGAATAATAAACCGTTCTTTTTTTGATATTGTGGACTTAAGTATGTTTGCTTTTAAATCACGGATATCTTGAATCCTTACATTTTTTAAATCATGACCAGAATGATAAATAATATTAGAAAAAATATTATTTTGATATTGCTTATAGAATAAACTTTCGTTATTTATAGATCTATTCTTTAAATCATAATTATCTTTGTCATAAACATAATTTAAAAAATGATTGATAAGAGTAAATTTTCCAACACCTTTTTTTCCGCTTAGCATCAAGACTTTTGGTAATTTCTTTAAATTATATAAATTTATGAGAATATCTAGTTCGTGTCCTAATCCATAAAGAATTAAAGATTTTTTTGGATTATTGTTTTCACTTGTGTTCATTTAATCTTAAGATATCTAGCGACTATTTTAAATACTTTTTTTTCTAAATCGTTATTGTTTAATGAAGAATCTAAAATAAAATAATTTTTTTTATTCCGAGCTATTTTTAAAAATGATTTTTGGGCTTTTGTATAAAAAGACTGAGGAAAATTGTCATATCTATTTCTTACCCTTCTGTTTTTTAATCTTATTTTTGCCGACTTAGCGGCTACTTTTAAAATAAAAGTTAAATTAGGTTTAATTCCTTTTAAAATAAACCTATGGATATGGTCGATGAATGATTTATTAATTTTTTTCCCATAAACTTGATAAGCTAGTGTTGAGTCTATAAATCTATCACATATTACAACTTTTTTTTTCTTAAGAGCAGGATGAATCTTATTATTAATATGCTCATTTCGTGCCGCTAGGTATAATAATGTATCAGTATATTTATCAAACTTATCCTTTTTATCTTTATTAAAATAATCTTTTAAAATCAAAGTTCTAATTAGTTCAGCGCTTTTGGTGCCTCCTGGTTCTCGAGTAAGAATGGAGTCTATTTTAAGTTTTTTTAATCTTTTTATTAATTTATAACTTTGATAAGATTTTCCACAACCTTCTACCCCTTCAAAAACTATAAAAAGAGCTTTTTTTTTATACATCACCCCAAATCAAATAATTTATGGATGTAATTAAACTTTTAAAAAAATTAATTTTTAATAGTTTTTCAGAGGCATATAGAGGTAAAGTTTTAACTACCTCGTCTTTGTTTAATATTATTAAACTGGCTATTTGTTGATCTTTTTGAATTGGTGCTTCTATTGGACCATCATATTCTAAAAAAACCTTCAAATGTCTGGAATTTTTTTTATCGAGAGTTAGATAATAATCCTCCTTGGTGATTGCTTTAATTTTACTATCTTTACCAAGCCAAGCATCTAATTCAAAAAAAGTTTCTCCTTTTTTTGAAATTTCATATGTATTTGTATTTCTAAAAGCCCAATTTAATAATTTTAAAGACTCAGAACTTCTTAAATTCTTTGTTGGGAAACCAGATGCAACAGCGATCACTCTCCTGTTTTCTTTTTTCATAGAACTGGCCAAAGAATATTTTTCTACAGCCAAGTAGCCAGTTTTAATACCATCTACACCAACTTTTTTATACAATAAGGGATTTCTGTTTCCTTGGGTAATTGGGTCACCACCTGTTCTATCCCAAGTAAAATTTTTTTCTTTATACCATTCATAAAATTTAGGGTAATTAGAAATCAAGTATTTGGACATTAACGCTATATCACGCACAGTTGAATAATTTTCGGTGTCATTAATACCAGATGAGTTAGAAAAATTAGTAGATGTCATTCCTATTTCGATAGCTTTTTCATTCATCATCTCTGCAAAAACTTCTTCTGTGCCAGCTATGCCCTCTGCTAAAGCTACACAGGCATCATTACCTGATGCAGTTATTATTCCATGTAATAGATTTTCTACAGATACTTCGTCATTAACCATAATAAACATTGAAGAATATCCGCTTTCAGACAGTCTCCACGCATTTTCTGAGACAACAAATTTATCATCGAGGGACAACCTATTTTTATTTATTAAATCAAAAGCGATAATAGTAGTCATGATTTTTGTCATAGAAGCTGGGTATATTTGAACATCTGCTTCATATTCATACAAAACTTTATCTGAATGATAATCCATTAATATTGCCGTTCTGGCATTAACGATAGACTCAGCTAAAGCTATTGAAGAAAAATTAAAAAATATGATTAACAGTAAGGTTAAAAATTTATTCATTTATAGTAATATCCAATTCTTCGAAACCAAAATTCTTAAGTTGAATGTAGTCATTTTTCATTAAATTAATAGACTTATAAGGTCCTGATAACAAAGTAATTTTATTTGTTTTTTTTGATTTAATATACAATTTTTTAACATCAAAGTTAGTTAATTCTTTAGTGATTCTTTTTTTTAAATTATATGCTGAATTTTTAGAGTAAAATTCAGCAATGATTATATATAAATTATCATTAACAGGTTTACTTTGAGCCTTCCTCTTTTTAGATATGTTGTCGATTGAAACTGTTTCAACGGGTGCATTGCTATGTATTTTTTCTTCTTCTTTAAAAATTTTAGCTTTTTTAGCTACAAAAGATTTATTCTTTTTGATCTCAATAACTTCTACAAGAGGCAGATTTTGATTAAGATTGATTTTATCTGCAACAGCATCGGTAATTATTATTTTATAGAATTCAGGATAATCAAATTTTTTATTATTTTTTAAAACTATCGAGTCATTTGTTTTAATGTTTATAATCTTGATTAAAGAGCCAGGTCTTAGCTTGTCGTGTACAATTTGGAGAGCGTCATTGTCTAGTTTTTGTTTAATTACCTTATCTATAAAATCTTTTTCATTATAAATATAGGCAAATCCCTTAGAATTGAAAATCTTATTTGAGTCAACTCTATTAAAGTTTTGAGCACAAGAACTTATTAATAAAAAAAGTATAAATATTCTAAATTTCATTTTTAAAATTATCTTTCAAAGTACAGACTGCTAATGCAAATCTAAGTGATCTGTTCCATTTTAATATTTTTTCGTAATTATTATAAATTAAATATGCGGGTGTATAAGTGTTAGCTCCTGGTATTATATCTTTATCAGGGGTAATAATTGCAGACATTAAATTATCGTTTAAATTTAACTTATCTTGATTTTCTATATATTGTCTAAAAAATTTTACTTTCTTTTTATTTTTAATTTTTTTTGCAGATGAGTTTAAATATTTCTTTGGAATATTGTCTTTTAATTTAACTGAAGTATAACAAGGTGTATTTTTTTTCCAGCCTATCCTGTTCAAATAGTTTGCTGCTGAAGCAAAAGAGTCCTCCACATTTTTTAACTCTATAATTTTATTATTATTATAGTCAATTGCGTAATCTTTAATTGTTCTAGGCATAAATTGAAAATTACCAAAAGCTCCAGCCCATGAACCATATAAAATATCTTTTTTTACTATATTATCATCAATAAGTTTTAATAAAATTAACAACTCGCCTGTAAAAAACTCACTTCGCCTTTTATCAAAACTTAAAGTTGCTAAAGAAGATACAATGTCCATTTTACCTAAATATTTTCCAAAGTTAGTTTCTATCCCCATAAGTGCTAATAATAATTCTTTTTCGACAAAAAATTTATTATCTATTTTATCTATAATTTTTTTTTCTTTTTTATATAAATCTAAACCTTTTTTAACTTTCCTAGAATTTGTTCTTTTTTTAATATATGTAAAAGTATCCTCGTAAAATTCAGGTTGATATCTATCATATTCAATTACTTTTGGTAAAAATTTAGCTTTACCCATAATGTCTTCCACTACATTTTTAGAAATACCAGAGACAATAGCTTTTTTTTTAAAATCATTAATCCATGAATCAAATTCAATGTTATTTGCGAATAAGGGAAATAATTGTAAATTTATAAGAAATATAAAAAAATTAATAGTTATTATGTTTTTAAGCATTTTTGTGAATATCATAAATGAGTAATATTAACTAGTATTTGAGATAGTTTACATCAATATTGTTATTTGAGTACTTTGATAGTAATAAAGATAGTCAATTTAATTCAGGGAGAGGTGGCTGAGCGGTTGAAAGCACTAGTCTTGAAAACTAGCAACGGGGCAACTCGTTCGTGGGTTCGAATCCCACCCTCTCCGCCATTAAACAAAATAATTTTTAAATATTTTTGAAATTTTATTTTTATCAATATTGTCATTGACTATACCCTGATAATAATAATTTAAGATTACTTCGTCTTCAAAATCTAAAAATTTATCTAACTCTTTAAGTTGTGTTTCATCAAATTCGTTTATATATTTCTTAACAAAGTTGCTTAATAAAATATCCATTTCTTTAGTTCCTCTATAATTTGATCTGTATATTAATTTTTTCTTAAATATTTCTAATTTATTCATAATAAAAATATATTATACATAAATTAATGAATTTATTAAAAAAAGATATTATTTTCAGTGATGTCGATAAATTAAAAGGTGTTGGAAAACAATTATCGAAATATCTTAAAAACAAGAAAATAGAAAAAGTTAAGGATATTTTGCTTAATCTTCCATACTCAGAAACTGATAGATCAAAAATAGTTAGTCTTAACAAATTAGAAATAGGTAAAATTCAAACTATACGAGTAATAGTAAAAAAACTCTATTTTCCTAGAATACGAAATTTACCTAATAAAATTATCTGTGAAGATAATTCAGGAAAAATAGAAATTGTATATTTTAATAGTAGAGAAGGATATCTAAGAAAAATTTTTCCAACAAATAAATGGGTTGTGATAAGTGGTAAAATTGGTTTTTTTAATAAGAAGTATCAAATAACAAACCCAGACTATGTAACAAATACAGACAACGAAGAATACATTAGACAAGTTATTCCTAAATATTCTTTAACAAAAGGAATTAACGAAAAAAAATATAGACTAATTTCTGATCAAGTAATTAAAAATTTACCAGATGTCCAAGAATGGCATGAAAAGAAATTTTTACAAAAAAATAATTTTTTAAATTGGAAGGAAAATATTATTGCATTACATAAAACTCAAGATAGTCAAAATAATTTATCAAACACTTACAGAAGGTTAGCTTTTGATGAAATATTAGCAAACCTTTTAGTACTGTCGGAAAATCGAAAAAAAATAAAAAGGAATAAAAGAAAAAAAATTTTTAAATTAATTATTTCAAAAAAAATATTGGAAAATCTACCATTTCAATTAACTAAAAGTCAAAAAAAGGTGTTAGAAGAAATTAATCAAGATTTAAAATCTAGCACTAGAATGTTTAGAGTTATCCAAGGAGATGTTGGGTCTGGGAAAACAATTGTCTCATTTCTTGCTATCTCAAATGTTATTGAAAATAAACAACAATGTGCTCTAATGGCTCCTACTGAAATTCTAGCTAACCAACATTTTAATTTGGCTAAAAAAATATTTAAAAACTTAAATATTAAAATACAAATTTTAACTGGTAAAACAGAATTTCAAAATAGAAAAAAAATATTAAATGATTTAAATGATGGAAAAATTGATTTTATTATTGGAACTCATTCTCTATTTCAAAAAAAAATTAATTTTAAAAATTTAGGTTTATCAGTAATTGATGAGCAACATAAATTTGGTGTTAAACAAAGATCAGATTTAGCAAAAAAAGGAGGAGATAATTGTGATCTTTTATTAATGTCGGCTACACCAATTCCTAGAACTATGATGATGTCATTATATGGAGATATGGATATTTCTAAAATTTTAGAAAAACCTGCTAATAGAAAAAAAATAATTACTTTAAGTAAACCTGAAAATAAAGTTAACGAATTATGGACTTTTATAAATAAACAAATAAATAATAATAATCAAGTTTTTTGGGTTTGCCCTCTAATAGAAGAATCCTCAATTTTGAATTATTCTTCCGTTAAGAAAAAATTTGATATCATTAGCAAAAAATTTCCTAATAAAGTTGCTTTAATACATGGAGGTTTAGATAAAATAAAAAAAGAAAAAATACTTAAGAACTTTTTAAAAAAAGAGACACTTATTTTGGTCTCAACTACAGTAATAGAAGTTGGTATAGATTTTCCAAATGCGAATTTGATTATAATAGAAAATGCAAATAAATTTGGATTGGCTCAATTACACCAACTTCGAGGTAGAGTTGGTAGAGGCAATAAACAAGGATTATGTATTCTGCTATTTAAAGAAGGTTTAAGCAAGAACGCGATTAAAAGAATTAAAATCTTGAAAAGTTCTGATGATGGATTTTATATAGCTGAGGAAGATATGCGTTTAAGAGGGTTTGGTGATATAATTGGTTATCAACAAAGTGGTGTTAAAAATTTTAGATTTGCAGATCCAGTTTTACATGAAGATTTATTCTTACTAGCTGAAAAATATATTCAAAATCTACATATTAATGTGAATGAATCTAAATATGATTTCTTGTTGAAGTTATTTGATAAAGCTGAAATAATTAATCGAAGTATTGATTAGTTAATATTTGAAGTTCCTGCTGAAACAATAAATTTTGATGCTTGTTCAAAAGTAACATCTAAATATACTAATTCTTTTTTTGGAACCATAAGTAAAAAGCCACTAGTTGGATTAGGAGTGGTTGGTAAAAAAACGTTCACCAGTTCTTCATTTAGCTTCTTTGAAATGACTCCTTGATTTTCTTTTGTTGCAAAACCTACTGCCCAAATACCTTTTCTTGGATACTCTAAAAGGACTACATTGCTCTTATCTGTTTGATTTTTTGTAAAAGTTTCAGTCATCTGACCAATGGCAGAATAAATAGTTCTTAATATAGGTATCTTTTTTAAAATATTATTAAATAATTCAAAAAATTTTTTTCCTAAGAAAGATAGTGACAGCCATCCAACAAAGGTAATTAAAATTACAGCTATCAGTAATTCGAAACCCGGTATATCAAACGGTAAATAGCTATTTGGATTAATTTCTTTTGGGATTAAATTTGCAGATAATTTGATAATAAATAAAGTTAAATATAGAGTTATTCCAATAGGTATTAATACAACTATTCCAGCTATAAAGTTGTTTCTCAGTTTTGAAAAAATAGATTTTTTAACTGTATTTTTAGGCATTATTCTAATATGTAGCTTACAAAAACAGTAGATACCATTATTAAGATAAAAATTGCAATTAATAATTTATTATTTAAAATCATGAATCTAGATGATGTATAACATAAATAGAAGGAAATTTCTTGGCTTATTTGGATGTAGCTGTTGTTCATTAATACTTCCGTCTTGTACAACTGTGCCAATAACTGAAAGAAAACAACTTGCAATAATTCCAGAGTCAAAGATCAATCGACAAGCAGCTGCTGCATATGAACAATTTAGAAATAAAGCTAAATTGATAAATGATGGTCCTCAATTAAAAGAAGTGCGTGAAATTGGTAAAAAAATTGAATACTCAGTTAGTGCTTTTTTTAATATGAAAAATGAAAACGATCCAACAAAAAATTTTGAATGGGATTATATTTTAGTTGATAATGACAAAGTTGTTAATGCTTGGTGTATGCCAGGTGGTAAAATTGCAGTTTATACAGGTTTATTAAAAATAACAAAAAATACCGATGCATTGTCAATAGTCATGGGACATGAAATTGCTCACGCTGTTGCAAAACACTCGTTGGAAAGAGCTAGTCAGGCAATGACAATAAATTTAGGAACAACAGTAGCAGACATTTTTTTGGGTGGTGCTATAAATAGAACTCGGAATACTATAGGTCAAAATACAGGAATGGATATATTCAGAATAGGAATATTTAATCCATTTGGAAGAAAGCAAGAAACTGAAGCAGATTATTTAGGGCTAATTTTTTCTTCATTAGCTGGTTATGACATCAGAGAGTCTGTAAAACTTTGGAGAAGAATGTCTGAAAAAAATAAAGGAAAAGAACCACCTGTTTTCTTAAGCACGCATCCATCAAGTAAAAAAAGAATTCAAAATTTAGATAATTGGATAAACGAAGTTATTATCAAATATCCTCCAATAAAAGTTTAATTTTATTGGTGAGCCCTGATGGACTCGAACCATCGACACCCTCCTTAAAAGGGAGGTGCTCTACCAACTGAGCTAAG
>MDTB01014167.1_pt1 | contig 13918 bp, 20 predicted proteins | sample 811161 | NCBI WGS metagenome assembly MDTB01 (sample SAMN05326650, study PRJNA326480) | marine metagenome | isolation source: seawater | place: Mediterranean Sea | collected 2009
CATGGGTCGTTAGCTCAGCTGGTAGAGCAGTTGGCTTTTAACCAATTGGTCGCAGGTTCGAATCCTGCACGACCCACCATTGCTAAATCCTTATCAATCCATAGTCGTTCGAAAAACCCAGTAATTTCGAGGATTCTGTTTACTATTCGTCCAAACCGGTCCGATCTAATCCAAGCAAATATATGGATAAATGACGGTATTTTTTAAATTTGAATTATATTTATAATCTTATTATCAATGAGTTATATATTTTATTCGCTTCCTGCACGACTTCTAAATCCCAACTAATCCATATCTGAACGACGCATGATGATACTGAAATACTGCAACCCCTAATTAGGGCGAGCTGGCCAACAAATCTATCTCCCCATCCGATATTCCTCTGTTTTTAGGTTGAATTTTCCATTCTTGGTGACCAAGGTCGGTGATAATATTGTGGCTAAATTGACATTTAAACTCTTGGTACCAAGTGGCTAATAGGGTGTATAAAAGAGCTTCTGTTTTTTGGAGATAATGGATACGAAGTTGGTCAGATACTTTGGTTTGTTGGGATGGTGTTTCACCATGACCGCTTGTTCGACATTCGAGGGGGCGTCATCTGTCAGCGGTTCAATGATTGATCAATCACGAAGGGATCCACCGCCTAGTAGGGTCGTGATGACGTTCGATCACCGAGAGAAATACGAGCGTTCTATGGACGCTTGCTACTATCTGACCCCAGAGAACTCAATCGGTGAGACCATTGGGGTAATGGTTTATGCGGACGGGTGTCCGGAATCGATCATCTATGATTTTTCGCTCAAGAATTGGGAGCCTAATGGCCAATAGAATCCAAATATAGAGCGCTAGACTGAGACTGCTTGACCAGACGAAGAGAGCTACCAGTATTTATTGCACAGTGATCTCAGGTCGTTTTAATTTGCTTCGTTTGGGTGACTTTTCCTGTATCTTCGAGATTGATGGTGGATCCTTTCCGATCATCCCTATGGTCCGTATTTATACTGTTTCTGAGCGATCTTCATATACGCCGTCATTCGACTTGATTAACCGCATCTGGTTTCGAATAGATAACATCGAAAGGGTCTGATGAAGGGTCAAGCGAACCAGGGGGTGTTCTTTGCTTAGGTGACCGAGTACCCAATCTGCGTTCATTCTGAAGAGTTGACAGTCAGTCTCGGCCGTCGCTCGGAGTGTTCTAGCTTTATTAGTGATCAGCGAGTACTCACCAAAGCTATCTGTGGACCCCAGCACCGCGAAGCTATTATCTCGGATTGTTCGCACTGATACTTTCCCGTCGATGATAAAGTAGATCGCGTCGGAGGTATCCCCCCAGTCAAAAATAATGTCCCCTTGTTTGTAATAAACCCTATCGATTTCGTCTTTTGCTAGGTACAGCTGGTCCTCGAACGAAAAATTCCTCCGGTTCTCGGTCCGTTCATAGACCCTGGCGAGGCTGTATCTGAGTATCTCTTTTGACAAAAACCCAGCTTGGTCGACCTGATGCCTGATCTTTCTTCCTTCAACTTGAAACAACGTGGTTTCACCGATGTTTTTGAACTGTAATTCTTTCGGCCGTTTGCTCATTGTTTCGACAAACCAGACCGGTTCCCCTTGCCCGATCTTGTGGGTCGCACTTAACCCGGTATCAAGTATTCTGTTGTCAGTTAATAGTAATTCACCTTGTTTGATGACAAAGGCAAGGTCTTGGTCCAATGAGTCTGACAAATCAGTGAAGTCACGTTCGACCAAATTATCTGATCGGGTTAATTCTTCAAATAACGTCGCTGTACAAAGCATTAACTCGCTGCTCCTTCAATCCACCCAAGTGATTTGTCAACCAAAGGTTTATAGATGAAAGATAATCACTGATTTCTTTCAGAGATGCAAACCATGATTGATCTAGGAAACATCTGTCTTCGTCTAGGCCCAGGACCAGCAGACGATCAGGCAGCAAGAGACTTAGCATCAGACGTGCGGCGATTCACCTTCAGCGACTTGTTATTAGAAAAGCGGGGTAGCCAGAATGGCAAATACGGACGAGCAAAAGAACATACGTGATGACTCTGGCAGCCGGGCTAGGGGTAAGAAAATGAGTCCAAACAACCACACGAGTTTTACAACAAATGATAACCAAACTAGGTTTCGGTTTAAGAAATTTAGTCCATAAGGCCATACCGATCGAAAGAATACCCGCTTAGTCGCGGGTATTCTATTCTGAAAGCGTATTTGCCTCAGAACCAGCTCAAGGGATTCCACCAGACACTGTCATCATCAGACTCGTCAGTCGCTTTTTCCTCGGTAGATGCCTCGGCCGTTTCTGAGCCGATTTTCGCCCACTCGGGAGCCACCGAGTTATATGTCGCGCAGCCACTGAGCGCCCCAAGAAGGGCGGCTAGAAAAATCTGATTAATTAGTTTTTTCATGTTTTAAATTCACTCGATCGAATCATGGAGACCCAAGTGTACTACGAATTCAGTTTGGCTTTGATTTCGTCCGACAATCCAAAAGAGTCCGGAGTAACTAATGGCCAGTAGACGGATAACCTAGGGTCATCCATCGTCCCTTTACCTGTGATTAATGAGTTCTCTGAAACCTTTGGGTAAATCTGGTCAGCTAACTTAATTTCGCTTGCAGACAAGCGCCGGACAATATGGCGTCTGTTGAGCTCCGAGGGATGAATGACCCCTACAGATTCCATTAGCTCCGCGACAGCTTCGATACTGTGCCGATGGAAATTGGCGACGCGTTTGGCCCTCGATGGGATATCTAAAACACGGAACCGGGCTGGGTCCTGAGTCGTAATACCTGTAGGGCAGTATCCAGAGCCACAGTCTTTTGCTTGAATACAGCCCAGAGAAAACATAAACGGGCGCGCCATATTGACCCAGTCCGCGCCGAGGGCACACACTCTCAGGATATCGTAGGAGCTGATGACTTTACCCGAGGCGCCAATCTTTACCTTGTCTCTCAATCCGGCGCCCTTGAGCGCGTTGTCGACAAAAACCAGTCCGTCACGTAGGGGTGAGCCGATGTTGTCAGAGAATTCGGTTGGCGCGGCCCCTGTCCCTCCCTCAGAGCCATCCACTGTAATGAAGTCGAAATTCTGCCCCGTCTCAACCATCGCCTTTACTATCGCCACGAATTCCCAAGGGTGGCCGATGCAGAGCTTGATGCCGACAGGTTTGTTGCCCGACAAAGACTTTAATCGGTAAGCGAAGTCCAGCAATTCCCTAGGAGTTGAGAATTCGGAATGCGATGACGGAGATTCACAAGTGATACCTTCTTGCACCCCACGGGCCTGAGCGATTTCTCTGTTGACCTTGGGTCCCGGCAACACCCCTCCGTGCCCTGGTTTAGCTCCCTGACTCAATTTGATCTCGATCATTTTGACTTGATCACTGGTCGCTTTCATTCTAAATAAGTCTGGGTCAAAGCAACCATCAGCTGTTCTACAGCCAAAGTAGCCTGTTGAGATCTGCCAAATAATGTCACCGCCACCGGCTTCATGATATTTCGATAAGGAACCCTCTCCGGTGTTGTGAGCGAAACCCCCAATTTTCGCACCGGCATTGAGTGCATGAATCGCGGGAGGTGACAGCGCACCAAAAGACATCCCAGATATATTTAGAAGTGACATCGCATACTGTTGATCATCCCCGGTCCCCACAACGGTACGAAAGTTACAGTCGTCGATTTTTGTGGTGCTGATCGAATGATTTACCCATGCATAGCTTTCATCATAGAGGTTGAGTTCTGTACCAAAAGATTTCTTGGCTTGATTATCCTTGGCTCGCTGGTAAACCATCGCCCTCTGGTTCCGAGAAAAAGGTAGCTCATCGGAGTCTGATTCCCAAAAATATTGGCGGAGTTCAGGGCGAATGCTCTCAAGGATATATCTCATCCGGCCCATTAGCGGATAGTTTCCAAGGACCGGATGTTCAGTGTTCAAGAAGTCTTTGAGTCCTATAAGACTAAGAAAAAGAAAAACTATTGTCGGGGCGGCAAAATAAACAGAAAAATAAGAACCAGTAAGGCACCCAACTAACAGAAGGATCGATATCGTCCAAACAGTAAACCGGCCAAACAAAATATCGCTCATTTCGATTCATCCTAATTGTTATAGTTGTGGAAACGACAAGTGTGAAAACCTACCACAAAAATCAATCGAGATAACAAGCTATTGATAAAACCATCAACGAGAAGGAAAAATCTGTAAACGGTGTCCAGTTTAAGGTTTGCTGCGCTGAGTGAAGCTGAGTGAATAAGTCACTCAGCTTCCGCTGAATAAAGAATCTGCTCTAAAATCCTGCAGCTGAACGAATGCATGGACGATATCAATGAGCTCATGGGTATGGACGACCACAACGAATCCCAGAAATACTCCCAGGCTAACGACCAAGACATCACGTAAAAATCTCAAAACTGGACCCTCTTATACACGTTAAGAATCGGTCCGGTGACGGATATCTTGATAACGGTATTCAAGGCATTTAATCGGGAAGCGGACTCCTGCGCCGGTAGCTTTTAGCCGGGAATGGTTGCGGTGACACCGCCATCTACCAGCAGCTCGGTCCCGGTAATGTAGCTGGCCTCGTCTGAGACAAGAAACAAGGCAGCATTCGCGACATCTTGCGCGCTCCCCATCCGCCCCATAGGTACCTGATCGTGGCGTTTTCTCACAAAGCCTTCATAGTCACCACCTGCGTACTTGTCTGCCATCCTCTTTACCATCGCCGTGTGCATCAGGCCGGCCTGGATACAGTTCATTCGGATATTTTGACGCGCCAAAATGATCGCGGAAGTTTTTGTGTATTGTTGTAGGGCAGCTTTTGCGGCGCTATAGGCGATCTGTGGTTTTCCGAGATATCGAGCGGCCGCGATTGAAGAGATATTGAGGATAACCCCGCGGCCTTGTTTAATCATCTGAGGAATTGTGGCCTTACAAGTTAGCATTGCACTGTTAAGGTTGAGATCGATTTGTGCTTGCCAGACTTTAGTGTCTACGTTTTCTGGCGACATAGGTTCCGACTGACCCACATTATTTACTAATATATCTAACCGGCCATGCCTCGCTATTATTGAGTCAATCCACTCCCTGACCCGTGCTTCATTAGTCACGTCACCAACAGTCAGGTTGCACTGTCCACCGGCCTGTATTATTTCTTGTCTGGTCCTTTGGCCTTCGTCCTCCTCGATATCTAAACCCTCTATGAATCCGCCCTGTAGAGAAAAGAGTTCGGCAGTTGCCCTTCCGTTTCCTTTTGGGTTGTCCGGTGATCCGATGCCGGTGATTGCGATGACTTTGTTCCGAAGTGAGAGCATTAGGTAAACCTCTGAATTACTTTTTAGATTAGTCTAATTATTCTTATTTATTTATCCGGCGGGCGAGAACGTAGACAAACATCGATGCATACCCCCTGGGCATTAGGTCCACCTTTTCTAATCCCCCACTATCGCATCCAGTTCTTCGTTCAGTTGTCTCATTTTTTCATTGTCTAACGACATGAGAGGTGGCCTAACGTTACGCCATGATTCTTGTCTCGTTATCTGAGCCAGCAATGCTTTCTGAGCGGGAATTGGTGAGTAGTTCTGAAATACGAGCCGGGTCTGAATTGCGGGTTCATGTAATGCAGCCGCCTTGTCCCAGTTTTCGTCCTCGCAGTGCTTGATTACGTCAGAAATTTGCCGCGAGTTGAGATTGGCGGTCGCCGAGATGCAACCAGGCGCACCCATTTTCATTGCCTCAACGAGCTGCAGTTCAGATCCGGGGTAGACGATAAAGTCTTCCATATCTAGCAAATTCTTGGTGTTTCCCCAGTCGCCAGAACTGTCTTTGATGCCCACAACAATGGTCGGATATTTTTTTCTTAGCGCATCCACGAGTTCTAGAGATAGGCCGACACCCGAGACTTGGGGGATGTGGTAGAGGTAGATTCTGAGATTATCTCGGTTGACGCGGTCAATAAATTCCTCGTAGTAGCGGAGTAAACCCTCGTCTGAGACGCCTTTGAAATAAAACGGCGGTAGTACCATGACGCCTTCACAACCCGCGTCTACCGCCTGTTGCGATAGCGCGACAGACTCCGACAAGTTACATAGGCCAGTCCCGGGAATTAGGACAGACGGATCAATACCGGAAGCGATCAGACCATCGAGCGCCTGTTTACGCTCCTCTAAACCGATCGATAACGCCTCTCCGGTGGTCCCAAACGGGGTGAGTCCAGTGCATCCAGAGCCGAGGAGATCCTTGGCGAGTCTGTTGTACGTAATTTGATCGAACGACAAGTCGTCGGTAAAGGGTGATAAGATTGGTGCAATAAGTCCACGGATCATTTGGCTGTTTCTCGGTTATGGCTACAACGACACGATAGTTCGCGTCATAGTAGCTTGAATAACAAATTAAAGTGTCTTTGTATCGGCATGATAGTTTTCTTATCGCCGAGAATCGATATCATTTGCGCTACTTGTCTTTGCAGGGTTTAGATCATGAGCTTGTTTCGAAAATATTGCTTGTCGGTACTGGTTTTTGGGTTATTTGCGGTCCTACCGAAAGGCTCATTGGCGGATCAGACGAACGAAGTCACTACACCGCCGGCTTGTGTGAATAATCTGGGTGAGACCATCCTTTTCTCTTTGCGAAGCGGAAGTCAGGGTGGTGTTGCGGCTGGCATGGCAAACCGCGACACAGATGGGCGGCCAGTGATTTTCCGTATGAATTATGAGAACGCGACCCAAGCTTTCCAGCGGTTTATTGACTACCACGAGTGCGCGCACCATCAAGTGGGACACGTCGATCAACCACACCCGCCCCGCAACAGCTACGCTCATCTGATGAATGAGAGCATCGCGGATTGTATCGCTATCTTACGCGTGCGTGAGGAGGTAGATGATAGTTACGACGCCGTTATTGACGGCCTCGTGGACGCCATGACGCGTGTTGGATTTCCGAAGGTCAGCACGGATAGCCGTTTGAGAAACATTGAAAACTGTTATAGCAACTACGGCTCATCTGCTGAGTTTATCGCAGGGGTGTTAAACGGTGAGAGAACCAAATGATTCAAGCGTCTATACGGGCCTCGACCAATGCAACCGACGTGTTGACTGTGTCTGCCAGTAACCAATCAGCCTCTGCAAGTTTATCGTACTCGATCAATGTCCTCAGGTAAGTTTTCCAATGCCGGACTAGCCTGTAGGACAGGTGTTCAAGCTCTGCTGTGGTTTTTTTTAGGCTCGCCAGCGCGAGTACTCCCGACAATTTAATCTGAATCTTCTCCATGAAGTTCACATTCCATTGAATGAGTTCCTTGTCGGTCATGACTCCTGCCTCTGCGTGCAAGATCCAAGTATTCTGTCTCACTTCTTCGGTTAGCGAAGTTAGGAAAAAACGTATCACTGATTCGAGCGAGTCACCTTTAATTAGTTGAGAGCTCATGTGATCGAATAGCTCCGAGATTCCATTGAAGAATGGTTCCCCTAAGGCCATGATTATGTCATTTGTGCTGCCGAAGTAGCGATAAACCGTTGCGATGTTACAGTTAGCTCTTCGCGCGATTTCACGGGTAGAAAGGCCCGAGAACCCCCGTTCTACCAGCAATTCACATGCCACTTGCAGAATCAACTCATACTTCTCCCGGGCCCTTTTCTGGATTGGAAGGTTCCGCTCGTTTGGGTTCATCAATGATCGGTTCATAGTTGCAGGGTACCTAAGTTCCACGTGTGTTTACATAAAGAAGCGATCATTGAATCCGATTTATTCAATCAATGGTTGACAATTACTAATCAATGATTAGTATCAGACCACCGGAAAAGTGTGGCGCGTAATGTCTTTGCGCAGGACAAAGTGAAACAATGCATATGTGTATCGGAGGTAAGCATGCGTTTATCGAAGGCGGTCGACTATTTTGGTTCAATCAAGGCCATGGCGGATGCGATTGGTCTGAATCCCTCTACCGTTCAGGCGTGGAAGAAGTTAGGGGTTGTCCCAGAGAAGTGGGAACCGAAGCTCTCGCAATTGATGCGGGAGCCGAGTCAAAAACGGTCGAGTAATCAGTTTGTTTCGGTCGACTCTATAATCGCCAGATATGGCTCTGTTACCGCCACGGCTGAGTTCTTCGAGGTCACACCCAACACGGTCTATCGCTGGAGAGATGCCGGGAAGATTCCAGAGCAGTCATTGATGAAAGTCGCTGGATAGCGCGAAAGAATAATAAGGGTAACGGATGCCGACTTTTACGAACGAGAATTCTGCACTTGGTGATATGGGTGGCCACAGCGGTCAGCTAGAGCTCGGATTTTTACTACCGATCCTTTTGGGAATTGTGTTAGCGACGGGCACCTATCTGGTTTGTCGGGAGACAGGTGCGCACACGATCTGCATACCGGTAGGTTTGCTGATCGGTTTTGTTGCGATGTCGCTCTGCTTTGTCGCTGAGAAAGAGAGACATATGTTGATTGAGGATGAGACGTCCTGCATCTCTGATAGTCCTAACAAAGCAATGCGACCTAACTTCTGGGTGTGGCTGAGGTTGCAGGGCTTCTTTCTTGCGTCGGCGGTGCCGGTATTCGTGGGGTTGGTTTTCTTTGGAGACCCAGTGTTCGAGTTATATCGCCAGGCCTATGAGATCAAATTAGGCGGGTAGATAACGCCTGCAAGGAGCTCTTGTTGGCACCCAACTCATCCAATAACGAGGGACTTTGGGCAACAGCTGGCTTAGCTTTTGGATTTCATATCTTGCTTTAATCGTTTACCCAGCTCCGCCAGTCGTCTCAGTTTTTCTGTGTCGTATTCCTCTGCTGATTTTATATTTTTTTCGACTGCGTCTGATCGGTCCCAAGCAATCTTATAACGACCGATTCGTGTTAATTTAATATCGCTCATGCCAGCGTTCCTTCTTCGCGCCCGATGATTCACTCGCCAGAGATGCTGAGGTTCTTGAACCTAAGTTTCAACCAAAAACTGGTAGCTGTTCAAACTGCGATTCGAGAGACTGTTTCTGATTGGGGTATTGAAGTTTGAATTTCTTGTTCACATCCACGGTATTAGTAGCTGAGTTCACTTTTGAATCAAATTTAGATAGTGTCGAGATTAATTTGGGGAGAACAATGCGTTGGTTAGCCTTCGTGATTATGACTTTTTGGGCGTCCCAGGTCATCGCTCAGACCTTCGCTGATCTTATTGAAGACGGTGGCCTTTATTTTCACCGAGACAGTGGTTTTCTCTTCAGCGGGATGATCGTTGGGGTTGAGGAGGGCTTAATCATCGACGGAAAGAAGGAGGGTGAGTGGTCGACTTTTTTCAGTGATGGACGGCTGCTTAGCAAGTCATATTTCAAAGCGGGACTGCTCAATGGGCCCTTCAAGTCTTATCAGAGTAACGGTGATGTTCGTTCTATTGGATCTTATAAGAATGGGAAACGGTCTGGTCAGTGGATCACCTATCAATCTAATGGTGAAGTCTGGCGCTTACTATCTGGTACCTTCGAGGAGGGGGTGAAGGTCAAGTAGTTTTGTGTGTTGTCCTCGAGTCGTAGTGGGCAGTCTAAAAGATTTGGAATAGCATTCTTCGTACACAGCTTCTTGGCGCCGAATACATTCATTTCTGGGTGGAAAGTTGTGATGGTAAATACTTGCTGGAAGAGAACGGTGTTCAAGAACAAGCTTGCTGCGTTGGTGTTGTTGATTTTTTGCGCTCATAACGCGGGAGCTCAGTCTTTGGTGCTGAGTTGCACGGCCAAGGCAGTCTACGGACGTGTGAGTGATCTATCTGTTGAGGAGCGTGAGGGTCACGCGCCATCGATTGTGGTTAACGTTCCTTCGAAATTCATTTCGTACGAATACGAACGAGATGGTAGAGCGTTTAGATTTGTCTATGAGATTAAGGATCAGATTGATGGTGTACTGTGGGCCGAGGAACCTAGCCTTAGCGGACCGAAAAATCACCTATCCTTCGACCTGGACAGCCTGTCGTTTTCGACGAGTTATCTTAGTGGCAAGTTTAATACTCTCAAGTTTGGTAAGTGCCTGAAGACCATCTAGCTGAATCATAATCTTTTCGGTCTAAATCACGCATTTATATTCAGATCATTAGATTTCGGGTTTGCATTTATTTCTAGCTCCCGGGACGCTCAACTCATTGAATTATAGAGTGTCACGACCAAAAGATTTCTATTACAAAACAAGCCTAAAATTTTTCTAATATGGCCTAGAGTAGATGAGGTCGTAGCCTAGTTGCTATAAGTGAGTTGGAACTTCTCTATCTAGATATTGTCTCAATAATTGACAAACAACAATTACAAAGAAGGAGCACCGTTATGACTAAGATTTATTGCGTCGGGACATATTCGTCCTCGGCACTCAAAGGTTTCGTAGCGAACCCAGCCCAGGATAGAAAACAAATCCTAGAGGCCATGACAGCGTCTACGGGCATCAAAATGATTGATTTTCAAATCACTCGAGGTATCTTTGATTTCATCGCTGTCTGTGAGGGTACGATAGAGCAAGCGATGGCGATCAAGATCGCTGTGGGCTCCACGGGATCAATAGATCAATTCCATATCCTGGAGGCTGTGGACATTGCGGGAGCGGCAACGTTGGCGCAGACCACGTTGGCGAGTTACGTTCCTCCTCAAGGAAAATAAAAAACCAAGTCCCCGAGAGCTTCAGCATCTCGGGGGTTAGGTTTCTTGGTTCATCGAATTACTCTTATTTATGAAGACCCGCTCATCCAATTCTAGCGATACCCGACTAGACCAGACTGAACCGTCTTTTTTTTGACACCGGATGGGCGTCTAATCAGATATCAGCATAAGGTATGCCAACTTTGGAGCGAGCGTCTTAGTTGGGTAATTCCATTAGATCTAAAGCTCACTCCAAATAGATCGATATCCACAATATCTGATTTGTGTGATCATCAACCGATACGGATATGTGGATTAAAAAACATGGAAAGCTTAGTAACTCAAGTTACTTTCTTCGAAGTCGGAAAGTCGCTCGGTTCGCTCCTCATTTTGGGGTTGTGTGCTTGGCTCGTTCTGCGCTGGATGGCGAGTCGAGTCGAGGTGCTATCAGAGAGGTTGCGACTTGAACCCTTGGTTACTGAGTTCGCGATTACCACCGCGAAAGTAATTCTCTATATCGTTGTAATTGTCAGTGCTCTCAGTTCATTGGGCATCCAGACACACTCGCTTGTGGCGGCGATTGGTGCCGCCAGTCTCGCGGTGGGTCTCGCGCTTCAAAACTCGTTGAGTAACTTGGCGGCAGGTATTTTACTGGCGGGGAATAAGGTATTTAAGAAGCTGGACTACGTCGAAATTAACGGCGTCGCTGGAAAGGTTGAGAGTGTTGGTCTGTTGACTACGACGCTACGAACAATCGACAACAAGACGGTCACGATCCCAAATAATAGTTGTCTGTCAAATAACATTATCAACTTTTCAAACTTCCCGACGCGTCGGCTCGATCTTCGGGTGTCGATTGCCTACGAGGACGACATCGTTGAAGCGAAGAGACTCCTGAGTGATCTATTTGTTTCGTCTCCGTTGGTAATCGATAAAACAGATTTTTTGGTGGGTGTTGAGAGTTTTGGGGAGTACGGCGTGAACATCCTTGCGCGTGTCTGGGTGCCCACCGAAAGCGTCCTGGCCGCTCAAATGGAGCTTCTGGAGGAGATTAAAGCTATCTTTGATGTGTCAAAAATTACTATCCCATATCCCCGTGTTGATATTTCTGGTTTTGCGGAGTACTCACTGGCGCTCGCGAGAGGTCAGGCGGAAGCTATGCGTGTACCGGAAAATATCATCACGTCCAAGGAGTAATTGAAAAGTGTAGTCGCAGTCGGGTTACTTGACGTTATGAGGAATCGCGCAATCCCTGACTCGCAGGCATAAGTGAAATTATCTTATTTCAACGTCCTCCAATGAGAATGTTTATGGTCGCAGACTCTTCAGCGTGAAGTTAGAGGGTTGCTGAGGTAAGGTATAGGAAAATAATAAATAGAGAGAGGCGAGATCATGAGGAAGCGCCGCTATATTCGTACATACTCTGGGATGATTTTGATCGCCGGGTTGCTCTCATTTACCTGGACCGATGGTTTTACTGTCACCCATGAGAGTATCGCTTTAATTGACCCAAAGAGTTTGTTCTTCGTTCTCCTCTTTTCAATAATTTACTCGTTCATGGTTGATCAGGGCCGTTCTATCCACGCACACTCGATCGGGTTGGGGGCTCTTTACGGGGGTGTTTTAGCATTCCTGATCGGGGCTTTGCTGTTACTGAAACTGCCGGTGAAAGAACAGACGGTCGCTTGGAATTACGCGTTATTACCGCTGTGTTACGGCGTTCTCGGTAAGGTTTTTGCAGATGCAATCGCAGGGGCGAGAGAGCCTGAGAAACAGATGAGGCTGTTCTGAACGAAAACATCCGTCCCCAAGCTCGGGGGCAGTACTAGTGTTTGAGGGATAGAGCCCAAGGGAACCGGTTTTTGCTAGGTTCATTTGGGATAATGGAGCGGGAAACGAGATTCGAACTCGCGACCCCAAGCTTGGGAAGCTTGTGCTCTACCAACTGAGCTATTCCCGCCTATCACGATCTTGAGCAGTCAATTAACCGTGTTTTACACCTTATCAAAAATTTTTACCAGATGAACAGAGAGGCTGAGGTACTAGGATGGCCGTTTCTACTCAATAGATAGGGTCGAAGTACTTACTCGCCCAAAGAGCTAAAGTCTTGGCGGGGAGGAACACTATAACTGGTTTAAAACCCTCCAACAGGCGCCACTAATAGTTGTAACGTAGGAGGTATTTATGTTCGGTTTGTTCAAAACGGATCCCAAAAAGAAGCTGGATCAGGAATATAAGGCGCTGCTCGAGCAGGCGATGCATGCCCAGCGTGGTGGGGATATCCGGAAGTATTCAGAGCTTACCGAGATGGCGGAGGCTAAGAAGAAAGAGTTGGACCTGCTTTAGTTGGAAAATTAAACCTTGCAGCTGACTATGGCGATTCGCTATTCGTCTTGTCATAGTTAGGCGGGCACGAGTCGGTGACAGATTTTTCTGACGCGGTCGGCAATATTCCGCTTACGAGACGTGTCTGCATTGGCGAATTCCGTAGATAGGGATGAGTCTCAGCTCGGCTCGTCGGCGGTCGCTACTGGCCCACCGTTGCTGACCCAGCCCTTGAATCCGTCCTCAATGTGCTCGGCGTCGAAACCCATCTCTTGCAGCGTTGCCACGGTGAGGGCCGACCGCCAACCAGACGCACAATGAAGTATGAAGCGCTTTGATTGCCCAAAGATTTCTTTGAAATACGGGCTGTCTGGATCGACCCAGAATTCAATCATCCCCCGTGGCGCATGCACTGAGTTCGGGATAAATCCATCCCGTTTCCGCTCCCGAATGTCCCGAAGGTCAACGATGACAATGTTGTCGTCGTTATGCAGACTGATGGCCTCAGACGACGGAAGTTCCTTGATCTGTGATTTCGCGCGAGCCACGAGCTGCGCGGAAGATATAGTGAGTTTTTTCACGAGACCACTCCGACGAGGAACCTCGTTCAGAATAGCAGACTTGAGTCGCGGAGCCCTGCTTATGTTGCTAATTCTGTACGTAAAGAGCGGCAGTTGGGGCCGCTCTTTATTTTGCAGGGTTAAAGCGTCTTTTGGTTAATCAGGCTCGCCACCTCGGCGACGGTCATCCCCTTGTAGTCGCCCTTTCCTGCGAGGTGCTCGGCGACACGGTAGTTTGTTCTGAGTTGCTGGCCTAGGACGATTCCGTCGCATACGGACTTGACGGTACCAACTACCTGGCGGCGCAATGCGACGCAGAAGTTACATGATGTTTCGAAGGCAACGCTTGTGGCTTGCATGACTGACATTTTTGTGCTCCTTTTGAGAGGTTGTTACGATATGTAACTAATACTAAGG
>MDTB01026326.1_pt1 | contig 13918 bp, 12 predicted proteins | sample 811161 | NCBI WGS metagenome assembly MDTB01 (sample SAMN05326650, study PRJNA326480) | marine metagenome | isolation source: seawater | place: Mediterranean Sea | collected 2009
CATCAATAAGAGAATCTTTTAAAAATATGGATCTTGGAGATGTCTCTGTAAAACAATTTGGAAAAAAAAATGATTTTTTAGTAAAATTTGAAAAAAGATCACAGTATATTTTATTGCTCGGTTACTTACAGCTACTTATGTTTTAAGAAATAAAGATAAGGAAAATTTGATTAAATGAAAGAAATTTTATTTTATAAATATTACAAGTCATTTAGCATTATCTCACTAATTGCCATTGTTATTTCTATAATCTTTTTGCTGTTTAAAGGATTAAATTATGGAGTAGATTTTAAAGGTGGAACATTAATTGAAATTAGAACTGATTTAGAGAATTCTAACATTTCATCAATAAGAGAATCTTTTAAAAATATGGATCTTGGAGATGTCTCTGTAAAACAATTTGGAAAAAAAAATGATTTTTTAGTAAAATTTGAAAAAAGAAATTCAAATGATCCTAATTTTATTAATAATATTAAAAATGATTTTCAAGAATTATTTAATGGTGAATTTAAATTTAGAAGAGTTGAAAACGTTGGACCTAAAGTTAGCAAAGAACTCTTAAATTCTGGAATTATTGCAATATCATTATCTCTTATAGCAATGTTGTTCTACATTTGGATAAGATTTGAATGGCAATTTAGTTTGGGTGCCATAGTAGCAATCTTTCATGATGTTTTATTAACATTGGGGATATTTTCAATCTTATCTCTTGAAATTAATCTATCCATTGTCGCTGCAGTTCTAACGATTGTTGGTTATTCGATGAATGATACTGTTGTCATATTTGATAGAGTCAGAGAAAATTTAAAAAAGAGTAATAAAAAAATTATTGAAATTTCAAATTTGTCAATTAACGAAACACTATCTAGGACTATAATAACATCACTCACAACATTGCTTGCACTTTTTTCAATATTCTTTCTTGGAGGTGAAATTTTAAAAGGATTTGCGTCTGCAATGATATTAGGAGTAATTTTTGGAACTTATTCCTCAATCTTTGTTGCTAATCCAGTATTGATTTTTTTACGGGTTTCTCAAAGAACTGTTTTGAAGGACTCAAACGATTAGTACAAGTTTTGTGCAGCAACCATAGACAGCAACATTGGTAAAGATAGTAATGTATTAATTCTTGAAAATATCATTGCTGTTTTAGCTGATTTTGCTTTTTCCTCTGATTCACTTTCTACAATGCCTAAAGCTTTTTTTTGGTTAGGCCATATTACAAACCAGACATTAAAGGCCATTATTATTCCTAACCACATGCCAATTCCTATGGCAGTATTTTTACCACCACCACTTAATATACCTAATGATAACGCCTCATGTGCATATCCATTTATGTATGATAGGATTAAACCAGACACAATAGTTGCAAAAGCAGCCCATCTAAACCAAAATAAAGCAGCTGGAGCAATTACTTTTCCAATCGCAGGTTTTTGCTCGTCTGGAATTTTTGGCATACTAGGAATTTGAACAAAATTAAAATACCAAAGAAGTCCGATCCACATAATGCCAACTAAAACATGGATATATCTAAAAAGCCAACTTAGAAACAATCTATCAAAATCAAATCCACCATTATTAAAGAATAAAATTATAAATAAAACTATAGACAGCCCTAATGACAAATGAATGGTTCTAGGAAGAGATTGAAGTATTTTAATCATTAAATTACTTTATGCAATTTTTTTGAATTTGTCATTTAATAAATTTTTTAAAAATTTTCCAGTATAACTGAGATTATTTTGCGTTATATTCTCAGGCTTACCTTCCGCTATTATTTGACCACCTTTAACTCCACCGTCAGGACCCATGTCAATTATATGGTCTGCGGTCTTGATAACATCCAAATTATGTTCAATGACAATCACAGAATTACCTGTAGCTACGAAAGTATGCAAAATTTCTAGTAATTTTTTAATATCGTGCTGATGTAAACCAGTAGTTGGTTCATCTAAAATATACATTGTTCTTCCTGTCGATCTTTTTGATAATTCTTTTGCTAGCTTAATTCGTTGGGCCTCTCCCCCTGATAACGTAGTAGCCTGTTGACCTATTTTAATATAACCCAATCCTACTTTTTTAAGAGTTAATAGTTTACTTCTGATAGTGGATATATTTTCAAAGAAATCACAACCTTCATCAACTGTCATATTTAATACATCTGCTATACTTTTGTCTTTAAATTTGATTTCAAGTGTTTCACGGTTATACCTACTTCCTTTACATTCATCACACGTAATATATACATCTGGCAAAAAGTGCATCTCATAAGTAATTACACCATCTCCCTCACAAGCTTCACATCGTCCACCTTTTACATTAAAAGAAAATCTTCCTGGTTTGTAACCTCTAGATTTAGATTCTGGTAAACTTGTAAACCAATCTCGAATTGGTCCGAAAGCCCCAGTATAAGTTGCCGGATTTGATCTAGGTGTTCTTCCTATTGGCGATTGATCTATATCAATTATTTTATCAATTTGCTCAATGCCTCTAAAATTTTTAAAAGGTTTAGGAATTTTTCGTGATTTATTATTATTTAAACTTAAGTTTAATGCATTATAGAGTGTCTGTAAGATTAAAGTTGATTTCCCACTTCCTGAAACTCCAGTTACACATGTAAAAGTACCTAATGGTATTTTTAAATTTACATTTTTTAGATTATTTCCGGTTGCACCTAATATTTCAAGGTATCTACCATTTTTTGCTAATCTTCTTTTTTTAGGAATTGATATGTAACTTTTATTAGAAAGATATTTTCCTGTAATACTGTTATCATTTTTCATAATGTCATTGCATGTGCCTTGAGCTACAACTTGACCACCCTCATTACCTGCTTTAGGACCTAAGTCAATAATGTGGTCAGAATTTTCCATAGTTTCAGTATCATGCTCAACAACAATAACGGTGTTTCCCAAATCTCTTAATCTTTTTAAAGCATCAATTAATTTAATATTATCTTTTTGATGTAAACCAATTGAAGGTTCATCCAAAACATATAATACACCGGTTAATCCAGAACCAATTTGAGATGCAAGCCTAATTCTCTGAGATTCACCCCCAGATAAAGTTCCAGATTCTCTAGATAAAGTTAAATAGTCTAAACCTACGTTTAAAAGAAAATCTAGTCTTTCATTTATTTCTTTTAAAATATGATTGGCAATTTTTAATTGTTTGTTATTGAGTTTAATTTCAAGTGATTTAAACCATTCTCTGGCATCGATTATTGATTTTTCTGTTACTTCACTAATATTTAAAGAATTAATTTTAACGCACAAAGATTCTTCTTTCAATCTAAAGCCTTTACATGACTCGCATTTAGTATCAGATTGATATTGAGAAATTTCTTCCCTCTTCCAATCACTATCTGTTTCAAGATATCTTCTTTCTAAATTATTTATTACACCTTCAAAAGTTTTTTTGTAAGAATACTTTTCATAACCATCGTCATAAGAAAATTTTATTTCGTCAGCATCAGATCCGTACAAAATAACGTCCTTAATTTTTTTGGGTAATTTGTTCCACTTTTCGTTAAGCGAAAATCCATAGTGTTTTGATAGAGCTGATAATGTTTGTGCATAGTACATAGTAGTAGTCTTTGACCAAGGCTCAATAGCCCCATCAGCTATACTTTTCTTCTCGTTTGGTATTACTAATTTTTCATCAACATTAAGCTTAACTCCAATACCATCACATTCTTCACAAGCTCCATAAGGACTATTAAATGAAAATAGTCTCGGTTCAATTTCTTCAATTGTAAAACCACTTTCAGGGCAAGCAAATTTTGTGGAAAAAGTAATTTTTTCAGTTTTTCTAAATTTTTTTGGGATAGTTTCGTTTTGATATTCTACAAACAATAAACCATTTGATAAACTTACAGATGTTTCTACACTTTCTGCTAATCTATTACCTAAATCAGAATTTAAAATTATCCTATCAACAAGAATTGAAATATCGTGTTTAACCTTTTTGTTTAACTCTGGAATATTATCTATATCATAAATTGTGCCATCAACTTTTAATTTTCTAAAACCTCTTTTTTTAAAACTTTGAATTTCTTTTTTATATTCACCCTTTCTACCTCTAACAATTGGTGCAAATAAAAATATTGTAGATTTTCTAGGTAAAGTTTTTATTTTATCAACAATTTGAGTTACAGTCTGAGACTCAATGGGTTTACCTGTAAATGGCGAGTACGGAACACCTGCTCTTGCATATAGTACTCTCATATAATCGTATATTTCTGTTACAGTAGCTACTGTTGACCGAGGGTTTTTTGAGGTATTTTTTTGTTCTATTGAAATTGCAGGACTAAGACCTTCGATTAAATCAACGTTAGGTTTTTTCATTTTATCAAGGAATTGTCTTGCATATGCTGAGAGACTTTCAACATATCTCCTTTGACCTTCAGCATATATTGTATCAAAAGCTAGCGACGATTTACCAGAGCCAGATAAGCCAGTAATTACTATAAATTTATCCTTTGGAAGTTCTAAAGAAACATTCTTTAGATTGTGTTCTTTTGCACCCTTAATAACTATCTTTTTAAGCATATTTTTTATTGCATTAATATAATAAAATTAATAATGAATTAAAATCTATGATATAATCATGTTTTTATTTATTAGAAAGTTAAAATATTATGGCAGGTAGTTTAAATAAAGTGTTATTAATTGGGCGTTTAGGCGCAGACCCTGAAATCAAACAAATGGTAAATGGCAAAAGTGTTGCTCGCCTAAGTCTTGCAACAAGCCAATCTTGGAAAGATAAAAATACAGGAGAAAAAAAGGAAAAAACAGAATGGCACCGTATAGTTGTATTTAATGAGGGATTAGTAAATGTTGTACAGCAATATTTAAAAAAAGGTGCACAAATTTATGTTGAAGGTCAATTATCAACAAGAAAATGGAAAGATGAACAATCTGGACAAGATAAATATTCTACTGAAATAATTATACAAGGATACAATTCTTCGTTAACAATGTTATCTGGTTCCGGAGCGAATGTACAAAATGCTCCTAAAAATAAAGAGATCTCATCTGATCAACAAAATGATTTAGATGATGATATTCCTTTTTAATATTTATGAATAATACCGAAATCTCGAAAAATAAAAAAATAGAATTAATTTCTATGTATGATGAAATGTCATCATCATATTTATCTTATGCAATGAGTGTTATTGTAAGTAGAGCATTGCCAGATATAAGAGATGGGTTGAAACCGGTACATAGAAGAATCTTATATGCTATGCATAAAGGTGGTTATGATTGGAGTAAACAATTTCGTAAATCAGCCAGAATAGTTGGAGACGTGATTGGTAAATATCATCCGCATGGAGATCAATCAGTATATGATGCTTTAGTAAGAATGGTACAAGAATTTTCGATGAGCCTACCGTTAGTTGAAGGTCAGGGTAATTTTGGTTCAGTTGACGGAGATCCCCCAGCAGCCATGAGATATACAGAGTCTAGATTATCTAAAGTTTCACAATTTTTAATTGATGATATCGAAAAAAGCACTGTAGACTTTAAAAATAATTATGACGAAACTGAAAGAGAACCCATTGTACTTCCCGCCCAATTTCCCAATCTATTAGTCAATGGCGCCGGAGGTATTGCTGTTGGTATGGCAACAAGTATTCCTCCACATAATTTAGGTGAAATTATTAATGGAACATTAGCTCTAATTCAAAATAACGATATAAAGATTAAAGATCTGATGAAACATATACCTGGACCTGATTTTCCAACAGGTGGAGTTATTATTGGAAAAGAAATTATAAAAAATGGTTACAAAACTGGAAGAGGCTCATTCAAAATAAGAGGTGAAATTAATATTGAAAACATGAAAAATGGTCGATCAAGATTAGTTATCTCTTCAATTCCTTATCAAATTAATAAATCTGTTTTAAATGAAAGAATAGCTGAATTAGTAAGAGAAAAAAAGATAGAAGGAATAAGAGACATAAGAGATGAGTCTAATAGAGAAGGCATACGTGTCGCTATAGATTTGAGATCAAATGTAGAACCTGAAACTGTAAAAAGACAACTTTACAAGTATACATCTATCGAGTCATCATTTGGCTTTAATACATTAGCAATTGTAGATCAAAAACCAAAAACTTGTAATCTTAAAGATTTTTTAGAAAATTTTTTAAAATTTAGAGAAGATGTTGTCACAAAACGAACTAAACATGACTTGAAAAAAGCTGAGACCAGAGCTCATATTTTAATTGGTCTTTCAGTATCAGTAGAAAACTTAGATAAAATTATTAAAATAATAAGAAAATCAAAAAATCCTGAAGAAGCAAAAAAAATATTATTAAACGAAAAATGGGATATTAAAAAGACTAAGGATTTTTTAAAATTAATTGAAAATAAAAAGTTTAACTCAAAATATCAATTATCAAAAGAACAAGTTAATTCAATTTTAGATCTAAAACTACAGAAATTAACTGCACTTGGAATTAAAGAAATTGAATATGAAATATCAGATATTTCAAAAACTATTATAAAATTTAAAAAGATTTTAAATTCAAAAAAAGAACTTTTAAAAGTTATTAGCTCAGAGTTAGAGGTTATAAAAAGTAAATTTGCTGAACCTCGTAGAACTAAAATTATAGATGCAATACTAAATTATGATATAGAGGAAACGATTCAAAAAGAAACGGTGATTATCGCCGTTACAGTCCAAGGGTATATTAAAAGAAGTGCTTTAAATAAAGTTAAACAACAAAAAAGAGGTGGAAAAGGCAAAGCTGGGATAAGAACAAGAGAAGAAGATTCAGTTGTACAAACTTTATCTGTTAACACCCATACTTCTGTACTTTTTTTTTCTACAGAAGGACTTGTTTATAAAATTAAAGCATGGAAAATTCCAGAAGGTTCCGCCGTTTCAAGAGGAAAATCTCTATTTAATATTTTACCTTTAAAAAGCCATCAATCAGTAAGCTCAATAATGCCGTATCCAGAGGAAAACTCAAAAGACAAAGGCTATTTTATAGTTTTTGCTACTGCTATGGGCAAAATTCGTAAAAATAGTTTAGAAGATTTTTCATCAATTAGCTCTTCAGGTAAAATAGCAATGAAATTAGATAATAATGATAAAATAATTGGAGTAAAAATTTGTACAGACGAACAAGACATTATCTTATCTTCAAAGATGGGTAAATGTATTAGATTTGAGTCAAAAAAATTAAGAGTTTTTAAAGGAAGATCGTCAAAAGGAATAAAAGGTATTAACCTGAATGAAAAAGATCAAATTGTTTCTCTATCAATCCTAGAACATGATCTTAAAAAAAATGGAAAAATTAATAAGGACGATAAGTCTGAAATAAAGGCTAAAGAAAAGTTCATCTTGTCTATCACAGAAAATGGCTTTGGTAAGAGATCTTCCAATTATGATTTTAGAGTAACAAATAGGGGAGGCAAAGGTATCATTGGAATAACACACTCTACAAGAAATGGAAACGTATCATCGTCATTTCCAGTAAACGAGGGTGATGAAATTATTATATCGACCAATAAAGGTAGAGTTATAAGAGTTGCTGTAAAAGAAATAAGAATTGCAGGAAGGAATACACAAGGTGTAAGAATTATAAAACTTTCGGGTGACGAAAAAGTTGTTTCAGCAATTAAAATTGATGATAACCTTATATAATGAAAAGAAACGCTGTTTATCCTGGTACATTTGATCCAATTACTTATGGACACATAGATGTAATCAAAAAATCACTTAATATTGTTGACACAGTTATAGTAGCTATTTCTAAAGATGGGGATAAAGATTACCTTTTTAATATAGAGGAAAGATTAAAAATAGTTAATGAAGCATTGTTCAAAGATCTTAAATTTAGTAAAAAAAAAATAAAAGTAATTTCATTTAACTCTTTAACCACAAAGCTATGTGAAAAATATAAATCTAAAGTTATATTAAGAGGCTTGAGAGCAGTCTCTGATTTCGAATATGAATTTCAACTAGCAGGTATGAATCGAAAGTTAAATAATACCATTGAAACAATTTTTTTAATGTCTGACATTGAGAATCAAATTATTTCTTCAAAATTTGTTAAAGAAATTATTTCTCTTGGTGGTGACATTAAAAAGTTTACAACTAAGAGCACAATTAAAGCACTTAAAGAAAAATATGTATAAATTATTTTTTATTTTTTGCTTTATAATTTTTACTCAAACTAACTTAAATGCAAAGGAAAATATTATGATTTTAAAATTAAAAGATGGCGAAGTAAAAATTGAATTATTCAATGACCACGCACCAAAACATGTAGAAAGAATTAAAAAATTAGCTAATGAAGGCAAATATGATAATGTAGTTTTTCATAGAGTGATTGATGGATTTATGGCTCAAACAGGTGATGTTAAATTTGGCAACTCTAGTTCCACAGACTTCGATTTAAAAAGAGCTGGAATGGGTGGTTCGGATTTACCAGATTTACAGTCCGAATTTAATGAACTGCCCCATCAAAGAGGAACCTTATCAATGGCAAGAGCACAAGACCCTAATAGCGCTAATAGTCAGTTCTTTATTTGTTTTAAAGACGCTTCATTTCTAGATCGTCAATATACAGTTTTTGGCAAAGTAATCGATGGCATGGAATTTGTTGATAAAATTAAAAGAGGCGATGAAAATAATAATGGTGCTGTAGATAAACCAGATAAAATAATAAGCTTTAGAACAAAGTAAAGTTAATTAATGACATTAAAAAAATTTTCTTTTAATGTTTTATCTACAGACAAAGACTCAAGATTAGGGGTTATAAATACAAGCAGAGGCAAAATTGATACACCAGCATTTATGCCTGTAGGTACTCAAGCCACAGTAAAGGCTGCTTTTATTGAAGATATTATCAAAACTGGTTCTCAAATTATTTTATCCAACACTTATCATTTAATGATTAGACCTGGTTTAAATCGTATCGTTTCTTCTGGCGGATTACATAAATTTATGAATTGTAAATTACCAATATTAACTGACTCGGGAGGATTTCAAGTAATGTCCTTATCAAAATTTAACAAAATAGACAGAGAAAAAGGAGCAATATTTAAATCTCATATTGATGGAAAAAAGTTTATTTTAAGCCCAGAAGAAAGTATTAGAATCCAAAAAGGGTTAAACTCAGATATTGTTATGATTATGGATGAATGTCCAAAAAATTCAAAAGATTATGAATTAATAAAAAGATCAATGGAAACCTCCATCTATTGGGCAAAAAGATCAAAGAAAGAATTTGGAAAAAATTCAAAAAAAGCAATATTTGGTATTGTACAGGGAGGATTATTTAAGGATTTAAGAATTATTTCTTTGAAAAAATTAATGAAGATTGGATTTGATGGATATGCCCTCGGCGGTCTAGCTGTTGGAGAAACTCAAAAAGAAATGTTTAAAGTTTTAGATGATTTAAAGAACTTATTACCTCAAAAAAAACCCAGATATTTAATGGGAGTTGGAACACCAAATGACATTCTTGGTGCAGTGAAAAGAGGTATAGATATGTTTGATTGTGTTATACCCACAAGATCCGGTCGTAATGGTCTAGCATATACTTGGAAAGGAAAAATTAATTTACGAAACTCTAAGTATAAGAACGATAATAAGCCGATTGATACAAAATGTCGGAATTTAAATCTAAATAAATATAGTAAAAATTATATTAATCATTTATTTAATACCAATGAAATTCTAGCATCAATGATACTTACGTTGCATAATATCAATTTTTATCAGGAATTAATGTTTTCAATAAGAGAGAATATTAAAAAAGGTACTTTTCATAAATTTCACAACAAATATATGAATAAACTTTAATATTACACATTGATTATTTTATAAAAAATTATATATATTTTAAATCTTTGGGCCGTTAGCTCAGTTGGTAGAGCAATTCCCTTTTAAGGAATGGGTCGATGGTTCGAGTCCATCACGGCTCACCAATATTTTATATTGGTGGATAATCCAAGATTATTTCATTTGTCCAACCGTTGATGTTTTTAATTCTATTTGCCGAAGAGGGATGGGTACTCATAAATTCTGGGGGCTCTTTACCTTTGTTAGCTTCTCTCATTCTTTCCCAAATTTTTGTTGTTTCACGAATATCATAACCCGAAAGGGATGAAAAAATTAAACCTAAATAATCTGCTTCACTTTCTTGTTTTCTATTGAAAGGATTTAAAATACCAATTTGAGCCAATAAACCAACTGTATCCATTCCTGTAGTTCTATTCACAGAAGAAAGTTTACCACCTGAAAATATATCAATAATCTGTGCACTTGTTTGTATTAAAGTGGATCGGCTGGCTCTCTCAACAGAATGTTTAGCTACTGCATGAGCTATTTCGTGACCCATAACTGCTGCTAAACCGTTTGTGTTTTTTGTAATATCTAACATACCTGTATATACAGCAATCTTTCCACCTGGCATACACCATGCATTTTTAATTTTTTTATTTTCAATCAAAATGTATTCCCAAGAAAAGTTTGTTGTAGGGTCAGGTATATTGCTTTGGTCAAAATATTTAGAAATAGAATTTTCCATTTTTTTACCTATTTCTTTTATTGTATTTAAAGATTTAACATCATCACTCATTTTTTCTTTTTCTTTAATTTTTTCATAAAGTCGTGCAGCTTGAGCATTTAACTTTGATTCGGGTATTAGTTTTAGTTGTTTCCTATCAGTTATAGGAACTGATGTGCAGGAAGTTAATAATGCGCCACATCCGCAGCCGAGATAGGTTAAAAATTTTCTTCTATTCATTTTTTGATAACTTGATTATATTATATAATAGTTAATTTTATATGATTTTGAATAATAAAATTTTGTTAATTTTATTCATTATAGCAATTGTTTTTGTTACATATTCAAGCTATCAGTGATAAATGGAGATGAAAAAAAAAAAGAAATCTTTTGCACTTAGATTAAGAAACTATTTTATTACAGGAATCGTGGTTCTTATACCTATTGGATTTACTCTATATTTAACAAAATTTCTAATAGGTATATCGTCAAAACTTATACCAAAAGAAATTAATCCAAATACTTATTTACCGTTATCAATCCCAGGTCTTGAAATTCTTTTAGCTTTAATTTTTATTACTATTATTGGTGGTCTATCTTTATCTTTTTTAGGAAAAAAATTTTTACAATTTATAAATGACTTATTCAGAAGAATTCCAATTTTAAGAACTATTTATAGTGCATTTACTCAGATGACAGAAACTTTCACACAAAAAAACGATACTAAAAAAAGTGTAGTATTAGTTGAGTATCCTAGAAAAGGAATTTGGGCGGTTGGATTTGCTACCAAAGAAAATACTGGGATAATTAGTAAAAAAACGAATAAAGAATTAGTAAACATATTCGTACCCACAACTCCAAATCCAACAAGTGGTTTTTTATTAATGGTTCCAAAAGAGGATTTAATATATTTAGATATAAGCTTTGAAGAAGCTTCCAAATTTATTGTATCAGCAGGTACTTCAGATCCTAAAAATTAAACCAAATCATTTATTATATCGGCACGATCATATAATTTTATCAAAGGAAAATATTTGTCTAAATTACTATTTTGAAACTCAATTTTTTTAACTTCTTTCTCAGCTAATAAAAATAGATCTTCATTTAAAACTGGATCTGCTAATCTAAAGGTTTTTAATCCACTTTGTTTAAAACCTAATAGATCTCCATATCCACGAATTTTCATATCTTCTTCCGATATTTTGAAACCATCATTTGTCATTTTTAATATCTTAATTCTTTTTTTTGCATTTTCACTTAAATTTGATTTAAGCATTAAAATACAAAAAGATTCCTTTTCTCCTCTTCCAACTCTACCTCTTAATTGATGTAACTGAGACAAACCAAACTTATTTGCATTTTCTATAACTATTATATTTGCATTTGGGAAGTCAATTCCTACTTCTATTACTGTTGTGGAAACTAAAATATCTATTTCTTTATTTAAAAAATCTATCAAAATTTTATCTTTTTGATTTTTCTCAAGAGATCCATGTAATAAACCAACTCTACTTTTAAATATTTTTTTTAGGCTTTCATATCTCTTAACAGAAGATTGGTGATCAACTTTTTTAGATTCTTCAATTAAGGGACAGACCCAAAAAACTTGATTATTATTTGAAATTTGTTTTTGAATAAATTTAATAACTTCATTTAACTTCGTATCTAATTTACTATAAGTTTTTACTTCTTTTCTGACTTTTGGTTTATTTTTTATAATTGAAGTATCCATATCGCCAAATATGGTCATTATCATTGTTCTGGGTATTGGTGTTGCTGACATTACTAATATATCACAATTTTTCCCACCTTTGTCAGAGAGTTTTTTTCTTTGTTGAACCCCAAACTTATGCTGTTCATCTATGATAATTAGACCTAATTTTTTATAAGATATTTTTTCTTGAAATAAAGAGTGTGTTCCAATTAGAAGATCAATCTTATGATTATTTAAATCATTTAAAATTTTTTTTCGCTTTTGATATTCTGTTTTACTTGTTAAAAGTTTGATATTAGTTTCCTTTATAAATAATTTTTTAGCAAGATTAAAATGCTGTTTTGCTAATATTTCTGTAGGAGCCATCAATGAAACTTGATAGTTATTTGAAATGACATTATTTGCAGCTATTAATGCAACAATTGTTTTTCCACTCCCGACATCACCCTGTAAAAGCCTGAACATCTTCTGGTTTGACTTAAGATCATTATTAATTTGATTAAGTGAGTTCATTTGATCCCTAGTAAGATCAAAATTGATTTTTTTTTAATTTCCATAAAAGGCTTTGATGTAAAGATTTTTTGATTTTTTTTTGTCTTTTTTATTTTTTTTCTAATTTCTGAATTTATCAAAAAGGTAGACAATATTTCATCAAATATTAATCTATCTAAAAAATTACCTTTCTTTTGAATATTTTTTGGATTGTGCATTTCAAGCACAGCATCTTTCCAAGAAATATTTCCAAATCTCTTTGCTACTTCTGGACTTAGCCATTCATTTAAATCTGGAATATTTTTAAGAATTTTTTCGATTATTTTATGATATTTTTTATCATTAATACCTTCAGTTAAACTATAGTTTGCAAATATTCTTTTAATTGAATTAATATCTGATGAAATATGTGTAGGATTTGTTATTTGGTATTTTTTTTTATAATATCCAATTTTACCACTTAAACTTACTGTACTGTTTAAAGGTAATATTTTTTTTATATAACCTTCATAACTATTAAAAAAAAACACATTCTAACTTGCCAGTATCATCTTCACAAAGAACTTTTTTAGGTAAATTTCTAATTCTTGGAAAATTATATTTTTTAACCCTTAATGTAAGTGTTTGTATTTTTCCTATTTTAAGCTCATTTATCTTAACTAATTCTGACCTGTCTGTAGTTCTAAATGGAAAACTCCACAATAAATCAAATACAGTATTTATATTCTTCTTTTTAAATAGTTTTGCTGTTTTATGTCCTATGCCATTAATTTTATTGATATCTGATAGCAAGTATTCATAATTGTCCATTATTCAGTTATACAACGATGTCACAAAATAAAGAAGAAATTAAAAATAAAATTATTTATAGAGCATCTTACAGAGGCACAAAAGAAATGGATATTTTAATGATTGCTTTTGTGAAATCTTTGATAGACGAATTGGATTTTGAATATCTAAAAATATTAGATGCTTTTGTTAACATGGATGACGAGACACTAATTTCTTTTAAAAAAAAAGAAGTATTAATTAATTTTGAAGATAAAAAAATGCTGGATATAGTATCTAGGTTTCAAAATTTTAATTAATGGCGGAGAGACTGGGATTCGAACCCAGGAAAGAGTTGCCCCTTTGCCGGTTTTCAAGACCGGTGCTTTCAACCGCTCAGCCATCTCTCC
>MDTB01120925.1_pt1 | contig 13918 bp, 17 predicted proteins | sample 811161 | NCBI WGS metagenome assembly MDTB01 (sample SAMN05326650, study PRJNA326480) | marine metagenome | isolation source: seawater | place: Mediterranean Sea | collected 2009
AAGATCAAAAAACAGATTATAATAAAATGAAAAAAATTTTAATAGTTAATGCGAATTATTACAAGAATATATCTAAAAAATTAATATTAAGCACAAAAGAAAAATTGAATACCAATTTTAAATTAAACATTATCAATGTACCTGGAATTTATGAAATTCCAATTGCGATAAGAAAAAACATTAAAAAATATGATGGATTCGTAGCTTTGGGTTGCGTTATTAAAGGACAAACCCCACATTTTGATTTAATATGTTTTTCAACATTCAATTCAATTATAAATCTTTCAATAAACTTTAATAAACCAATAGGTAATGGAATAATAACGGCTTATAATATGGAACAAGCCCTCCAAAGGTGTAGTAACATTACAAGTAAAAAATCGAATAAAGGATCAGAAGCTGCTAATGCAGTCATATCCATTTTGCAAAATGGACCTAAAAAAATCTAAAAATTTATCACCCCGGATTAAAGTAATTCAAAAACTTTATAATGCTTTAATGAATCCAGATGCTTTAATTGAATACCCTAAAAGCCAATATAAAAAATTTATAAAAGATGTAGTAACAGGAACTTTAGAAAGATCCGATTTAATTGAAGATCAGATAAAAACTTCCTTAGTAAATGATATTAATTTAGCCAAAACTGATAAATTACTAAAAATTATACTTTTTGCAGCAATTTTTGAGCTTATGTTTAAGCATAACACTCCAAAAAAAGTAATCATAAACGAATATTTATTAGCTTCTGAGCATTTTTTAGAAAAAATTCAAATAGGTTATTTGAACGCTATACTAGACAAAATCTCCAAAGAAATAAGAAAAGATGACTAAAAATACGTTAATTTTACTGAAGTTTAGCTTGCGTTTTTAATATTAATTTGGCATCTATGCGCTTTAAATCATGACAAATTATTTAGAATTACTTTACTTAATAGCTTTTATCGGGGTTTTAGCCGTAGCTTATAGTTATTTACTTTCCGGACAAATAATTTCTTCAAGTGCTGGTAATTCAAGAATGCAAGAAATTGCTGAGGCAATTCAAATTGGAGCAAAAGCTTATTTAAATAGACAGTATAAAACAATTGCTATCGTTGGAATAATTGTTTTAGCCATAGTAACTTATTTCTTTAGCTACCTTGTAGGAATTGGTTATTTCATTGGCGCTTTTTTATCAGGTGTTGCAGGGTATGTAGGTATGTTGATTTCTGTTAAGGCCAATGTAAGAACAGCTGAAGCTGCAAGACAAAGTCTTCAATCGGGATTAACAATAGCTTTTAAATCAGGTGCTATTACAGGTTTGTTAGTAGCTGGTCTAGCTTTATTAGCAATCACTTTTTATTACATAGTTTTGATCAATCTAAAAGTTGATAATAGAGAAATTATAAATTCCTTAGTAGCACTCGGATTTGGTGCCTCTCTAATTTCAATTTTTGCTAGGTTAGGTGGAGGAATTTTTACCAAAGGCGCTGATGTAGGTGCTGATTTAGTTGGAAAAGTCGAAGCAGGTATACCAGAAGATGATCCAAGAAATCCAGCTGTTATAGCTGACAACGTTGGAGATAATGTAGGCGACTGTGCCGGTATGGCAGCAGATTTATTTGAAACATACGCAGTAACTATTGTTGCAACGATGGTCTTGTCTTCAATTTTCTTTCCATCAGATTATAATTTAATGATCTATCCTTTAGCTATTGGTGGTTCTTGCATACTTACATCAATTATAGGTACATGGTTTGTTAAATTAGGAAAGAGCAAAAACATAATGGGAGCTTTATATAAAGGTTTTATTGTAACTGCTGTCACATCACTATTAATTTTATATCCAGTTACTGACTCTGTAGTTGGACTTGATAATTCTTATATTAATAACGGTAAAAATTTTAATGGAATGGATTTATATATTTGTGGTGTAGTTGGTTTTGTTATTACAGGATTATTAATTTGGATTACAGAATATTACACTGGAACAAACTATAGACCAGTAAAATCAGTTGCTCAATCTTCAACTACAGGACATGGAACAAATGTTATTCAAGGTTTAGCAATTTCTATGGAGGCAACTGCAATTCCAGCATTAATAATTGTTGCTGGAATACTATATACAAATAGTCTTGCAGGATTGTTTGGAATAGCAATTGCTGTTACTGCGATGTTAGCTCTTACAGGAATGGTTGTTGCATTGGACGCTTATGGTCCAGTAACTGATAATGCTGGTGGTATAGCGGAAATGTCAAAACTTCCAAAAAATGTAAGAAAAACTACTGATGCTCTAGATGCAGTAGGAAATACTACAAAAGCCGTAACAAAAGGTTACGCCATTGGATCAGCTGGCTTAGGAGCTTTAGTGTTATTCGCTGCCTATACAGAAGATATAAAATATTTTTCTACTGTAAAAGGTTCCGCTTTAGAGGGTGTTATTGTAACTTTTGATTTATCAAATCCATTTGTAGTTGCTGGGCTTTTAATTGGAGGAATGCTACCTTATTTATTCGGCTCTATGGGAATGCAAGCAGTCGGGAGAGCTGGTGGAGCTGTTGTTATAGAAGTTAGGAGACAGTTTAAAAAAATACCTGGTATTATGAAAGGAAGAAGAAAACCTGATTATGGAAGGTTAGTAGATTTATTAACTAAAGCAGCGATTAAAGAAATGATTATTCCATCATTACTTCCTGTTCTATCACCGGTAGTTTTATATTTTATAATATTACAAATTGGCGGTATGGAAGCAGCCTTATCCTCTTTAGGCGCAATGTTATTAGGCGTAATTATTACAGGTTTGTTTGTAGCAGTTTCAATGACCGCTGGAGGCGGAGCTTGGGATAATGCAAAAAAATATATTGAGGATGGAAATTTTGGTGGAAAAGGTTCAGAAGCACATAAATCAGCAGTTACAGGTGACACTGTAGGCGATCCATATAAAGATACTGCTGGGCCAGCAGTTAACCCAATGATTAAAATTACTAATATTGTAGCTTTATTGTTATTGGCTGTAATAGCCCATTAATTATTTTTTACCGTACATTTTTGCTTTAAGACTTGATAAAAAACTTTCAACAAAACTAGATTTCGATAAATCATTTTCTGTTTTTTTATTTGAAAAAGCTACTTTTTGAATGTCATTTTTGTTAAATAATTTTTTAGATTTTAAAACTCCGTATCTGTCGAACTCTAAAAACAATATATTATTAGTCTTTAAAATATTTTGACCTAGTTTGTGATAATCTCCTTTTACAAATATCCTTTCTATGTAAAACCACTCATTTTCATTATTTATTGATTTTGAGTGAGGTTGTCCTATAATACTAATTACATCATTTTTGTTTGATTTATTAACACTTAACTTATTTGATCTATTTTCCAAAAATACTATTCCATGAGTATTAGATGCCTCTTTAAGTTGACAATTAATTAATATAATAAAAATGAATAAATAAAAAAATTTAAAATGATTACTAAAATTCATAAAAATAATTTAAATTTGTATAATATTTTACTTGGCTTATCTAGAAATATTTTTTTTTATAAAAAAATTCTACTACCAGATACTTTTGAAACAAGGATTTATCTTATGTTTATTCATTTTTCAATTTTTATGATAATTTTTAAAAAAAAAGGTTCAAAATTTGATCAAAAAACATACGACTATCTTTTTTTTAATATAGAGAATAATTTAAGAGAATTAGGTTTTGGCGACGTTTCAGTCAATAAGAAAATGAAAGATTTCAATAAGATACTATATGATATTCTTTTAAAACTAGACTTAAATACTGATAATAATAAAAATTTTTTGGTCAATACAGCTTTGATAAAAAAATATTTTACTACATTAAATAATAGTGATGCAAATTTAGCTGAATTTAATGGTTATTTAACTAATTTTTTTAATTTTTGTTTTGAATTACCTCTAGATAATATGCTAGAAAGAGCAATCGATTTTAATTATTAGTTATGGCTGTACCAAAAAGAAAAACATCAATATCTAAAAAAAAGATGAGAAGATCTCATTACAAGCTATCTTCTGTAAACATTGTAGAAGATAAAAAAAGTGGTGAATATAAACTTTCACACCATATTGATCTAAAATCTGGTTATTATAACGGTAAAAAAATTCTAGATATTTAATCCTATATTATGTCAAAAAAAATTTCTATTGCAATTGATGCAATGGGTGGTGACAATGCTCCTGAAAAAACATTAAAAGGAGTTAAACTATTTTTAGAAAAAAACAGTCTCAATAAGGATTTCATTTTAAATATATTTGGTAGAGAACAAAAAATTAGTGAAAATTTAAATAAATTAAATATAAAATCTAATCAAATTAATATTATTAATTCAAACACTGTTGTTTCTGATGAAGAAACACCAATGACTGCAGTTAAAAATTCTAAAAATACAAGTATGTGGAATTGTATTCAACATCAACTCGAGGGCAAATCGGATATTAGTTTATCAGCTGGTAATACCGGTGTCTTATTGGTTATATCAAGAATGATTTTGAAAATGATGAACGACGTTAGCAAACCCGCTTTAGCTGGGTTGTGGCCTAATCAGAGTGGAATGAACGTTGTTTTAGATTTAGGTGCTAATATTGAATGTAATGAACAAAATTTAGTTGAATTTGCAGAGTTAGGATCTGCACTTTATAAATCTTTATTTCCCGATGAAAAACCGAAAGTCTCACTTTTAAATGTAGGGTCTGAAGAAATAAAAGGAACGGAAATGTTAAAACTTGCATCTAAAAGACTAAAAGATTTATCAAGTGATGAAAATTTTATTTTTAAGGGTTACATCGAAGGAAATAATATAATGAGTGGTGAGTCTAATGTAATCATAACAGATGGTTTTACTGGAAATATAGCTTTGAAAACGGCAGAAGGGACTGCTAAATTTATTACAAAAAATTTAAAAAAATCACTTACAAAAAATATATTCACAAAAATTTCATTAATTTTTTCTTATTTTTCATTAAAAAAATTTAAAGATAAACTAGATCCAAGAAAATATAATGGTGCAATTTTTCTGGGCTTAAATGGAACAGTTGTAAAAAGTCATGGAGGTATTGACCACGTAGGTTTTTATCATTCCATTGATTTATGTTATAAAATAGTTAAAGGTAATTTAATGAATCAAATTAAAGAAAATTTAAAACATTCAAAAAGTGTATAAAAAAAATATAACAAAAATAGATCTTATTAAAAATTTAAGCAATAAAACTGGTTTTTCTTCAAATTATTCAAAAAAATTAATAAACGATTTAATTGCTATTTTGATTCAAAATATAGAAACTGGAAACTTAATACTTAAAAACATTGGATCATTTAAGTTAATTTCAAAAAAAGAAAGAATAGGAAGAAATCCAAAAACAAAGGAAGAATTTTTAATTACTGCAAGGAAATCGATAAGTTTTAAACCCTCAAAAAAAATTTTATTATATTTTAATAAAAAGATATGAATAAATTTTTAAGTATCTCTGAGGTATCCAAGATTTTGAATTTGATTAACCCGAAATCCAAGAAACCATCAAATCATATTTTAAGATATTGGGAAAATATTTTTAAAGAAATTAAACCAAAGAAAATAAATAATCGAAGATATTATAGTCAAAAACAATTAGAAATTTTAAAAATGATTAAATTTCTATTGAAAGACAAAGGTATGACCATTTCAGGAGCAAAAAACTATATTAACTCAAATAGAAATAAACTTGACGATTATGATAATGATGGTTTAAAAACAGATTATTATAAAAAGAACATTAAAACTAAAAGTAAACTTTTACTAGACAAAATTAGAAAAATAAAAATTTATGGCAAAAAAAACTCATCTTAAAGTAAGAATGGTTCCCGAAAGTAATCCAGATAGCAAGTTCATATACTATGCTAAAAAACCTACGAAAGGTGAAAAAGCGAAAGATAAATTAAAACTTAAAAAGTATAACCCTAATACACGTAAACATGAATATTTCGTAGAAAAAAAATTACCACCTCACAGTAAATAACTACTTTTTTTTAAATTTTCGAAATTCGTAATCTATAAAAGCTTTAATCATTGATTTCCAAATTTTTAATGAGATTTTTGGGTCTATACCTTTCTTTTTTGATTTATAAGAAATATTTTTGAGAATTACTGATATTCTTTTTTTATCTACAATATCTTTTTTAAATTTTTTGTTTTTGATTACAATATCTACAAGTTTAGTCCGTCTTTTTATTATATAAAGCAATTTATTATCTAGACTATCTAATTTTTTTCTTACTCTAAGGATATTTTTGTTTACCATAGCGACAATAATTTAATTTTAGAATATCAAAATAAATATATATTACATTTCATGTATGAAAAAGATAAAAAAATTGAAAAATTATTTTATTATTGGTTAATTGTTTCTTTAACTCTTGTATTCTTTATTATCATTGTTGGTGGTTTAACACGATTAACAGATTCTGGCCTCTCAATTACAGAATGGGAATTATTTAAAGGAATTTTACCACCATTAAATTCTTCATCTTGGCAGATGTATTTTGATTTATATAAACAAATACCTCAATATAAATTATTAAATTACAATATGACGCTTAATGAATTTAAAATTATTTTTTATTGGGAATATTTTCATAGAGTAATTGCACGGTTTATTGGAATTTTTTTTTTAATACCTCTTCTAATTTTTTATTTTTCAAATAAGATTAATAAAAGATATTTAAAAATTTGTTTTTTAATTTTATTATTAATAATTATTCAAGGGGTGATGGGCTGGTATATGGTAAAAAGTGGCTTAGTTGATGACGTAACTGTTAGTCATTATAGATTATCTATACATCTATCGATAGCTATTTTAATTATTTCATCAATTTATTGGTTGATAAAAAATGTCAATTGTAAAAAAAATAAAACTTTTTTTATAATTTCTAAAGAGAACCTACCTTTTCAATTATTAATACTTTTAATATTTATTCAAATTATTTTAGGAGCGTTTGTATCTGGTTTAGATGCTGGTAAAATTTACCAGACTTGGCCAAAAATGGGAAATTACTTTTTTCCTAATGATTTGATTTTTAACGATTATTATAAAATGTTTGAATTTGATAACCATTCATTGGTGCAATTTTATCATAGAAATTTAGCATACCTCATAATTATATATTCTTTGTTTTTGGTTATGATAATTTTCAAAAAAAAATTTACTAATTTATATTTCTCATCATTTATCTTATTATTTTTTTTATTTTTACAGGTAGTATTAGGTATTATTACTTTAATTAGCGGTCTAAATATTTATTTGGCCTCCAGTCATCAGATAACAAGTGTCTTATTAATATTAAGCGCAATAAACCTATATTTTTTGAAAGTTAAATAAATTGACTTTATTTCACATTCTTTGTATTTATCGCCCATTATCATGACACCATTTATTAAAAAGAAAGATTTAAAAAAAGATTGGTATATTATTGATGCCCAAAACGCTGTAGTTGGAAGATTAGCAGCATATATATCAAAAGTTTTAAGAGGAAAAAATAAATCAACTTTTAATCCTCATTTAGATAACGGTGATTTTGTAGTTGTAACAAATATTGACAAAATAAAATTTACTGGAAAAAAATTTACTAACAAGAAATATTACAGACACACAGGTCATCCAGGTGGAATTAAAGTATCAACACCATCATTTTTAAAAGAAAAAAATAAAACTGAACAAATTTTAAAATTAGCAGTTAAAAGGATGTTACCTGGTGGACCTCTAGCAAAAAAACAACTAACAAAATTAAAAATATATAATGGAGATAAACACCCTCACGATATACAAAAGCCAAAAATTATTAATTTTGAAAAATTAAATAAAAGAAATATTGTTAAATAATGGAACAAATTAATCAATCTGTCTCAAAAATAAAAAAAATCAAATTAGATTTTAAAGATAGTAAATACGCAACGGGAAAAAGAAAAAAATCTATTGCAAAAGTCTGGGTCAAAAAAGGTTCCGGGAATATTCATGTAAATGGTTTAAAGATGAATGAATATTTTAAAAGACCCGTGCATCAGATAATTGTTACAAGGCCTTTAAAAATTTCTGAAGTAGCAACAAGTTATGATGTCAAATGTTCAGTTAAGGGGGGCGGACTTTCTGGCCAGGCAGGAGCTATCATATTAGGAATATCTAAAGCTTTAATTTCACATGATGAAAATCTTAAGAAAAATCTTAAAAAAGATAAACTCACCACAAGAGACTCGAGAGTAGTTGAGCGTAAAAAATACGGTCATAGAAAAGCTCGAAGAAGCTTTCAATTTTCTAAGAGATAAACTTTTAAATTTAACTATTAACGAAGACGATGATATAAGACCTTATGTCTATACATAACAAAATTAATATAGCTGTTGTTGGAGCAACAGGATACACAGGATTAGACCTTGTTTTTTTACTTTCAAAACATCCTAAAGTAAAAATTAAGTGTCTTTGTGCTACAAAAAATTTAGGAAAGAAAATAAATTATTTTGATAAAAGAATAAAAAAAAAATTACCAAAAATATCTTCAGTTAATTCAATTAATTGGAGAAATTTAGATTTAGTTTTTCTTTCCTTGCCAAATGGAGAAGCACAAAAACTGATTAAAAAATATTTTTTAAAAAATGAGAAACTTAAATTTATAGATTTATCTGCTGACTTCAGAATTACGGATACAAGAATCTATAAAAAGAATTACAAAATTGAACATAAAGCCAAAAAATTTATTAAAAATTCTTTATATTCAATTCCAGAATTAAATAGAGATACAATAAAAAATTATAGAATAATCTCAAATCCAGGATGTTATCCTACATCTATCCAAATTCCTTTGGTACCATTAATAAAAAAAAATTATATAAAAACAAATGATATAATTATTGACTCAAAATCAGGTTATTCTGGTGCTGGTAAAAATTTAGAAAGCAAGTTTACACATAGAAATTTATATTCTTCCATATTTGCTTATAGTACAAAAAATCATAGACATATATGTGAAGTCGACCAGCAAATCCAAAAATTAACTAAAAAGAAAGTAAAGTTCACTTTCAATCCACATTTACTGCCAACATTTAGAGGGATTTTAACAGCTATATATGTACACACAAAAAAGGGTAAAACAGCTAATTCAATTAGAAATTTATTAGTAAAATTTTATAAAAATTCTAAATTTATAAAAATTTTAAAATTGAATTCACCTCTTGGATCAGGTTCAGTTTTAAATACTAATAATTGTGAAATATCTATTTGTGAAACTAGACTTAAAAATAAACTGATTATACTTTCCGCAATAGATAATTTAGTAAAAGGTGCTTCTGGTCAGGCAATACAAAATATGAATCTTTTATATAAATTCCATGAAAATCTAGGATTAAAATGAAAATCTTTTTTTTATTTACACTTTTTTTTTTATTATTAAGTTGCAATAAACCAAGGTCAGTTTTGATTTGCGGAGATCATATTTGTATAAATAAAACAGAAGCAAAACAATACTTTGAAGAAAATCTTTCAATAGAAGTAAGGATTATTGATAATAAAGTAAAAGAAAAAATCGATTTGGTAGAACTTAATTTAAAAGAAGACTCGTCAGGGAAAAGAAACGTAAGTATTTTGTCAAAAAAAAATACGAAGAAAAAATTAAAAATATTATCTGATGATCAAATATCTAAGATTAAAAATGATATTAAAATAAAGAAAAAAGAAAAAAAAGTTGTTAAGAAAACCGTCTCAAAAGTTCAAGAAAAAACTTATCATAAATCAAAAAAAAATATAAAGTTTAATTCTAATGGCAATAATATTATAGATGTATGCACAAAAGTTAAAAAATGTAATATTGATGAAATATCAAAATATTTATTAAAACAAGGAAAGAAAAAAAAATATCCAAACTTATAAAGAAAGCTATTTAAATATGAGAAAACTAAACATTGCAATTATTGGTCTTGGTAATATAGGCAGTTATCTTTTTAAATATTTAAATGAAAATAAAAAAATATTAACAGAAAAAAATAATTGTCAGCCTGTAGTTAAATATGTTTCTGCTAAAAATAAAAAACGTAAAAGGAACATCAGGATAAAGAAAAATCAATGGTTGAATAATTATTTAGAGTCAACAAAACGCAAAGATGTTGACTTAATAATAGAACTTATTGGCGGCGCAGAAGGACCTGCTAAAAAATTAGTTTTTAGTGCTTTAAAAAATCGAAAAAATGTCGTTACGGCAAATAAAGCCTTGATAGCTAAATATGGAGATCAATTATCAAGAATTGCTGAAATTAACAAAGTAAATCTTGAGTTTGAAGCATCTGTTTGTGGAGGTGTTCCTATAATTAGATCTCTTAAAGAAGGATTAATTGCAAATAAAATTACAAAAATTTACGGGATATTTAATGGAACATCTAATTATATTTTGTCATCGATGGATAAACAAAACAAAAATTTTAAAGAAGTTTTAGCTGACGCGCAAAATTTTGGATATGCCGAAACTAATCCATCGGCTGATTTAAATGGAGATGATGTTTCGTCTAAATTAAAAATTCTATCCTCCTTATGTTTTAACTCTTTCTTAAATAATAATATCTATGTCGAAGGAATAAAGAATATTGATAAAACAGATATAGATAATGCTAATAAACTTGGCTATAAAATTAAACTTTTAGGCTTTGCAGAGTCAATAAATAATAAAATTTACCAAAGAGTACACCCAACATTAATAAAAAAAAATTCATATGTAGCCAGTATAGACGGTGTTTTAAATGCGGTTATAGTGGACGGTAAGCCAGTTGGTCAAAGTATAATTCAAGGGGAAGGTGCTGGTGCTGCAGCCACTACTTCAGCTTTGATATCTGATATTTCCTCAATTTTACGTGGAAATATCAAATTTCCTTTTTCACTCTCGAGTAAAGAAAGAAAAAAATTAAATTTTGCAAATATCAATGATAGATATTTTTCTGCGTATTTAAGATTTGAAGTAGAGGATAAACCAGGTGTTTTATCAAATATAACGAATATTTTTTCTAAAAATAAAGTTTCAATTAAAAGATTAGTTCAGAATCCTCATAAAAATAAAAAGTCATCTTCAATTATAATTATAACTCACGAAGCTAAGGATAGATATTTAAATAAAATTCTCAATGAAGTTGGTAAAAAAAATTATGTTAAACATAAACCAAAACTGATAAGAATTGATGACTGATTCATGTCAATCAATAAAAAATTTTTAAATTTATTTACAAAAGTTACTGAAAAAGCAGCCATAGGTGCTTATAAATTTATTGGAAAAAAAGATAAAATTGCAGCAGATAAAGGTGCTGTTGATCCAATGAGACGAGAACTTAACAAAATTAATATGGAGGGAACAGTTGTGATTGGTGAAGGTGAAATGGATGAAGCTCCAATGCTTTATATTGGGGAAAAACTTGGTACATTAAATGGACCTAAATTTGATATTGCTGTCGATCCATTGGAGGGAACTAAATTTACTGCTAATGGAGAACCAAATGCTTTTTCAGTTCTAGCTATTTCTGAGCAGGGTGGATTACTATCAGCACCAGATACATATATGGAAAAAATTGTTATTGGATCTAACTTGCCAAATAATTTAATGGATATTGATAACGGTGTTGAAAAAAATATAAGATTACTTGCTGATGCAAAAAATAAAGACATAACAGAATTAAAAGCTTGTGTTTTGAAAAGAGAAAGACACAAACACATCATTGAAGTTCTAAATAAAATGCAAGTTAAAATTAACTTTATTACTGATGGAGATATAGCAGGAGCTTTAAGTGTGATTGGAGAAAATCCAAAAAATGACATTTATTATAGCACTGGTGGTGCTCCAGAGGGCGTGATTGTGGCAGCAGCTCTTTCTTGTTACGGAGGTCAAATACAAGGACGACTAGTTCTAGATGATGAAGGAAAAGTACGGGCTAAAAAACTTGGTATTACTAGTTTTGACAGAAAATACAATATTGATGATATGGTAAAAGGTGATGTAATTTTTTGTGCTACAGGAGTAACTTCTGGGGATTTAGCAAAAGGTGTAAAAGATTTGGGAAACGAATATGAAGTTAATACTTTTGTACTTCATAAAAGTCAAAATTTAATTAAATCAGTAACAAATATTTACAATAAATGAACTCACTTTCAATAAGTGGCAAAAACTGGATTCTAAAAAAATATAATGAAGAAAATTCTTTATTTTTCAAAGAAAATTTCTCATTGGATGAAATAACATCTAAACTTTTATCAATTAGACATATAAAGAAAGAGCATGTAAATTCTTTTTTAAATCCATCAATTAAAAACTTTTTACCAAATCCTTATAATTTAATAGATATGGAAAAATCTACTTTAAGAACAATCAAAGCTTTTCAAAATAATGAAAAAATAGGAATTTTTGGTGATTATGATGTTGATGGAGCTACTTCTACAGCTTTATTAGGAAATTATTTAACAGAGTTAAAATCAGAATATGAAACTTTTATTCCTGATCGCAAAAAAGATGGATATGGTCCATCAATCAAAAGCTTCAAAGAGTTAATTAACAAAAATGTAAAGTTAATTTTTACAGTAGATTGTGGAACCCTTTCATTTGATGCAATTAACTATGCTAAAAAAAACAATGTAGATGTAATTGTTTTAGATCACCATCAATCAGAAGTTAATCTTCCGGATGCTTTTTCAATAGTAAACCCAAATCGCTTAGATGATAAATCAAATTTACAATATTTATGTGCAGCAGGAGTTTCTTTTATGTTTTTAGTGTCAATGAATCGAGTTCTAAGAAACAATAATTGGTTTAAAAAAAATAATATCAAAGAACCAAATCTCATTGATTATCTCGATTTAGTTTCATTAGGAACAGTCTGTGACGTTGTTCCCCTTGTTGGCTTGAACAGAGCTATTGTTAAACAAGGTTTGAAAGTTTTAAAATCAAAAAAAAATTTAGGTTTAAAAACACTGTTAGATATTTGTAAAATTGAAACAAATCCATCTATTTATCATCTTGGATTTATATTAGGGCCAAGGATTAACGCAGGTGGAAGAGTAGGTAAGTGTTCGCATGGAGCTAATTTATTATTAAACAAAGATCCCAAAAGTTCATTTAAATTAGCCTCAGAATTAGACCAATACAATAAAGAAAGAAAAATTCTTGAAAAAGATCTGTTACAAAAGATTCTTAATGAAACAACAAATTGTTCAAAGGATCCTATAATAATTTTAAGTGGTAAAAATTGGCACGAAGGAGTAATAGGAATAGTTGCTGCAAGATTGAAGGATAAATTTAATAAACCAGTGATTTTAATTTCATTGGACGGTAATATTGGAAAAGCTTCAGCAAGATCTATTATAGGTTTTGATATAGGTTCTGTAATTATTTCTGCAACTCAAGAAAATATTTTGTTAAAAGGTGGTGGGCATAAAATGGCTGGCGGTTTTTCTATTAAAATTGATAATATAGTAAAATTTAAAGAATTTGTTTTTAAAAAATTTAGAGGCATTAATGAAGATTTAAAAAAAGAAAAACCTTTATTGCTAGATAGCGTTATCGCGCCATCTGCAGTTAATTTAGAATTTTATAATAAAGTTGAATTACTATCCCCTTTTGGATCGGGCAATCCTGAGCCAAAATTTGTAATTAAAAATGTAAAAACGATTAATGGAAAAATCGTAGGCGATAAACATGTTAAATCAGTTTTAATTGGTGAAGACGGTTCTACTATTAAATCTATAGCTTTTAATGCGGCAGAAAATGACTTAGGCGGATATCTCTTAAAGAAGAATAATAAATCATTTAATATAGCTGGTAAATTATCCCTAAATGAGTGGAAAGGGCAATCAAATGTGGAGTTTATTATCGATGATATTTCTGTTAATAAGACTTTCAAAAATACGGTCCCATCGTCTATCGGT
>MDTB01186095.1_pt1 | contig 13917 bp, 13 predicted proteins | sample 811161 | NCBI WGS metagenome assembly MDTB01 (sample SAMN05326650, study PRJNA326480) | marine metagenome | isolation source: seawater | place: Mediterranean Sea | collected 2009
CGTTTCACCAGGTCCGAGTATTAAGCAAGAATTTTTTTTTTCTTTATTAATTAAATTTTCTAATTTTAATTCCATAAAATAAATTTATCATATAGAAGTTTCATTAAAAGTGATTAAAAAAAAACTAGATCTAGTGATTCTCGCAGGTGGTAGAGGGCGTAGGTTGGGAAAAATTACAAAGTCGATACCCAAACCTCTTGTGAATATAAATGGCATTCCTTTTATTCAGCATTTAATAAATTTTTACTCTAAATATGACTTTGAAAATATTCATATTATTGCTGGATATAAAGGCAGTTTAATTAAAAATAAATATCATAATAAGATTTTCAATTTAATAAAGATCAAATGTTATGTTGAAAAAAAAAGAAAAGACACTGGTGGCGCACTATTTGAAATTAAAGATAAAGTAAAAAATGATTTTTTTGTAGTAAATGGAGATTCTTTTGTAAATGTTAACCTAAAGCCTTTTTTTGAAAAAAAAATTAACGATAACTATATTTTTCTAAATAAAAATAAATATTATAAAGAAAATAAAAAATTAGTTAATTTAGACATTGATAGACATAATAATGTTTTTTTTTCAAATAAGTCATTATTAATGAATAGTGGTATTTATTATTTTAAGAAAAAATTTTTAAATAAAATTAATCCACAAAATCAATCGTTAGAAAACGATATTTTAAAAAAATTAATACAAACAAATAAACTCAAAGGAATAGTAACAAACAATACTTTAATTGATATAGGGATAAAAAAAAATTTTAGTAATGTAAATAAAGCTCTACTAAAAAAGTTTAAAAAACCAGCAGTTTTTTTTGATAGAGATGGGGTAATTAATCATAATAAAAAATATGTTCACAAGTACAAAGACTTTGTTTTTAAAAAAAATATATTAAATATTTTACAAAATTTAAAAAATTTCTATCTTTTTATCGTGACTAATCAATCAGGAATAGCAAGAGGGTATTATAAGGAAAGTGACTTCTTTAAACTTCATAAAAAATTAAAAAAAATTTTTATTAAAAATAATATTTTTTTTAATGATATTCTTTATTGTCCTCATCATCCTAATGGTAAAATTAAAAAATACAAAATAAAATGTCTTTGTCGAAAACCTGGGAATTTAATGTTAAGAAAAATAATAAAATCTTGGAATATAGATATTAAAAGAAGTTATATGATCGGTGATTCATGGTCAGATGAGCAATGTGCTAAAAAAACTAGTGTTAAATTTATTTATTCAGATAAAAATATTTCTGAACTAATCAAAAATTAATTTAATAATTATTTTTTACATTTCTTAATTGAGGTAAAATATTCAACATCTCAATAATTCACTAATCTAAGCTTATTTTGTCACTAAATCCTTTTTTTTATTACACTCAAAATAATCTCTTGTATTATTATGGTTTTTAAAATGGTTTTCTATAAAATGAAAAATTATATGCTTATCTCTATAACTAAGCTTAAATTATAATGATAAGTATTTATCATATCAATTGTAAAGGAAATTAAAAAAATATAGATTTAGGCTTATTTAATAATGAATAATTTTACTAAATATCACAACTCAATTTAAAAAAATCTCTTAATAATGAAATTATCAGTATTTGGAAGTTCAAACATTATAAAACATCATATAAAAGCAGCTAAAAAAAATTCATTTAACATATTTGGTATTTATTCTTCAAATAAAAAATCTAAAAATATAATAGAATTAGCAAATAAATTTAAAATAAAAAAAATATATCAAGATTGGGAACTACTCATCAAAGATAGTGTCGAGAATAATTGCAGTATTTTAATTGCTGCAAGAATTAAAGATAATAAGAAAATTCTAGAAAATTGCCTCAAACATAATTTAAAAGTGTTAGTTGAAAAACCTGTTTTCTGCAATTCTGATGAATACAATAATTTTTTAAAATTTAAAAAAAAAATTTTTGTTGGTTATAATAGAATTTACTACAAAAATATTTCTAAATTAAATAGAATTATATTAAATGAAAAACTATTCAATGTAATAGTGAAGTGCCCAGAAGAAAGTAAAAAAAATATACTGCTAAATTCATGTCACATAATTTCTATACTTTATTATTTGTGTGGAAAAATTTTTTTAATAAAAAAAGTAAAAAATAAAAATAGCATTATGTGCTTTTTTAAAACAAAAAGTAATGTACCAATATGTTTAAATATCAATTTTGGTTCACCTGATAATTTTTTATTAGAATTTAACTTTAAAAATAAAAGAGCTGTTCTATGCCCTATCGAAAAACTAACAATTTATAACAAACTTAACAAAATAAAATACAGAGATGAAAATGTTTACAAGCCAAATATTTTAGAGATAGTTAATGAATACAAATTATCTAAATTGAAGCCTGGTTTTGATACTCAGTATGCCAACTTTAAAAGATTTATAAAAAATAAAAAAAGCCAGCATATCAATATAACAGACGCAAAAAAAATAATGTCAATATGCATTAAAATCATTGAATAAACTTTAATGAAAATGAAAAAAATACTAATTATTGGCCTGGGAAATATGGGCTTGTCGCACTTAAAAAGTTTTTTAAAAAAAAAAATATATAATTCATATAGTTGAAAAAAATATCAATATAAACATCAAAAATTTGAGAAATAATAAGCTATTAAATAAAAAAATTTTTATATTCAAAAAAATACCGAATAACAATAAGTATTTACTTACTATTTCTGCCACACAATCAGGGGAAAGATACAAACTTCTAAAGAACTTTTTTAAATCAAATAAAACAAAATTTTTGTTATTAGAAAAGTTTTGCTTCCCAACGATGAGACAGTTTAATGATTTTAATAATTATTTTACTAATAAAACAAAAACTTTCGTAAATAGCTGGGGCTATATTTTGGCAAAAAAAATTAAAAATAAAAAAAAATTACAGAATTTCAGATTAGTGTGTAAAGTGAAAGAAGGTATACTATCTGGATGTATTACTCATTTATTTCATATTTATGATTTTCTTAATAATAATTCTAATATTGTTAAAGTTGATAAAAAAAAGTTATATCTAATAAAAAATAAACGCAGAATTAGCTATGATGAATTGGCAGGAACTATTGAAGTTAAAGATTTGAAACAAAATGAAATGAAAATCGAAACTATTAAAAATTTAAAAAATCTTATTACAATCAATATTTATCAAAAAAATAAGAAAATACACTACAAAATAATTTTTAAAAAAAATTATACTATTAAATTTTATAAACAAGATGGAAAAACAAAAGAGATTCAATTCCCTTTTTCTGAGATAACAACATCAATTTTTTTAAAAAATTGTTTAAATAGAAATTACAAATTCATACCCTCGTTTCAAAATGATTTCAAAATAAGTAAATTAATTTTAGAAAATTTTAAAGGAAGAATTATATAAAACTTCTTATTTTTTTCTCAATTTTAAAATAACATTTTTAATCTCCAATGCTATTAACTTTGAAAAAAATAGAGATGGATGATTATAATCTAAGTAAAATAATTTTAAAAAATCTAAAATTAAAAATTCCTTAAAATTTAAAACTTTAACTTTTGAAAAATAGATTCTGGAATTAATCGTAAAATTATAGAAACAAGAGACCAAATAAATTTTGTGTAAACAGTTTTTTTATTTTTTTTAATAGCATCACAAATTAATTCAGCGACTTCATGAGGACTTGATATTAATAAATTAAGTGATTTAGTGTTAAATTTTTCTGTTTTTATATAACCAGCTCTTAAATCTATAACTTTTATACCTTTGTCAAACAATTTTTGTCTTAAACCAGATAAATAACTAATCAGCCCTGCTTTGGCACTACAATAATGCATTCTTAATTTTCTTCCTCTTATACCAGCCATAGAAGTTATAACTGCAACAAAACCAGTATTCATCATATGTTCTGTAATAAAATTAATTATTTTTACAGGATTTATTAAATTTGTCTCAAAAATTAATTGTGTTTCAAATTCATTTATAAAATTATTTTCTAAATTTGAAGAATCACCAACTAAAAAAAATAAACCATTAATGTTAAATTTTTGCTTAATTTGTATAAGAAAATCAAAAACTTTTTTTATATTATTTATATCTGTTTCAAAAATAGATATCTTATTTGAATTTGTTTCTTTCATTTTATTATCAAAAAAATTATAAAATTTTTTTTTATTTCTACAGAAAACTAAATAGTGGTTCTCTGAGTTTTTTTTCTTTTCCAGTTTTTTAATTAACTCATAGGAAATTAAAGAAGTTCCTCCAAATATAATATAGTTATTTTTCACTGGTTATGCCCAATCTGTCAGACTGCTCAGATCTAAATTTAAATTGATTATTTATTGCTTTAATTTTTTTTTTAAAAATTTTGTAATTTTTATTTTTTTCAAAATATGAACTTGTTAAAGTTAAATCTTTAGATAAATTAAAATTTAATCTGTACTTTTTTCCCATATCAATAAAAAAATTGTCGATAATATTAATATTTTTATAAAATTTAAAATCCATTGATATTGAAAACCCATTCCCATGCAATGACAAAAAATGTTTCTTTTGGTTAATAGGTTTTAATACAATCAAATTTGAAAAAATATTATTTTTTTTGCAAAAAAAATAATATTCATTTAAAAATTTTAATACATTTTTTTTTGAAATAACAAATTGATACTCTTTAAATCCTCTTCTACCATATAACTTGTACCAATCTTTATAAGAATCAAAAAGATAAAAAAAATTTAAGATATGATCCTTTCCTGAATTGAAAATTTTATTAATAAAAAAATATGCTAAATTTACGAACCTAAATAAAAAAAAATTATTTACTATAGAAAAAATAGTAATATGAAATTGAGAAATCTCTCGATTTTTATAAACTTTTAAATCAGATATTTTATTATTATGTCTAGCTAAAATAGTAATTGATTTAATTGATTCATTATATTTAAAGCTATCTAGCCAAATCACAGCATATTCCCATTTCGATTTTTTAATACTTTTCTGAAAATTACTTAAAAATTCCAAATTTGAATTAAAAATTTTTTTTACTTCTATTTCTGTTCCTGGTATTTTTTTTAATAAAAATTTTACTGAAACTATAACACCAGTTAAGCCCATTCCTCCTATAGTCAGTTCAAATAATTCTCTATTTTTTAATCTTGAACACTCTATTTTTTTTCCAGAAGGATTAATAATTGTCAAAGAATTGATATAATCATAAAAAAAATTTTTTTTTATACTTTTACCATGAACATTGTTAGCTATTAAACCTCCTAGAGTCACATATTTGGTTCCTGGAGATGTGGGAAAAAACCAATCATACTTCATAACTTTATCTAATAAATCTTTCAAAAATACCCCGCTTTGAGCATCCACAATTCCATTCATTTTATCAAAAAAAAGTATTTTGTTAAAATTCTTCATTAATATAATATTTTTTTTATTAATACAGTTGTCTCCATACGATCTACCGTTACCAAAATTAATAAAATTTTTTTTTTTTATAATAATTTTTTTTAAATCAACCTCGTTGCGAGGTTTGTATATTTGTGGTTTTGAACTATATGTATTTGTCCAAGAAAAAATCATCGATCGATAAGTGTTAAATAATATAAATATATGTATAATATTCTATAACTAGTTCTTATGAAAACTTTTTTTAATGCTAGATATCAAAAATTTTATAGATATCTTTTTACAATTAGCATTTTACTACTTTTATATCAATATTTAATTCCGATAATTTATTCAGATAGTGAACCAAAACTTTTATTTTTTTTAAGCTTGGGCTATCCAAGCGATCCGGTTGTTTTGCCTCTTGTAATTGATTTTCCAAAATTTTTTTCTAATGACTATCATTTTAGTAATAATTTATATTATCTTCCGGAATTCCTAATTTATAAACTTTTTGGCTTTAATTATATTTGGATTACTGGAATTATATATAAAATAATATTTTTTTTGGTCATTATTAAAATTCTTTCTACATACAAAAGTTTAAAAAATCATAAAATTTTTTTTATCTTCGCTTTGACTATCTTAATCTTAGTAACAAGTGGTTTTGGAGGTAACCATGATAGACTAGTTAGGCCATCACTTTTAAATATTTTTGAATCAATATTGATTCTTAATCTTTATAAATGTTATTTTCGGTGCAAAATTTCATATTTGGATAGCTTAATAATTGGGATTTCATCCGCATCAACCTTGTCTATGGCCCCGTGGAATTTTTTTTTCATAATTCCTTTGTTTTTAATAAATCTTAAAAATCTAAAAAAAATCAACTTCACAATCTTTTTTTTAACTTTTGTAATAGTTTATTTTCCAAATATACAAACAAATTTTTATGTTATCAGTGGAAATAATATACATCTTGAGTACTTGGGTATCAAAGAAATTTACAATATAAAATTTTTCTTGATAGATTTTATAATTGAAGCCTTAAAGTCAAAAAGAATTCTTTTTGGCTTCATAATTATTTTATTTATAAGTATTTTAGAAAAAAAAAAAATTTATTTAGTAATTTTATTTTCATCTTTGATTTTTGGTTTTTTACCATACATAATTCTGGGAAAAACCATTCTATCCTATCATATTCTTCAAGGATTATTTGATTTTTTATTTTTCACTTGTATTTTTCTTTTTTATAAGTCCTGTAATGAAAATCATATTATAAAAAAACAAATTAATTTTTATTATTCTAAATTAAAAATAATTTTACCATGTATAATTTTAGTTTACCCTTTTTTTATTCAAAATTCTTGGATCGAAAGAAGTAAAAATTTAAAAAAAGAATACGAAAAACATTTTTACAATTTAGACAATATCGATAAAAAATTAATAATTATAAGTAATGATAAATATATAAGATTTTACCTATATTTAAATTCTATAACTTATCTTCCTCAAGATGGTTATTTCAATATATCCTTGCCAGAACAAACTTATCAACAAATTGCTGAAATAATTCCTGATGATAAAAAAAATGATAACTTATTATGCATGTACTTAAAATCTGCTACAGAAAATTTATTTGATAGTACTAGAAGCACAAAGTCAAAATTAATTAATTACAAAAAATCTATACTATTAAATAGTGTATCGAGCTGGATCCTAACAATTCCAGATGAAGTTAAAAACAAAATCTATAATCAAAAAAATTTTAATAAAAAAAATTATTTTTATTTTGATAATATTTATGGATATAATGGATATATTGGGACTGGATCTGAAAAAGCAAAATGTAAATTTGAAAAAAATTAAATTAAGATTTCTTGCTAGTATGTAGTATAACTCAATTTAGATAAAAAAATAAAATAATTAATAATTATTTTTAATCTTTTTTAAAGACGGTAATATGTTCATAAGTTCGGCTATTCCTTCATCCAAACTAACTTTTGCAGTAAAACCTTTTTTTTCAATTTTTCTGTTACTTACAAAATAGTCTCTCTTATCTGGATCACTCCTTGTTAAATCAACTATTATTTTTAAATCCTTAACATGTTTTTTAATTTTTTTAACTAATGCTAGCTTGGATATATTTGCATTAGATAGGCCTAGGTTATATACATCTCCTTTTAATATCTGAAAATTATCTACTGAAAAAATAAATGCATTTATAACATCTTTTATGTGAACAAAGTTTCTTCTAAAATGAGGTTCAAATAATTTTATACTTTTTTTTTTTAAAGCTAAATCAACTAAGTTATTTACTAATAAATCTGTTCTCATTCTATGAGAATACCCAAATACTGTTGCTAATCTAAAACAAATTGAATTTGGATGAGTTAGAATTATTTTTTCTGCAGCATTTTTGGTTACATCATATAAAGAAACCGGCCTTAATGGAGACTCTTCTGTGCAATATTTGCTTTTTTCTCCTACACCATATCCAGAATTAGTTGTGGGATATATAATTCTCTGATTTTTTTTAATATTTTTAACTATAAATTTAATATTATTTAAGTTTACTTCTATTGCTGTTTTTTTATTTTTTTCACAAACTGGTGCTCCAACTAAAGCTGCTAATGGCAATATGTAATCTACTTTATTCATTAACTTCTTAAGTATTTTAGTATTTCTAACATCTGCATGTACAAAGTGAAAATTAGGATACGAAAATAAATGAAATAATGGCTCTTTAGAAAAAAGCAGACTATCCATCACATAAACTTCATGCCCCAAGTATACTAATTTAGATGTAAGCATGGAGCCCAAGTATCCTGCTCCACCGGTAATTAAAAAACTTTTTTTCATCTATCTCTTTTACTTAATATTGGGTTTGTAATTGGCCAACGTATATTTATACGATTATCATTCCATTTCATGCTTATTTGTTGTTTTACATCAGGGTATAGGCCCTTGTATGAAAATTTATAATGAAGAACACATTCCTTGCTAAGTGCTAGATGACCAGTCAAAAAATTAGGCGGTATGAGAGCTTGTAATCTGTTTTTTGGAGACAAGACTATTGTAGTATGTTTTAAATATTCAGGGCTTTCAGGTATGTTATTAATAATAACAAAAAAAATTTTCCCGTAAACACAGCTTATTAATTTCCAAGATTTTTTATCTCCATGTAAACCTCTTAGAACATTCTTTTTTGATAGAGAAAATTTATCGTGGTTAAAGTCAATATTATATCTCTTTTTTTTCCAAGAAGTCCAGTAAATACCTCTTTTATCTACAAAAGCATCATCTTTATAAAAATTAATATTTTTTAATTTTTTCACAATTTTTTACTTAAAAGAATTTACAGATTTTACAATAAATTTTAATTGACTTGTTTCTAAAGTTGGGCAAATAGGTAGAGCTAAAGATTGTTTTGCATACTTCTCTGCTTGAGGAAAATTTTTATTTATAAAATACTTTTTTAAAGATTTATGCTTATTAATTGAAAATGGATAATAAATATTAGTTTGTATCTTTTTTTTATCTAAAAATTTTTTTAATTTATTTCTATACTTTGTTAAAATAACAAATCCATAAAATGAAGATCCTACAGAATTAATTAATAATTTTATTTTGGGATTATTAATATTTTTCGTATAATATTTAGCATTAGCTGCTTTTTTTTTATTCCAACTATCAAGTTTTTTTAACTTTATGCTTAAAAAAGAAGCCTGAATGCTATCAAGCTTAAAATTATAACCAATAGATTCATGATAATATTTTTTAATAGAACCAAAGTTTCTCAATTTTAGTAATCTTTTATAAAAATTTATATTATTAGTAGTTATTATTCCAGAGTCTCCTAATGCTCCTAAATTTTTACCAGGATATAAACTATAGCAAGAAATATCAGAACTACTACCAGATTTTTTTCCTCTTCTACAACTTTGAATACTTTTATTTTTAAAATATTCAAAAGATCCGTGAGAATGTGAGGAGTCATTAATTAAAAAAATTTTTTTTCCTTTGATAATTTTTTTTAATTTGGCAGAATTAACTACATTTCCATTAAGGTCTGTTGAGATAATACATTTTGTTTTTTTTGATACTTTTTTTTTTAATAAATTTAAATCCATCAAGCCTGTATTAAAATCAATATCACACAGAACTAATTTATAATCATTAAACAATATACTATAAGCCGCAGAAATATATGTCATCGCTGGCAAAATTATTTCTGAGCCCTTACTTAAATTTAAAACTTTTAATGCTAAAAAAATTGCATCACTTCCATTTGATACTCCGATTGAATATTTGGTTCCACAATAAGTAGAGAATTCTTTTTCAAATTTTGAAAGACTTTTTCCAAGAATAAAGTTCGAATCATTTAAATTTTTAGAAAATGAATTTTTTAGTTGTTTCAAAATTGGTTTGTGAAGTAATTTTAGATTCTGGTATGGTACAATCATTCTATGAAGATGAATTTAAAATTTTACAAATTTTAATAATTTTTGAGCTAGTTAAACTTGGATAGTTTCCAATATAATATCCATAAAAATGAATAAGTTCTACATTTTTAAATTTTTTTAAATTTAGATTTTTAATATATTTTTGTAAGTATGGTTGTCTTAGTTGATTTCCACCACCGGCATTGCCTCTTCTGAACTCGATATTAAAAGATTTCATTTTCTTTTCAAATATAGATCTATTTTTTAGAGATTTATTTTTCAAAATTACAGGAAATGCATAATTTGAATTTCCCTCAAGAGAAAAATTTTTATAAAATTTTTTATCATCTAATAAACTTAAAAATTTTTTCAAATTTTTGGATCTTTTAATATTATTTTTATCTAGCCTTTTTAACTGATTTAAGCCAATAATTGCACCAATTTCATTGTTTCTAAAATTAAAACCAGGATAACAAAAAATAAATTTTGGAGATAATTTAGGGTTTTTTTTTATAATTCTTTTTTCCTCTTTTTGTGAACCAATTTCTCTTGCCATACCATGCGCACGCATGGATCTAGCCAGATGAAAAATTTTCTTATTATTGGTACAAACCATACCTCCTTCAATTGTTGATATGTGATGGGCATAATAAAAAGAAAAATTTGAAATTAGTCCGTAGGTCCCTAATTTCTTATTTTGAAATTTAGCTCCATGAGATTCGCAAACATCTTCTAATAGTATAACTTTATTTTTTTTTAGTTTATTAATTAAGTTTTTACTTAAACCATTAAATCCCTGCGCATGTGTAATAAATAATGCAACAGTCTTTTTATTAATTTTTGAAAGAACTTGATTTTCATCAGCACTGAGGTTTTTCATATCAATATCTACAAATACTGGTTTAAAACCATTTTTAATAACGCTGACAACATCTGAAATCCAGGTTAAAGAGGGTAAAATAATTTCCCCTTTAAATCCCATTTCTTTTAAGCAAGCTATGGTTAAAAAATTAGCTGAGGATCCTGAATTTACAAATACACTGTACTTCACACCAAGCCACTTAGACCACTCTTCTTCAAATTTTTTAACATTTTTTCCAGCAGTAAGAATTGGATTTTTTGTTTTTAGGTGGGAAATGACTTTGTATAAGTCTAATTTAGTTATGTTGTCTTCCATTAATGAGTGATTAAATTTTTTTTTCATTCTTAAAATTTTAAAATTGTAGATCCTGTATTCTCTAAATTAAAATTAATATTTAAATTTTTTTTTAAAAAATTTAATTTAAACTTATCATGATTTACTTCTGGAACATAAAATAAAAAAAAACCACCTCCTCCAGCACCTAACAATTTTCCTCCTGATGATCCACTTTTAAGAGCAAGATTATAAATATCATCAATTAATTCATTACTTATTGAAGGGCTAAGTTTTTTTTTCACATTCCAGCTTTCTCCCAGTAGCAATCCAAAATCATCAAACTTACCATCTAATAATAGTTTTTTCCCTAATGCAGCATGCTCTAAAATTTTTTTAATATGAATTTTTTTACTTCCATTCAGCTTCTTAATAAATGTGTTAGCAATATCATTGGCTCTTCGAGAAATATTTGTATAAACAAGAAAAAGATTATTTTGAAAAATTTTTTTTTTTTGTCTCCTAATTTTATCGCGTTTACAGAAAATCCACCATTTTGAAAAAATTTTATTTCATTAAATCCACCATAAGAACATGCTATCTGGTCTTGCATTCCAACAGTTTCATTTAGTATTTTTTGCTCATAAAATATAGAGTCTTCTGATAAATTTTTTTTTGAAATAGTCTTTTTACTTAATGTATTTAATGAATTTAAAAGCCCAACAACAAAAGCAGAGCTTGATCCCACGCCTGATTTAGCTGGTAAATCACTATCATAATGAATTTCTAATCCACTTTTATAATTAAAATTTTTGAGTATTCCTTTAATAGCATGGTGCTTTATTTCATTTATATTTTTTACACTTTCAATTTTTGAATAAATAACTCTATAATTATGATCAAAAAATTTTGGAAGCTCTCTCACAGTAATATAGATATATTTATCAATAGTTGAAGATAAAACAATTCCCTGTTCATTATCTACCCACTCTTTATAGTCAGACCCACCTCCAAAAAAAGAAATTCTTAAAGGTGTTCTAGATATGATCATTTAATTGTAGTTTATTTGATTAATAAATCCTCTGCACTCTCAAGTATGAAGTGTGCCAAAAATATATGACATTCCTGTATGCGTGCTGTATTATCACTAGGTACCATTAGCTTAATGTCACAAAAGTTTTTACATTTACCTCCCGTACCACCTAAAAAACCCATAGTAAATATTTTTTTTGAACGTGCATATTTTAACACTTTTAAAATATTCAAAGAATTACCTGAAGTTGTAATACCAATAAGTATATCGTTTTTATTTGCAAGTGCCTGAAAAGGTCTTAAAAATATATTAGAAAAATCATAATCATTACCGCAGGCTGTCAGAGTTGATGTATCCTGAGCTAAACTTAAAGCTGGCAATGGTCTTCTATTTACTTTGGGTCTTAATCTTATAAGATACTCTGCAGCTAAGTGTTGAGCATCTGCAGCTGAACCTCCATTTCCACAAAACAATAATTTACCCCCAAGTTTTATTTTTTTATGAATAATCTTTACTGCCTTATCAATTTCGGGCAATAAATGTGTTAACATAAGATGTGTATTTACATTTTGAGATAATTGTCTTTCAAAATTTTCTTTTAGTTTCATTATTAGATTTTAATATGAGCTCTTAGTTTGTTAGCTATTGGAATTTCTTCATCTAGTACTTTTCCAAGTGATGGCTTACCTAATGAACATAAAATTTTATTTATACATTCAGTCAAATTTTTCATTCCATTAAACTCTAGAGACGCTGCTTGATCTGATCCATACATTGTTCTATCAAGAGTTATATGTCTTTCAAGCGATGTGATTCCTAACATTATTGCTGCTAAAGATACAGCAACTCCATTTTCATGACCACTGTAACCAACATTACAATTATATACTTCTTTCAATTGGTTAATCGTAAGTAAATTTGCATCTTGAGGTTTCATTGGGTAAGTTGAAACACAATGCATTAACTCAAAACTACAATTATTTTTTTTAAAAATTTTTACAGCATTATCGATATCTTCTTTTGATGACATTCCTGTAGAAATAAAAGTATGAATATGTGTTTTCGCAATTTCATTTAAAAGATTATTATCAACAATCATTGCCGAAGCAATTTTATGGTATTTTAAATTATAATTTTCTAAAAACTTTAGACTTTCAACATCCCAAGCTGAGGCAAACCAATCTATATTGAGTTTTTTACAGTATTTATCTATTTCATCGTATTCTTTTTTCTCAAACTCTAGACCTAATTTTTGCTCTCTTGTAGTTTTTCCCCATGGACTTTCTCTTGGTGTATCTAATGTTTTTTCATCATAGACGATGTTAATGGTTCTTTTTTGAAATTTTACAGCATCAAATCCGCAATCTTTTGCATTTTTAATTAATTGTTTGGCTATATTAATATCTCCATTATGGTTTATTCCTATTTCTGCAATTAAGTATGGTTTTTTCATATAATTATTTGTTTTTTATTTAATTATTTGTTTTTTATTTAATTATATACTCTAAATTAAACGATAATGAATAAAATTTCATTCAATTTAGAAAATAAAAATATTGTTATAACTGGTGGAAATGGTTTTTTAGGTAATCAAATAACAAATACATTGCTTTATGAAAAAGCTAATGTGTATATTATTGATATTAACATCCCTAAAAAAAAAAAATCTGCTAAATATTTTAAATCTGACATCACAAATGAAAAGCATTTAAAAGAGATCTTAAAATTTTTCAAATTAAAAAAAATTAAAATAGATGTTTTAATTAATAATGCTGCAATAGACTATCCGCCTTTAAAATCAAAAAAAAATAATTTTAAATTAGAAGCTTTTTCAAATAAATTATGGGATAAAGATATTTCTGTAAGCTTGAAGGGAAGCTATCTTTGTACAAAAGTATTTGGTTCCTA
>MDTB01192737.1_pt1 | contig 13917 bp, 7 predicted proteins | sample 811161 | NCBI WGS metagenome assembly MDTB01 (sample SAMN05326650, study PRJNA326480) | marine metagenome | isolation source: seawater | place: Mediterranean Sea | collected 2009
GGATACGAAGTCAATAATCCTGAATCATCCTCCATTTCATTCATTCCTTCTTCGGCAGGTAAAATCACCGCTCTATTTGACCTCAATCAAATTCAGATGGTGGTGAATCAATCGGAAGGTGGTGAGGCAAATGGAACCGGGACTTATTCCTATGGTTCAACAGTTTCAATCTCTTCCACACCCAGCCCCGGATATGTTTTCGACCAGTGGACGGGAGACACCCAGTTCCTTTCTGATACAAGTAATTCGCCTTCAATAACAATCCCAGATCAAAATCTTACCCTGAATGCTATTTTTAAACCGATTCCATTCTCCGTTTCAGTATCTTCCACAGGGGTCGGAACATTTTCAGGAGGTGGTACTTACGATTCTGGGAACACAGTTTCTCTCAGTGCTCAACCTGGTGGGATTGATAATACTGCTGCCCGTGGCCATCAATTGGAAAAATGGACCTGGACAAAGAGTGATGGCACCAGCGGGAGTAGCACCGTCAACCCTTTAGAATTTATTGTTGATGCAAATTTCACGGTTGTGGCAAAGTTCTCTCCGATTCCTCCGGATCATGTGGATTACAATTTAGTTTCCAACCCAACTCAGGGAGGTGTCTTGTTTGATGACCCGGACTCCAGAATCTGGAATGTCGCGACTGATTCGATCGAAAGGACTCTTCTCGCCACTCCCCACCCAGGATTTTCGTTTCTTGGCTGGAAGTCATCGGAAAATCTTAGTTTTTCCCCAACATGGAAAAGTCCGCAAATAGTTACTTCTCCTACTGCCAACTCAACAATTACCTCTTATTTCTCACCAATCACACACAAGTTATTACTAAGCTTTGATACAACGCGCGGCTCTGCCGCAGGGAATGGGCTAACTCTCCCCTCTCTGGCTAACACCTCGATTTCAACTACTGCCAATGATAATTACGAGTTTTCTGAGTGGATAATCAATGATGATGTCTCTTACGAAATCACCCGACAATCATCGTTGGTCGAGTCCTCCGGAACAAAAATATTTATCGATGGTATTGAAAGCCCCGCACTTACACTTATCCGTGGATTCACTTATTCTTTTAACTGTTCTCTGTCGGGAGGCGATTTGTTTTATCTTTCCACCTCTCCAAGTGGAAGCTTTGCCGGTGAATATTTGAATGGCGTGAGTAATTCGAGAGCTTCCTCAGGCGTCCTTACAATTACCGTCCCCGCTGATGCTCCGGACGCTCTTTATTACCATGGCAGCAGTGATGATTATTCTGGAAATAAAATAAAAGTAATTACTAAAACTTCGGATCAGATCCTTCCCTACCCCAACAACCCCTCTATTCAAACTTACCTCGAACATGACCTGCACTTGGAAGCAAAATTCGTGGGAAAACAATTTGCCCTGAATTTCGTGGCCGGTGAAGGTGGATCAATAAGCTCCCCAAATTCTGCTCTTTTGGCCACCTATGGAAGTACCGTCGCACTTTCTGCAGTTCCACTTGAGCATTATGAATTCGTACGTTGGGAGGGCTCCGATGGAATTACCAATCCACTCTCTGCCAATACAAGCCTGCTTGTAAGTGAAGCCGCTTCAATCCGATCTGTTTTTAAGCCCATTCTGTATAATTTAAATTTTGTTCTCACACCGTCGACCGGCGGGAACGCTTTTACCTCAGACAATCAATATTTATTTACCCATGGTACACGGGTTCCTATTCAAGTTACCCCCCTCGTTGGAAATGAATTCGTTCAATGGTCTGGAAATGTTGAGGATAGATATTCCACTTCCACACATGTCAGTATTCTTGGCGACACGAGTGTGTCGGTCCAATTCTCAGAAACCCTGATTGCAATTTCCAAAGTAGTGAAGACCCTTGATGCTAATGATAGTTTGATGAATCAAACAGGCGGATCAATTGTTGGAGGGTCCTCTTTTGCACTTGGTTCCACTCCTAATTTTAAAGCCACACCTTCTGATGGCTTTGAATTTGTAAGGTGGGAAAGTGAGACGGGTTCATTATTTTCAACCTCTTCTGATGCACAAATTCAAATCACAGGATTTTCCACTGTGATTGGTGTCTTTAAACAAATTTCTCATGCGGTCGAGGTAACTACCAGTCCAAGTGGAAAGGGTTCAGTCGAATGGGCAAATACTGGCACCGGAGAGAGTTTATCCGCTCATGTTCCACATGGACAAATCCTCGTCCTCCGAGCCATTCCTTCGGAGGGATACTACTTTGAAAAGTGGACGAATTCAGCCGGTGATCTTTATAAAGCCGGCACTGTCGACTTGTCGGTTACCATTGAAAAACCCATGCTTATCAATGCAAGATTTGCCCCTGTAAATCCGATCGAACTGACGATCTCGGCAAATCCAGAAATTGCCGGTTGGACTTTTGGTCAGGGAATATTCAGCCACTCTTCCGATCATTCCATCTTTGCCAAGCCAAACCCGGGCTATTTATTTGATTATTGGGAAGGGGTTGGAATAGCGAATACTCAACTTGCAAATTCAAACATTGTCCTTGATCAGAATACCACCATCGTGGCTCACTTTAAGATCGATCCTGCTTACAACCAGAATGAAAATCCGGTCATCGATGAACTTGGTCTTCACAACCTGGCGATTGTCTCTTCCAATTCCTCCTATGGCACTGTTGCTGGCTCCGGAATTTTCGGCACCGGATGGGCGGAAATCAAAGCCTATCCCAATGAAGGTTTCGAATTCATCAGTTGGGAAGGTGCCGAGGTCGAGGGGCAGAACCTTGAAACTACACTCATCTTCCTATCCAAAGACGAAACCATAACTGCCGTGTTCAGGGAAAAAGCTGAATCTATTGTGAAAGGCTCAAACCAACTGGAAGGTGGTTGGTGGAGTAGTGAATGGTTTGGTTTATTTTGGAATGTCAATCAGTCATGGTCCTACCATGAAGACTTGGGTTGGATAAACATTTCGTCTGTAAATGACGAATCCAACTGGGTATGGATTCAAAGACTCAATTCATGGTGCTGGACGAAAAAATCAGCCTTTCCCTATTTCTTTCTCCAGAATCAACAACAATGGATTTGGATTGACCTAGGAAATTCAAATTTCAATGGGATTTCCTATTTTTTGTTCAATCCGAATTCTGAGACAGGGACTTGGTATTACAAGTGAGTTTTTTCTATTCTGTAAGACCATCTTTATCTTTAAAAATAATTAGAACTTTTTGACCGAACAGATCATTCAATTTGATAGGTAAATTCTATCGAGTGACACCTTCTAACTTTTCATTTTAAGAAGAATTTTGATTCGTTATTTTAATTGAACCGAAAATCTTTATCCTTTTTTGGGTAACCCAGCTACCTGAATTTCATGGCTTTAATTTCTCGGACTACTTACAAAAGATCAGGTAGATGGTCTGACAAATGTTAACTATCTTAATCACAAGACTGGGGCACACTATAACCTAGATCGAATGCAATTGGTAAACGCCTAGGGTTTCTAATCTAGAGATTTAGCAACCAGTTAGTTTGGTCGTAACCCATACTTTCGACAATCAGGTAATCAAGCGAAGAAATGTAAATAATTATTGATTGATAAATTAATTATTCGGATTGACCGAAGCAATAAATGTTTTTTCGCCGGAAGAATATCCACGATAAATCAATACCCCTTCAGAGGCCAAAAATGCATGTCCCCCCTGAGGATCGTTGGTCCCAGACTTTCTCCACCCACCGCCAGTTACAACAGCTTGGGGGGCGGCGGAATAACCACTGCCTGCAGTAGTGACCAAGCATGTTCCAGTTGTTGAAACCGTACCCTGTGCACTATTGGCAGTGGTTGCACCCCCACCCACGCAGAAGAATTTTGCAGTCTGTCCATTAGTGTAACCGGCACCCAAGGATCCAATGTTCCAAACCGGACTACCTTCGTCGGACTTGAAATTTACATCTCTTTGTTTTTCAACTACGAGAAATCCATTACCATGGTACACTACTTCGTGAGTCCCGATTAGGTTCGAATAAATTACGCTACCGCTACCGTCGGCTACCTCATTTGTCGTAGTGGCATTAACCTCACTGGTGCCGGCATCATTGAGCATGTAACCCTGTAAATCTGCAAATGTAACCTGAAAACCTTTTAATCCGTGGTTTGAGCTATAAGTGGGAATTGATGAACCTGAAATTGAGACCTTAGTCCAATTTGCATCGTTTCCGGTAATTCCACCAGTGGACCCGGATGCGTCACAACTTGCCAAGCCAGTAACTGTACCATTTCCAATGTACACATCGGAATCGGCAAGGGTTGAAGCACTCGATCGGACAGTGGGACTTCTTGTACCCACGACATGCATGGCAGTAACTCCAGGGTTGGATGCTGAGGAAGAGTCGTAGTAAAAAGTCAACCAGTTACCATCGGATTGAAGAAAAGAAATGGTGTCGGTGTTAGCAGAGCTTACGCTGGCTCCTGGATTGAATTTGGTTGCAGATCCAGCTCCGATTTCCGTGGAGGGAATTAATTCTCCAAGCAAAATATCGGTGCCGTAAGGATTATTCATTAATACCTGATTTCCCCCTTCCGGAAGAAATAATTCCTGATCATTAGTTTGAACAGTGCCCTCAAATTCAAAGGACACGGTGCCAGTCGTTCTTTTGGCCACAATGAATGCTTCGTCGGGATAGATAACTTTGTTAGAGAGCACACCAGATGAATAATCCAAACTACTATACCAACCACGGGGCCAACCGGAGGCTTCATAAGTGGTTCCAAGAAAGAAAAATGGGAAGTAATTTTTTACAGTAGAATCCCACAAGTAAATCCAGTCAGAATTTTCCGATAATCCATAACTCCAATTAGTGGGCAAATCCGAAGTATCCCTGCCAAAGACAGACCCTAAGGTTGGTGCAGGGACAACTTCAACCGTAGTGCCTGCAGGGAAAAATGTATTGGCCCCGTAGGAAGTTTCAGATTGAGCAACGCGTGAGAGGTCAAGAGTTACTCTGGTCTGATTGTTGTCGGAAATGAGAAAATACCGGCCGTAGTAGGTACTGCTCGAATCCGTATTACGGAGGAAATGAGGACCAGCCACTACTGTAATTGAAGGAGCATCAGTGTATCCAGACCCGCCGGAAAGACTGGTGACCCCTGTAAGTTCGCCACCGGAGGAAACTACTGCGGTTGCACTGGCACCATCATCCCCACTGGATGGAAGGTCAATAATGAGTTCTGGCGGCGATCCTTGCGTGAAACGAGTACGAGTTACGTCAAATCCTCCTGGGTAGCTCGACGATATCGTAGTGACCGCACCACTAACGGAGGCAGTGAGTATGGGAATCTGCATGTTAGGATTGAAAACAGAAGAAGAAAAAGGATAGGTGGTAACATTGTTGTCGTCAATGCCAGTAGCAAAAGAAACCGTGGTCGAGTCGGATGTGTCAACAATGCCGGTATAAACCGCATCCCCAACGATGGATGCACTGGCCACTTGGTATTTTGGATTGGTTGAGTTGCCACCTACAACCTCGAAGGTGTTACTCCCTGCATAACCGCCAACTCCGCTGGAAAATAGAGAAAGGGAGAGCAGAAATTGAAAGGCTGTGGCAAGGAGTGCGAATCGTACTTTGTTCATGGCGTTTAAAATTAGAATGAAGGGCTGCTTGGTATTAGCACTTAATACAAAAATCATACATTACATAGTGAAGTTTTTACAAAGGTTTTTTACCAGAACGATGCTTTTTTCTAATGATAAGTAATTAAATAAGTGGATTGTGCAATTTTTGATTATCAGTAATTAAGTTTTTTCAAAATTCAAAAGAAAAAATATCCCAATTATAAAACATAGAAGATTGGGAATCCACCAACCAAGAAAATTTAGGGGATTAGATCCCAACAGAGACGAACTGAAGAAACCAAATCCGTAGTACAGTAAGCAAATAAAAATTCCGACACCTATGTTAATCATGGTTTCTTTTCTTCCTTTCTTTGCCGCAAGGGGCACGAGCACGAGAAATAAAAAGAGAGGTGAGGTTCCAATTGCAATGTTTTTACTCAATGAAACTTTAGCTTTTTGAAGCTGATCCTCATCTTTTGAATTTTCAAGAATGCGGAGTACTCGACCCAGTCCCATTTTCTTGATACTCGACGAGTCGTCCGTAACGGCTAAATTTATTGTGAGTGGATATTTCCAAGAGTCGAAGGACACAAAAAAAGAAGAATCGAAATTCTTTACCTTGCTAGATTTTGAATAGCCGGGCTCTAAATCTATTTCTCTGAGTTTTAAAGTGAGAGCTAACGATTTTACCCTATCGATATGAATGATTGCTTTCTTTGCATGAATTACGGAAATGACCTTATTCTTATCCCCAAACAATAGTATCCTTACATTTTTCCAAATGTCTTTGGTAATTTCCGAAACAGAAATTGAAATTCTTTCAAGTTTTTCTTCGGAGAGTGTTTGAAAACTATCCATCGATTCTAAATCTGTTTCTTCATCAACCTCAAAATCAATCTGTCCTTCTTTTTGAAGAACTGAATTGAGGTTTTGCCAGATAATTTCATTTTTTCGCTTTTCAAATTTTCCGCGGTTGACTGGTGACCAGTGCAAAGAGGCAAACGAACTTAATCCTGAAAATAATAGTGCCAAAATCAGGACTGGTAAAAACCATGACCGCAGGTTGATTCCAAGCGATCGTAATCCAAGAATTTCTCGATTGGCGGACCATCTGCCAAAGCAAAACAAGACAGCTAAGGCAAAGCCAAAAGGTAGTCCCATAGAGAGGGAATAGGGAATCAGAAGAAAAACTAATCCCAAAAAAGACCAATAGGACAAAGACAAAGCCTGAAAGATCGATTCGTCATTTTTAATTAAATTCCCATAAAGTAGAATGGCCGTAAGGACAAAAGTATTGAGTAGAGTGACAAAAAGTATCTCTTTGAAAAGATACCTTTGAAGAATAAAACTCTTCATTGATTCGATTTTAAATAAATATCGCTAAACTTAATGAAATCTTCCGGGCAATCAATTCCAATACTTACTTCGTTAACCCCTGAGACAGCAATTCGAGCACCCATTTCCAGAGCTCTTAATTGCTCCAAGCTCTCAACTTTTTCGAGATTTCCAACCTTATTCGAGGAAAATTTTTGCAGGAATTCCGATCGATAACCGTACATTCCAATGTGTTTTTTCGGGCAAGCAAAGTTTTTAAAATTTTCCCAATCATTTAACCCTGTTCGATCGTACGGGATTGGAGAACGTGAAAAATATAGGGCATAATCGTTTTCATCTAAAACTACCTTGACTTGATTGGGGTCAAGAAAATCTTCTTTTTTGTCGAAAGGCACTGCAAGCGTTGACATCGAGGCTTCTTGCTTATCAAGAGCCTCAACAAGTTGACAAAGATGAGACCGAGAAACCATTGGTTCATCTGCTTGGACATTGATTATTTTTTCATGCTGCAGGATTTTATTAGCCTCAGCAATTCGATCGGTTCCTGAGGGAAGCGCTGGGTCAGTCAAAATGGTTTGGTATCCCGAGTCGTTCAAAACTTCGCCGATTTCCCTGCCATCGACAGCAAAGAAAAGATCGAATTCCGAACCTATTGAAACTAAACGCTCAGCAGTTATTATAATCAAAGGCTTACCGTTAATTTCATGCAGTAGTTTACGAGGAAATCTCGTTGAGGCCAAACGTGCAGGCACGATAATGGAAGGCTTTTTAGACTGGTTCATTGATGGAATGAAAAATTTTTACTGAACTTCTTGGGTTGTCCCAATCAAATCTCATCCATAAGCTTAAATCGATTCAATTTTTTATTATGATCAACAATCCAACTTTAAATAAAGTAAAAACATCCACATTCGATCGTTTTTCACTTCCTGACTCGATGGGTCGATTTGGACCTTATGGTGGCTCGTTTGTGCCGGAAACTCTTTCTCATCCCCTGCGCGAATTAAATGATGCTTACCAGGAAGCTAGAAAAGACCCTTCCTTTCAAAAAAAACTGAATGGTCTTTTGCGCTCCTTCGCTGGTCGTCCTACCGAATTGTATTACGCAGAAAGAATGAGCGAGAAATTGGGTGGGGCGAGGATTTACTTGAAGCGAGAAGATTTACTTCACACTGGTGCACACAAAATAAACAATGCCCTCGGTCAAGCCTTGCTTGCGCAAAGAATGGGCAAAAAGAGAATTATCGCCGAGACAGGTGCGGGTCAGCATGGAATCGCCACTGCTTCAGTATGTGCTCGTTTCGGATTGGAATGCGTAATTTACATGGGGGCGGAAGATATGCGCAGGCAAGCTCTTAATGTTTTTAAAATGAAATTGAGCGGTGCCGAAGTCAGGGGTGTAGAAGCGGGCAGTAAAACTTTGAAAGAAGCCATCAATGAAGCAATGAGGGACTGGGTGACCAATGTGCGTAATACGCACTACATTCTTGGCTCCGCCCTTGGCGCACATCCCTACCCTGGAATGGTCAGAGACTTCCACCGAGTGATTGGCGAAGAAACCAAGCGTCAGTTCATTGAAACCGAAGGTCGATTGCCTCACGAGATGATAGCTTGTGTAGGGGGCGGAAGTAATGCGATTGGGTTCTTTTTTGATTTTCTTGAGGAAAAAGAAGTTCGTCTTATTGGTGTAGAGGCAGGTGGTCGTTCGCTCGACGATGGTGAGCACGCAGCAAGATTCGAAGGTGGGAAATTAGGAGTCCTCCAAGGATGTAAAACTTGGATTTTGCAAAATCCTGATGGTCAGATTAATCAAACTCATTCTGTTTCAGCGGGTCTTGATTACGCTGCTATCGGCCCTGAACATGCATTTTACAAGGATCAAGGACGAATCGATTATGCAAATGTAGGAGACGAGGAAGCACTGGAAGCATTTAAATCCCTTTCTTCTGAGGAGGGAATTCTTCCCGCCCTCGAAACCTCCCATGGATTGGCCTACACATTCAGAAGGGCACAAGAATTATCTTCGGACCATATTCTTTGTGTAAATTTGAGCGGACGAGGAGATAAAGACGCAATGGAAGCTGCAAGGGTAATGGGGATCACTGACTTGCCATCAATGAATTCTTAATGAACAGCATGACTGGTTTTGGACGGGCAAGTTTTAAACTGCCCGGTCACAATATCACCGTAGAAGTTTCTTCAGTTAATAAGAGAAGTTTGGAGTTTTCATTTACAACTCCCAAAGAGTGGCAGTTTTTTGAATTTACTGCCGGATCGATTTTAAAAAGTAAACTCGAAAGAGGAAGAGTGCGGGTATTAATTTTGGTTGAGCAACTTGAAAATATCAATGCACCTGAAAACTTTTGGCAAGATGACCAAGTAATCCAAGAACTGGAAGCTTTAGAAAGATTTGTCACGAAACGAGAGGGTGAATTCAATCTAACTCCTGAGCTCCTCATCCAAATTGCTCATTTTAAAAGCAAGGAAAGTGCTCATCTCCCTGTTCTTGAGAGCCTCGCTGAGGATTTATCCGCAGCACTTGAACAGGCATCTGATGCAATGATTCAAATGAGGAAAACAGAAGGGTATGAAATCTTTTTAGACACTAATTTACGTTTAACAAAAATTAGTAAGTTGGTTCTGGGAATGAAATCTGAAACTGAAAATATGTCTATTGAATGGGAAAAAAGACTTCTCGAAAGATTAAGGAAATCGAATCTCCCAATCGATTCCGATGATGAACGTGTTTTAAAGGAAATTGCTCTTTACGCTGAGAAATGCGATGTGTCCGAGGAAATTACCCGTTTGCAAAGTCATATTAAACAATTTGAAGATACCTGTAAAAGTAAGGGATCAATTGGAAGGAAGCTAGAATTTTTACTTCAGGAAATTGGAAGAGAACTCAATACTTTCTGCTCCAAATCAATTCGTTCAACCGGTACCTCGATTGCTTTGGAAGCAAGAGTGGAAGTAGAAAAAATTAGAGAACAAATTTTAAATGTTGAGTGATTCAGACTCAGTTTTTGGGAACGATTGCCTGCTTTTCCTCGCTCAATAGCTTTTCATTTCTTGATTCCAGAATACCCAAAAAGAGATAGCTGAACGCACCGACAAATATCGCAGAGTCAGCAATGTTAAATATTGGATAATCATAGTTGATTAACGGGAGGTAAAAGTCGATAAAGTCGACTACTGCGGCAGGTTCACGAAAGATTCGGTCACCCAAGTTACCGGCAATTCCACCTGCAATTAAACCGAAGATGATCTGTTGAGGTATTTTCTCCAGTTCCAAACCAGTTCTGAAAAAGTATATAGCTACAAGTGCTAATCCGGCCAGCAAGGTGAGAAATTCAGGATAATCAGAGAGCATGCTCCATGCAGCTCCGGGATTAGTGACATATGTGAATTCAAGAAGATTTTCCCGACCATCCAATCTATCAATTATTACAAGTGGATGAGCGGCTAATTCAGAAGAATTTTCGACTGCCCAAGATTTAGTAATTTGATCCGATAGAAGGACCGCTGAAAAAAACAACCAGAACCGTATATAAGCCACAAAAATTAATGCAGTATGTTCTACTCTTCAACTCCCATGGTCGAGTCTGCGATAGTGGCAAATGTTCCACCTCCACTGTCTTTTTCCTTATGCTTCCTTTGTTCGTGCAGGGTCTGGCCTTCCAATGAAAAACGTGTGAATGGAACGACCTTAAGACGAGATTTTTTAATTGGTTTGTTGGTTTCCTGACAAACCCCAAAACTCCCCTCGAAAATTCGGTCGATTGCATCTTCGATCTCCTCGAGGGCTTCCTGCTCTGTGGCGACCATAGACAAAGCGACATCGCGATTGAAAGTTTCACTGCCCGCATCCGGGGAATTCAAGGAAAGTTCTCCGGAGGACTCACGTGCCGAAGCACCCAGCGTATCCTGAGATCTTTCCCCTAAAGCTCCCTTCAGAGAAGCACGTAGATCCATAAGGTCGTTATAATAGGGAAGCCAGTCTTTGGGAACTTTTTTTGCATCTCTAATTGGACGGGTTGGCCCGAGTGCGACCCCAAATCCTAAAATATCATCGATGGAAGCAGTTTGTAGTTTCTTAACCTTGCTGGATTTCTTTGATACCTTAAGTGCTTTTTCGGGAACCTTTATCTCCACTGGTTCGATTTTCTTTTTACCCTTTGATTTTTTTGAAGTTCCTTCGGATTTAATTTTAAGAACGGACCGAACATCATCCAAACTAAAGCCTCTGCTTGCTTTCTTTTGCTCAACTTTTCCTAAATTATTCTTACTGACAATCTCCCTCACTTTACTTTCCACTTCCTTGGTGTCAGAGTCCCGGGAAACTTTCTTTCTCGTTGCTTTTCCTAAAACTTTGCCTTCCACTTTTTTCTTGGCTCCGGCTTTTTGCACCTGAGATTTAGCAGCACCCGCAAGTTTACTTGATTTGGGCTTCGATTGAACCGGTATCTTTGGTTGAACAGTAGCGTCCGTTTTCTTCGAAACAGGCTTTCGGGCGGACGCGACCTTGGACTTGGCCACCGATTTGGCGGGCGGTTTAGCTGTTTTTGTCTGCTTAATTGATTTTGTCGAAGTGGTTGTCTTTTTCTTGGTCATATTTTGGTCGTGTGAAAATAATGGATCATGCTAACTTGGCAAGCACTTCAGCACATCTAGGAGAAACTTCACCCCATGGTTCGACAGTTACAAGTTCTGGAACCCATCGCCAACTGCGAGGACATCGATGACCGGAAGCATGCTTGGCCAGTACTTTTAGATCATGGAATGTCTTCCCAGTAAGTAAAGTTACTTTGGATACAATAAAAAGCTCGGCTAAATTTTCTTCCCTTCTTTTTAAAACTGGTAAAATAGGATGATCTTCGGGAATCGAAATTTCGATTTCCGCATCCAATGATTGACCGATCTTCTTTTCTGATCGTAAAATTTCTAACGCTTCATTCACTTTTAATTCCTTTAAATCAAGCAATGTCTGCATGTCCGATATCTCTTCTCCCTCTTGCAAGGATTCTTCAAAAACTGGCCAATCCTCCAATCCGAGAAACTCATCACAGAGGGCTTCGCCTTTTATGAAAAATGCCCAGGCTTCATCAGCCGTGAAAGGAGTAAGTGGTTCCAAGATTCGAACAAAGGACTTGAAGATCATAAAAACCGCAGTTTGAGTTGATCTTCTTTTAGGATCATTTGCATCTAGTGTATAGAGACGGTCTTTAATAATGTCGTGGTAAGAAGAGGAAAGAACCCCGGAACAAAACCGATTCACCAACTGCACGGCCCGATGTAATTCATACGCTTCAAAAGAATCGGTGACCTCACTGACCATAGTTGCTGTCTTGGCTAACGCCCACTTATCGAACATATCGAGTTCCCCGGGTTGGATACCGTTACATTCGAAATTAAAATCATACAAAGTTCCAAGTTGGAATTTTATTGTATTCCTAAGAGTTCGGTAGGAACGAACAATTTGACCAAGAATTTCATCTGACAAAGGAATGTCGCGACGAAAATCCTCGGAACACACCCAAAGTCTTAACACATCGGCTCCGTATTTCTTAATGTAGGAATCAGCGGTCTGTGGTTTTCCATCACTCTTAGAAATTTTTCGCCCATCTCCACCTACAACGAAGCCATGGGTAAGAATGTGCTTGTAGGGAGCCTCACCAAAAGCAATCATTCCGGTCCATAAAGAACTCTGAAACCACCCTCTGTGCTGATCACTTCCTTCTAGGTAAAGATCAGCCGGCCAGCTCAATTCATTATTTTCTTTTAGTACAGCCCGATGACTGCATCCAGAGTCTATCCATACATCCAGTGTATCGCTACCCTTCCGTAACACTCGACCCTTCCATTCAGAGGGAAGTTCAAAACCTTCGAGTAATTCATCTGCACTTCTTGCAAACCAACAATCCGTCCCTTCTTGCTGAATTCTATCTGCAAGAAAGTGTATCAGTTTAGAGTCAAGAAAAGGCTCATCGTTTTGATCAAAAAAAACAGGTATGGGAACTCCCCAACTGCGTTGGCGCGAGATGCACCAGTCTGGTCGCGATTCAAGAAAACCACGAATTCTTTTGCTCCCCCAATCCGGGGTGAATGAAACATCATCTACCGCAGCAATGCATCTTTCTCTAAGTTGATTTTTATCCAACGACACAAACCATTGATCCATTGCCCGAAAAACCACTGGCGTCTTACTTCTCCAGCAGTGTGGATACTGATGAAAATGATCCGCTTTACCAAGCAAAGCCTTTCTTTCCGTTAAAATCTCAAGAACTTTTTCGTTAGCTGGACAACCAGACGATTTTTCCAATACCGAAACCCCAACTAATTCTTTCGGAATTTCTCCATCATCAACATATCCACCTTCATTATTCAAAGGACAATAAATTTCCAAGTTATTCTCTAAACCGGTGTGGTAATCATCCAAACCATGACCAGGAGCAATGTGAACGCATCCCGTTCCAGAGTCCATAGTCACATAGTTTGCAGGAACTACCGGACTAGTTCTATCAATAAATGGATGCTGGGTTTTCCAACCACTCATCTCGCTCCCAGTTTTTTCTTCACCCATCCGTGCCCCTTCAAAGGAAAATTCTTGGATTAATGAATCCGCCAGACTTTTCGCGACCCAATAGCTGGCATCTCCAACTATGATTTCTACATATTTTTCCCTTGGATGCACAGCAATGGCAAGATTTGCGGGTATAGTCCATGGAGTAGTTGTCCAAATCACTACATAGGACTCACTGGCATGATCTAATATTCGAAATCTGACGAAAATGGAGAGGCTTTTGTGATCTTGATATTCGATTTCTGCTTCTGCTAGAGCAGTCTTGCAAGGAATCGACCAATAAACTGGCTTTTTGCTTCTGTAGACAAGTGCCTGTTCTACAAAACTAGCAAAGGTTCTGAGTATTTCTGCCTCGTAAGATGGATTCATTGTTCGATATTCTTTTGTCCAATCCGCCAACACCCCTAACCTCTGAAACTGAGCTCGTTGA
>MDTB01023551.1_pt1 | contig 13916 bp, 14 predicted proteins | sample 811161 | NCBI WGS metagenome assembly MDTB01 (sample SAMN05326650, study PRJNA326480) | marine metagenome | isolation source: seawater | place: Mediterranean Sea | collected 2009
CTTCATTGCCTGGATGGTCCACACCTCCAACGCTATCGGCAACAACGACCTCCACGACGGTACATACGGTAACTACGAGATTGAATCAAGCTCTAGAAGAGCAGACTGCATTGCGGAAATGCGATTTTCAAGTGATTCTAGCTTACGTTACACTTCCCCTTCTTCGCTTGTAGAATCAGTACTATCCGCTTTTTGTTGATGTAATTCGACTGGTATGGAAGAGGTGGCTTTGGTGTTTGAACCCCACGAAATTGGCTGCGGTTCACGAATGGGTGGAGCATTCGTCTTATTCTTACTAGTCCGGTTATTCCCTTTCGTTGTATTCTGAGATCGTTTGTAATTAATGGCTTCTAATATTTTCATATTAGCCTTGCGGCCAGAATTACGGTTAGATGATGCATTACGTCTACGTGCAGACATGGCAAATGTTTTTTAGTATGGCACACGTTTTAAAGTCAGAACTTTCAACGCGCTAAGGGTACTCCAAGTATATATACGATACAGCGTGCTCGGCAGGGGTATGACACTTTCTACTAGCTTGCTTGCAATCAATACATATCATTCCCGTTTCAGTCAGCCAGTATTCTTTTCTCATGACCATTCCTGTACATTGAAACTCCAAGCAGGTTGCAGAGCATACCTCACAGATTATGTTGTGGGGCATGTGATTTTCACTAAAGTATTGATATTATTTCTCTTAGTTGAGACGGGATCACACCTTTTAAATGGCAATAAAAAGGAAAGAATGTACGAGTGCAGCGCACCAGTTTTGGATCCGGGCGGGATAAAAAAAGGGAAAATGGAAGATAATGCTGCTATCTTAGCGTTTGATGCGGATGATGACGATAATATCAATGGGGTTACAAAAGCAGGTCGTATTATTATGATGGTCGCTGATGGACACGGACAGAACCAAGGTGGTGCAGAAACATCCAAAATTATTTGTCAAGAACTTCAAAAATTTATAAATGACAACTCTGAGAAAGAGTTGAAAAAACTTTTCTTCTCCCGCTTAATATGGCATAAAGTTTACGACAAATTGAATAAAATGATATGCAAAACCGTCCATCCGAAAATTAAAGGGGAGTACGGTTCAACTCTTAGCACTGTGGCGTTGGGAAAAAATGGACTGGTTACATGCGCAAATTCTGGTGATTCTGACGTTTACGTCTTCTCTCCTGGTCTTCCATTGGGTGAGCCAACATGGCGCAGATTGACGGGTTTGCACTCCACCTCTCGCAATCACGAACGAAACAGGATTATAAATTGCGGTGGAAGTATACAAAATAGAAGAGTCATCATTAAATCCCCTGGCAAAGTCACGCTTATTGAACCTACACGCTCGCTGGGTCATCTGCATGGACCTTTGTTTGGCGTAGTACACAATCCCGAAACTAATCATCATACATTGAGTCACAAAGACGTTGTGGTCGCTGCATCTGACGGTTTGTGGAATTATGTCAAGCCTGAAGATATTGCTTACTGTGTGCGAGAAAATCAGGGCACCTCTGTTGTTGATTTGATCCACATTATTGTGTCACTTGCTATCAACACGGGTGGTGAGAGGAGGGACAATCTCTCCGTCGCTTTGGCGAGATACACGTGCTCCGCCTTTGGCTAGAACGCTCTCAATCACATTGAGCATTCTACGAGAAGGTGTATTGAAGTACAAACGTGAACAATTCTTATCATTTGTAAAAGCATCAACAATTTTTTCTTTGCAAGTATACCATCGCAATTGCTTGTTTAACAGTGGATCTGGTCTTACGGTGCACTTTTTTAAATTTCCGTAAGAGTCCCATAATACTTCTATACATTGCGATATGGTTGGTTTATTCTTGGTAAGAAACTTAATTTTTTCCGCCAATTGCTGGTAGTGTCTATGCCATGAGCAGTACACAAAGGCAGACCTGACGTCTTCATCACTCAAAAGGGGGACCTCGAGTGTGGCTTCACCCATTTCTTTATGTGTAGTACCGTCTTCAAAAGCAAAGTTTATCTTTAGCTTGTTGTTTTTCTTATTAACAGTAATGCTGCATTCTATTATTCCGGTAACAGTTGCTTCATTGCCGTAGCCGCTGACTCTGCAACCGGGAAACAACATGTACCCGCATATCAAGTCTCTTTTTTTGTTTTCAAGATCTGTTATGAGTCTTTGCAAATCTTTCAGACAATTCACATTTTCCTTATGAAATTCCAAGATGTCACCGACTTGTTGCTTTACAAGTTGTTTGACTATCACGGTGTGGCAAGAGTCTGTTTTCGTTGACGTTATTTTTACAGTCATGATATCAATAGCATCTTTCAAATTTTTTTCAGAAACCGATCCGTACGTTTCCAACGCTACATTTTGAGGCGAAATTAATGCATTCCACATTTTACCTTCGTGTGTTAGTAATATACAAACCTGTTGGGGATTATTACAGTTTCTTTTTGTGATTATAACTTTGGTATTATCCATTTACTTACAAGGGTAAAAAAATATTGTACTTTGGCGCAAGAACTATTACTGTTATTTTAGGGTAAGGTGAACAGTCTTTAAATTACTGTCTGGTCCATCGGTCCGAACTATAAGACCTCGTACGATATCTACTACTTTTGTATCACCACGATTAGTCCGCATAAAATTAATCCTGCCACTACGTATAATACATAATTACTCGAAATTGCCCTTTGATTGATGTAACCCCCTCCTGGGTTTTGATTGCACATTTTGTAGTCTTTGCCTCCCCATTCACCTGATCCGTCGTATTTGCCACTGCCTATATCGGTCGTGTCGCAGCAGTTGACGGCACCGGACATAAAATCAGAACAAGACATCTTTGTCTTTTAATAGACAATAAAATCTTGGCAATATGAAGAAAAAAAATTTAACCAATTACTTTTATTTTTTTCATTGTCATTTTTCTTTGTTTAGTTAGCGTAAGCAAGACCACCCATGCCTCCGCCAACGCGGAGCACGTTGTAGCTCACGGCGACGACTGTCACCTGGATGGAGGTAACACCGGCGGTAGATCCAACCTGGCAGCCCTCATGAATGTCGAGTTGAAGCTCGGCGCTGTCGACACGAGAGAAGTTCATGGAACCAGAGTACATCTCAGAGTTGAGCGGGTAGGCCGCAAACGAGTAGACGTACACGGGGCGCATAGGGGTAGAGTTAAAACGAAGGGAGGTCTCAACAGTGCGGTAGTGGATGGCGTGGTTGCACGAGCGAATGGCGCCCTGAATGTTGATCGAGGCGTGAGAGACAATCTCGTAGTTACCGTATGTACCGTCGTGGAGGTCGTTGTTGCCGATAGCGTTGGAGGTGTGGACCATCCAGGCAATGAAGACGACGGGGTGATTGAAGGAGTCAAGGGGGACCTTGATGGTTCCGCCACTGGTAAAGGTGGACTGGATGATCTGGTGCTGCTTGCACAGGCACTCGTAGCGACGACTCTGGTTGTACTCGCGCTCCTCCTGGGAGGTGAAGCCAACACGCCACTGAACACCAGACTGAACGGCACCGCGGGGATCCGACTCGGCGCAGTCACCGGGGCCTACCGTGACAACGTACGATTTGCTGGGCGAACCGTTGATTACTTTAACAATCCTATTAAGGGGCTGGAACTTGATGCTGATCTGCACGTCGTGGTACTGAAGAGCAATGAGAGGAAGCCCGAGCCCGAGGCTCTGAGTAAAGTAGAAGGGCAACTGGACGCACCAGTACTGGCCCTGGGAAGCCATGGCGAGGGCCGTGGTGAGGTCACCCATGTACTGGCTCTCAACCTCCCATCGCTCAAGTCCTGCCTGTCCCATAAACTCGGAAAGCATAAAGATGGAAAGACCGGTGTGATGGTCAATCTGCGAGGCCCCAATCTTAAGGAGAACGGCATCAATCATGAACATTGCGGCGGCATCGGTGTAGATGGCCTGGGGTTCACTTGAACCAACTTCAACAGCGGAGATGATGTTCTGGAGAGCGGAGACCAACTGAGTCTTGGTGCTGATGCCAAGGGCCGAGGTTTTCTTGGCGGCGGTCATAACCTTTTCGGCAAGATCGCCGGTAATTTCACCATCCGTCTCAAGAAGACTCTGAAGAGCCGCAAGAAGATCGTCGTGGGTGCCACCCTCTGCTTCCTTATCAGACGCTTCGATGGCGCCAAGGAGTTGCATGACCTCTTCGGGGGTAAGAAAGCTAAGGATATCGTTGACTGACTCACTGCCGTTGACAGTAAAGGAGTTGCCAAAGTGATTTTCGCCGGCCTCCTCGGCCTGGAGAGGAGGCATGTAACTCACGAGGTGAGCATCAGTGAGAATATCACCAGAACGTGGGGTACTAACGATAACGGGAAAGTTGGCGCGGTACTCAATCTGAGTGAGCACATCCTCAAAAGCAAGGGCAAGATTCTGGTAGAACGAGCATGCAAAGAGGGATGAGGCCTCGGCGATATCCCTAGAGTCACCGGTGAGGTATTGATCCTGGGATCCTCGGGCAACAATTTGAAGAATTCCGCTCCCCGCAGTCGAGGTGCAAGAAAATTTGTTGGAGCAGGTAGATTGAATGGTTTGACAAGTGCCGGACATATTGAGTGAAGGTTGGTTTATTTCATGCAACAAAAAAAAATTTGTACCGCTTGGTCGCACGACAAGAATGACCCATTGCGTTCGTAAAGATTCTATACTTTTCGGTATTATCGATAAATAATGGCTCAGGTTGACGAAGTGAAACCGTATACTTTTAATGTAGAAGAGGAGCTAGAGGGCGATGATTGGACACAGGAAGACGGTGTTTACGAAGAAGAAGAAGATGATGAAGAACATAGCGATGATGATGATGATAAGACGGATGGAGAAAATGAGGATATTGAGGACGAGGATTATAAGTGCGAAGACGAAGGACCTGACGCAGAGGCTTGCACCGAATCGTCACAGAAGAAAAGAAAAATTGAAGAAGACAATATAATCATAGACGATCCAGAAGACATTGCCGGAATTCAAACAGCCAATATCATTGTAGGAAAGCGACGTCGTAAGGCTCCCAGTCGTTATGTCGACGATAACTTTACAGATCTTATGACAGCCGATATTCCTGACAATGAAATAGATGCTGCTCTTTGCGACGAGAATATCACAGAAGACGAATATTCAGAAAATGAAGACGGTGGGGTATCCGGAGATGAGTATGAAAAAGACTTTATTGACGATTAAGAAAGGATCATCGTTGAAACACCAAATATGTTAATGATCTATCAATTAAAAGTAATTTAAACCCTCAACCTCAACATGGACGAAGAGTGTATTTGCTCTACTGCTTACTTCTCTTATAGTTTCCTGACTCTTGTATTTCTTTTTCTTCACAATTGTGGACTCTTTGTCATAATTGATACAGTCTGTGCCAAGAAAGTGCAAAATGCAGAAAACAGAGGCTTAATTCTCGTGTACGACAATGTGAGAGCGGGATGCAAGGCCCTAATGATGGTCTGTAAGGTTGCCTGTACTGTGGTGCAACTTGGCTTCCAGATGATAATGCTTCCTCAAGCCAAAAAGTGTTTAGAACAACACTTTAAAGAAAGAATGGATAAAAAAATGAAGAATCGTGTGTTCAACATTGAGAAAGCTCCAGATCTGGAGTCAGACTCAGATGAGGAGATAGACTCTCACGAACTGGTTACACGGCCCGAAGGTGACGAGGACACCCTAGAATTACCTGAATCTTTACGCAAAAGACACCAATAAAATTAATAAAACGGTTGTTCCTTGATATTGCGCCCGGCTCGAAGTGTCGGCAACACGGGCTGCATGAGTCGCGCTTTGAGAATACTATCCTCGTCTACTGTAACATTCCCAAATGGTTTGCTCATAGGGGGTCTAGTGATGTGTACATTTTGGTTTTTCTCCTCATCCTTTGAAAATGTAGAATTGTCGTGCTGTTGCACATCACGCTTTGGTTCGCTGTGAGCAAAGGAAGAAAAGGCAGCCGATTTGTTGCAACTACTTTTAGTCATCCACATATACAGGATAACTGCACTTAACAACACAATAATCCCAAGTTCATATTTTGATGTAGAATCAGGCATGTTTATTATAAATATTAAAATATTTAACATGTGACAAGATTATCTTCAGTAGACTAGTTGCCGACTACGACCTGGTTGTTCATAATAGAGGTATCGACGCCAATAGTTTCCCCATTATTGTTTTCCACACAGCGGCGTTTGCTGAATGGGGGCTCTCCATTGTCATTGACTTGAGTGTATCCCACAAAACTACCCTCTTCGTTATTGAGTTCCGCAGGGTTGTACATGACCTGGCTTGCATTCCACGAAATTCCAAGGCTCGCGCCTTTGGATCCGACGTATACAAAGCCATCCATAATGGTGGTCGTCTCCAGACTTGTTTTCTCAGGAAAAGTAGAGCCAAGAGGGGCCTTGCTAAAGGTGGTAGCATCCATTACATGAAAAAGCTTGGCCCCACCTTCCAGTGGATTCATCTTAATACAGAGCGATGGGCTGTAACCTTCCTTTCCAGGAAGAATGGAAGATGACCACACCTGATCAATAAAAGCCTTGTTCGCAGGTGCATTAAAGATTCCAATTTCGTGACCGCGTTCAAGTAGAAAGTCCTTGGCCATTTGTTCAATGCTTTCAAACATTTCGAGATCTTTGCCTTCTAGGGTGATCATGACTGAACGACGATCAGGTTTAGAAAAGCCAGATTGATCGAGAATGGGCATATAGGTTCGAGCCTTGTTAATTTGAAATCGGCCATTAATAATACCATAAATGTTCTTTCCGCTTCCCATCTTTTGGTTGGCAGCGGTAAAGGATGCAAACTTGGTTCGTGTGTCAGCCACGTAGGCTTCATAGTTTTCGGTAGTAGTGACAGAAGACATAATTGTAATTGTTTGATTGACAAGAGTGTTTTAAAGTATTTAAATTAATTTTTGGCTCGTTTTCAAATGTTCTATAAATTATAAAAAAGATTTTTTGTTGTCTCTTATAAATTATTAAATGGATACAATATCCGTTTACACTGATGGGGCAACAAAAAGGAACGGTAGGAAGGATGCACATTCTGGGTGCGGAGTTTACTTTTCAAAAGACCATCCCAGTAACAAAAGTATACCATTACCCATTGACCCTCAAACTAACCAGAGAGCAGAACTCTACGCCATCTATACTACCATCAAATGTATTTTAGACATTAACGAGCTTCCCAAGGAGGTCAAAGTATTCACTGACAGTATGTACAGCATTAAAAGCCTCACTGAATGGTCTCTAACATGGGAAAGAAACGGGTGGATGACGAGCAAGAATACGCCCGTTTGTAATCAAGATATCATCCAACCAACACTGGAATTAATAAAGACGGCTCTAAAGAGGCATTGCCAAGTTACTTTTCACCACGTTAGGGGGCATTCGGGGAACTTTGGAAACGACGCAGCAGACCGTCTGGCTGTGCAGGCTACAAATGAGTATGAATAATATCTTTAATTACTCGCTATTGTGGTATCTGCTGGGTTGCAGAACATAAGTGCGACCTGTTAAGTGATTTAAGCAACTAAGGAGCAATTCGGGCGACAAATTCTTCTCGTCTCCTATATCAATTTTCCCTTGCCTCAACCTGTCAGCGGTTTCCTCTATGTCCTGACTTGACCACTTGGGCATGGGCATGAAGCTAGGGTGAGAGAAGGGTGACCCATGCTTTGTATCAACCAGATCTGAAGGACCGGGGACGAGAAACCTTATTTTTTTTGCAATCAAATCCGAATCTTCAATACTGCCAAGGAAAGATTGATAAATCTCTCTTAACGTCTGATTTCGTCTGGCCTCGTCCTCTGCTTTGGGAGGGGCAAGGGTAGGAACCTGATTTTCTGCCTCAATAATGACGTGCTGCTGTTCCTCCGTTTGCATGTCCAACCATGACGGAATTTGAGTCGAATAGCACATGTTCAATGCCATAACAAGCGAAGGGTACAAGGCTTCAAAGTCCATGACAACGACCGGATCGTTGTAAAACCCTATCTTTGGGTTAAGGACCAGTGCTCCTTCATATTTCTGTTTAGGCCTCTGCTCTCTAAAGGTGACTAAAGTTTTGCGCTCGTGGGCTACTCTTAGAATCTGATTCATCACCTTCTCTGTTTGTCCCTTGGTGCAGATGCGACCAATGTCCGTGTGCGTGACGCGGGACAACTCTATGAGAGTTTCAACCACATCAACTTTTTCCAATAATCGCAGAGGGAGCTCACAATCCTTAACGCAATATTCGGCAATCTTGAGCTTGTTTGATGGCCCGTCTTCCAAACTAGCGTACAGTTTCATCATCTCGGCATATCCTAAATCTACTTTTGAGTTATTGAGAAACTTCTTGCTCAGATAATCCAGGCTGTATTTGTCGCCTGTAAAAAATGCAAGATGGAAATAAATGGAGCGACGAAAAAATAGGGGGTATAAACCCCATCATCACTTACATTTGAAGTAGGACTTGAACCAGTTGAAAACGTCAAGGGTACAGAGCGGCGCTGCGGACGGGTGCCACATGACGTTGTCGCCCAGAGCGTTTGAATTAAGTTCGGACTGGACAAAGGGTGTTTTCTCCCGAATCATAATCCCCAGAAAGTTGAAATCACAAACACGTAAGAGTTCAGATCTCGATTGCATATACTGATTGTCAAAGCCAAGAATATTGAATCCTGTAAGAATTTCAGGATGACACGATTGGACGAATACAGCAAATGCACGCAGCAAGGTTGCTTCAGAGGGAAAGTAAAGTACTTGGAGACTGCTTAAATCGTCAGGTTTAGCGACCTCTCCTAGACAAAACACCAGACGCAAAGGAGATGATTCCAATGGTCCCTCGACAATAACACCAATTTGTATTACAGGATCATCCAAATTATCGCTCGAGGGGAACAGAGGATTGCCCTTGTTGTCTACCCTTGGGGTGTAACACTCTATATCATAGCTTAATTTGGTGAGGGGGGCAATTCTCTCTGTATACCCATCTAATTCACACGTGGCAATACCACCCGTCTTACGATCAACATAAACCTCAATACCAGCATATGAGAAACGAGACGGCAAATCCTGCTCATCTGGACCGGAAACCACTATGCCTCCTCGTATAGTCACCCAGCCACTCATTTGAATTCCAGTCAGTTCACAGAGCCAACTCTCTGGGCTTCCATACGGCTCTGCAACGGGGAGACACTCACCAGATTGTCTTCCATCGTGAGACCTCCACTTTGCCATCTCCCCTCTAGGTGCCTTTGCGCGCCTGGCACTGTACCAATCGCCCAGATTGCAAAAATTTACCCGTGCATAAATGCGCTGTTCTCTGATACAGGATTTAGAGCGTTGCCCAGGATCGGGTTCGCATTGGTTATAGCCGTTCATATGACACAAATGCTCAAACACGACCGATTCACAAAAGGAGTCGTAACTGTAAGGAACGTCAAACTTTTGCTCCACAAAGGATTGGTGCAGAGATTTAAGCACACACTCTTTGAGCATTTGCTGAATGTCTGATGGCTCCTGGGTGCTGCAAATGTCATAATAATGGGGTAGCTTATACCCGGACAACTGTGCTACGACCGAAATACCCTTGTCAGTAACACCACGGATCAAAAAAAATGTTCCACGTTTAGTAACGTGGGGTTGGGAGCGTGCGTCGTTGACGTCGCATAACACGGGATTGCTGGGGTATCCTGGCTGTAAATTATCCATATGATAATCAACCGGGTCTGTTGTGTATCCAAAAGTTTGTGCCTTTATAAACAACAATTGACAATGTATTGGATCGGCAAGGCTGAGAATAGTAGAAGAGTCCAAAGGACTGACGGCCACTGAGTCATTGTGGTTACCCTTTGCTAATGCACCTCGTGCGGATTGGCCCAAGTAGTAGGCTTGTAGTAGGCTTCCGGAAGAAGAAGAAGAAGAAGAACAAGCAACATTTGACATGTTAAATATAAATATTTTAATTTTTTTAATATTAAGTATTATTATCTAAAAGTTTCTTTTACCTAACCGCGAAAAGCATCGCGGTTAAAGGTATCACGTGTTGTGGCCACGAACTCACCCCCTTGCCAGAAGCCAGGTTCGCCAGCGTGCATCATTTTGGCCCCGTCACCCTTTCCTTTGTATTGTTCCACGACTCTGGCCTGGAAAGCACCTTCTTCAGGGAGCGTTTGCACGTACGTTTCGCGTGCATCATCGGCGGAAAGAACCCGGGTTTGAATGCTTGCATTCTTGGCCGCGCGTTCGGCAACCCATTTCTTGGGATTTCCCTTATTTTCTCCGGTCATGTAAACAGGGTATTTGAATCCGTCATCGACCCACTTCAGGGGGATTGGGTTACCTGTGGGAGGAGGGAATACGTCTAAAGTCTCGTCTAGGGCGGGATGGCGCTTACCCTTGCCTCCCTCAGCATTTGCATTAAGCCACTCGGAAGCATTATCCCGTGCAATCTCGGTAGCCCGTTCCTTTCCTTTCCCCATGACGTCCATGGAGAACCCTTGAGAACTGAGAAGGGCCTGAAATGCAATCTGGAGGTTTTGGTTCATACTTTTGTAGTCACCACTTAGTGAGAACTCCGAGCGCTGAGCGTTGGCAGCGTCTTGTTCCTGCTGGTTAAAAAGCTCGTAGAGGGCAGGCTGATCCTTGACAATGTACTCGGTGGTGACACCACTATCAGGGTCGGTGCGGGTGAATGTACGTGGGGCAGTAGTAGAGTTGAAGAACATGCGCTTTTGCTGGATAGCATCGTCAAGAGCAGCGGCAAGAGATTGCAACTGGGTACCGTCTCCCTGTTGTTCGACAAGGAATCGGCGCGCCTGACGGCTTCCGACAGTCATCTCACCGCTGGGTTCACAGATAAAGTAGCTCTTGTTCTTGGTCTGGTACTCACCGTAACCCAATTCGGTTTTTTGACCCTTGCCGACCTTGCCTTTTTTAAAGACGTTCTTGCTCTTAACCTTGAATTCAACGGGAGTCCTGGACATTCTCATTTTGCCACGACCGCCGGCACCGTCATTGAAGGCAGGACAGTACCACAGATCTCGTTGGAGAATCTCGGGGTTATCACGAGTTCCTGCCTTTTCTACTTTGGGGTAAGCACGAAACTGTGGGCGATGGTGTCCGTCCGTTTGCGAGTAGAATTGGTTACCTTCTTTGCTCTCAGAGCGGGATTTATCCATTGAACTCAAAACTTCGCCCCGAGCGCCATCAACAGGCTCAAGACCAGGGTTCTTCATGCGCTGGGCAAGTCCAGCATAGCCGATAAGACGGGACTCAACCGATTTCTGCCACTCGGCTGCCGCCTCAACTGCTGCCTTGTTGACGAAGAAGCGGTAGGATGTGGTATTCTGGACATCTTTTGAACCATCCTTGCTCCTGCGTGTGGTCGTTTGCCTCTGAACCTTGCGGCTACCCCTCAGTTTCTTGTAAACATCAGCAGCACTACCAATCTTACCTGTGGAACTGACGAGGGGACCAAGAAGAGAAACGTCGCCTAGGACAAGCATGGCTTGAATGACAGCCGTGATACCAAAACTTTCATCGCCCTGGAGGCGGTTCTGGGCCCTAGCGCCTTTGAAGAGCAGGGTACGGAATTTATTGCCAAAAGGTATGATGAGAGACTCGGTCTTGCCCCCAGAGGCATTTTTAAGTCCGTAATAGACGCGACCTTCCTTCCCACCAAACTGGCTGGCAAAGAATCGAAGGAGACTGCCAGGAGCGACAAGGGGGAGGTTAGCATCGCCGTGCTGCTCACTGCGAACGCTGATGTCAGGCATTTCACGTCCCTCGGGGTCGAAGGTATGGAGGCCCGGGTGGATACCATTGAGGTATGCGACGTGATACGGGGAAGTAGGGCTCTCCCTGTAACCCCAGAAAACTCTCTGGGAAACAGGAGCATCCTTCATGTCATTTATCCCCCCACATGCAGCCATGAGGTTGTAACTTTCGTTCCAAGCAATGGGGCTAGTGATGGCGCGAAATTCATTAGACTTCTTAAAGACACCGCGGAAAAGACGACCATCCGTGTTGACTCCTTCGGACTCGAGCAAATCTCCTACCTTTGTTCGAAAAGTGGCAAGGGCGGTGGAGGTTGAACCGAGAAGGGCAGTAAGTGAAGTTTCATCAGTTTTACGCTGATCTTGAAGTTGACTGGCAGGGGCAGCATATGCGGAGGCAATGGTTCCGGCTACAGATTGTGAAGCAATACCATCGGACTTGAAAAGTCTTTCAAATTCGCCGGGAATTTTAAGGTCTTTCTCGTCGAAGATGGAAGCCGAACTGAACTGATTTTCAAATGCAGGCATGATTGATGTAGGTGCGGGTTTAATGTTACGAGAGATTAAAATGGTGCTCGGACGAACGTGCAGATCACATCTCATCTTAAAATATTTTAATTTTTTATCATGCTTGCACAGCGATGAATTGAATGTGGCAGCAAAATCATCCTATCCAAACACTCAAATTCAAAGGTGGCGCCCTCGGACCACATGAAAGTTGCAACATTGATGTTGTCAACTTGTTTCACAGACAAAAGACACGGTTCAAGGTCAATAGTCTCTGTACGCATAGGGCGGCTAAAAAAGTTGTCCAGGACGACCGGATCAACGCAATTGTGTACGTTGCTCCACACCCTCCTTGTTTCATCTTCAAGTTTCTTTTGGCGAGCATGCCAAGCCAGCGTATTTATTACCTCGGTGTTTCCGTCTTTTGAATATATCCAGTTGTTCAGATGCGAAAGAGCTCCTTTGTACATGACTGTATATCCCATTTTTGTCTCGGTTCCCGGCGGGTCGTTGACAGATCCCTCTGGCAGGGCATCAAATGCTGTCTGGGCAACTCGATACAGCCTCCCGGGCGTGGTATCATTATTAGAGAGTTTCGTGTTTATCAAGTCAAGGTGACTTTGAGTAAATTTTTTCAGGTACATATGAAATCCCCATTCTTTGAAAGCTTGTGTGTAAGATTTTGGAAGCGTATCATTAGCACGCTTTCTCTTCTTGTTCCTCTTCAAGGTATTAGCTTTGCGACGGCTGAGCGTGAGATACTCTTGAAACCTTGATGCTTGCACAGAGACCTCGGGAAGTGCAGGCAAGAGTGGTTGCTCGGTCTTTGATGACTTTCCCACTTTTAACCGTTTGGGCGTCCACGTCCCCAACAGGCTGCGATTGAAGGACTTGCGAAACGCGGGAGTGGCTTTCGGAAAGGGTAAAGACTTGATAAATTTTGTCACAGTGGACCAAGAGCGCCCGTGTCCTGAACGTTCAATCAATGCAAGGCCTTTCTGTTTATCTATTTTAAGCTTCATACGCCGTATGCCCTTGATGCATTGGAAAGTGTTATTTTTGGTAGGCCTGTAAAATGATATCCATCCATTCTTGTCGTATCCGGCAAGGTAGGATGCCGCTGCGCTGAGAGTTTGAAAGCGCAGTGACCTGAGACAAGCGGGAACGTGTGATAAGTTATCAATGACCACTTCCGATCTTCCGCGATTTTCCGAACGCATAAGCAGGCCTGTGACGTGTCCGCCCATGAATGTGTTACAAAAATGGATTGGGACAGGGAAGCACGTGGCGGGTTCGGTCACCCATTGTCCGTTACACATGGGACAGGAATCAGTAGACATATTGTGTCTTTTTGTGTTGTTAAAAAAATGATAACATATATAAATGAAGAAAAAGATGGACACTAGTGAAGAGACATTAAAAGATTTGGAACATGTATTGTTTGGATTTCCAATCCGTTGGGAAAATGGGCCAGAAGATAATGTTATACAAGCGTGGGTAGACGCACAGGAATCAGAACCCGAACCGTTGTCAGAAATAATACCCAATCACATTGAAGAATTGTGGCAAGCCGCAGAAATTAAAGCGGCTATACAAAAGTTAGAATCTTCCAGAGAAACTGTTAATTCTAATATAC
>MDTB01046051.1_pt1 | contig 13916 bp, 12 predicted proteins | sample 811161 | NCBI WGS metagenome assembly MDTB01 (sample SAMN05326650, study PRJNA326480) | marine metagenome | isolation source: seawater | place: Mediterranean Sea | collected 2009
AATTTGGAGTGAAACCTAAAAAGGCAGTAAAAAAAACATATATTCTGCCAATTGAAATTACTTCATTTCTGCTGTTTAAAATGATTTTTGATGATGCTATTTCTTTTATACTTTCCGCATCACATAAAAAAACTTTTGAAAAGTGTTTATCACCAACTAAATCCAAAGAAATACTTAAACATTTTTTAAATGGTGAAAAATAATATGCACTCATACAATGAGTTGTATGATGATCATAAAAACTAAAGTCTTTTTTATTAATTCTCTCTTTTTTTATATCATTTTTTAAATAACTTATTATTGTGCTTTGAAAACTGTTTTTCTGAAATTTTTTGAATAATAAGTAGTTTATTACTTGGTAAAAAATAGGGAAAGAAAATGGAATTTTTGAAAAAAGTTTTAAAATAAAATTAAACTTACCACTTTCCAAAATTTCCTTTTGTTGCTTAATTTCTGTTAATTTAAATACTTTTCTAATATTTTTTTCTATTTCTTTTTTTAAAACAAACTTTGGATTAGAAAAAAATTTTTCATCCTCATAACATAACGAAAAATTAACATTCCCTTTATCTATATTTCTATATTGAAACAAACTTTCTAAGCTTTTACTAATAGATGTTCCGTCGTGTTTGAATCTAGTTAGTCTTTCCTCATCAATTGCAAAAATGTTTTCCCCATCATAATAACTTAAAGAAGCATCATGACCCATGATATTAATTCCAATACAATTTTTATTTTTTAACATTATTATTTTTCTTAAACCAAATTTGATTGAAACAATTTTGAAATTTTTCAGATTTTAAAGAAGAATCACTGTATTTAGAGTCAAAAATAAAATCATTCGAACTCAAAATTGCCTCAACTTCTTTTTTTTGATCTAGGAAATTTTCACTAACCTCAATAAAAATACTTTTTAAATTTCTTAATGTTTTTTTACCACCTTTTAAAATTAGATGCTCAATTCCATCTACATCTATTTTAAGATAATCAGGATATGGTAGTGAAAAATCATCTATTAATTCATCCAAACTTAAACCAGGAATGTTATATGAAAAAATAGAATTAATTTTACTCCCATCAAAAGTATAATCCTCAGCAAACGTAGATATAGCTCCTCCAAGGTCAATGCTAGACATTTTCATTTTTGATATAGTTTTGTTTTTGTATAGGGGATTGGGAATGATGGTGACTTTATTCACGAGATCATTAATGTGAACATTTTTTGCTAAATTTTCTAAGTTAAATACTGAAGGTTCAAAACTATACACATTTGAGTTATTTTGTTTTGCTGCGTAGCAACTATATAGACCTATGTTTGCACCTACATCATAAAATATCTTATTTTTTTCAAAATTATCAATCCATTTAATTATTTCAGGTTCTTTAAATTTTAAAGTTTTAACTCTATATTTAATTAGTTTATTTGGGACGTAAAAAAATAAATCAAATTTTTCAAAATTAATTTTCGTTTTTCTATTATTATTAATTTTAGAGATTATGTTACTAAAATGTAAATTTTTATCAAATCCTAAAAAAAAACTTATGGTAAAAGTTATTATTTTTTTTAATAAGTTCATATAATTAATTTTTCAAAAAACGTTTGAATAGTTTCTTTAATTTTTTATTCTTATAATCATATATGATAAAATTTGATTCTTCTTTTATTTTTTTGTTCCATAAATTTTTTTTCATATAGAATAATTCATCAACTTTTTTTTCAAAATTTGAAAAATTAAGATTTTTTTCTACAAAAAAACCTTTAATAATATTATAATTTCTTTTGTGCGGTATAGATAAAACTTTATTCCCTCTCGATAATGTTTCTAATCCTAATGTAGAGTCAATGAATATTGATAACTCAAACTTGTCTAAAAACTTGTATTTATTCATTATAATATTCGTATCAATAAAGTCACAATTTAAATCTAAATCCAACATTTTTTTATAATTTTTTCTATCAACGTTTTTTGTGAGAATTGTAAATCCTATACATTTTTTTTTTGAATAATCACTTAAATTTTGGACAGTTTTTTTTTCTCTGGAAAACATATTTTTTTCTAGGGTATTATTTTCTTTAATTGATGAAATAAATAAAATATTTTTTTTTTTTACTCTATTTTTTTTAAAAAAATTATTTCTAAATGAACCACCAATAAATTGTTTTGATCTTATATATTTTGAGTATATTTTCGAATAATTTTTTGAAAACAAAACATTATAATTATTTTTGAAATTTATTTTTGATTTAGTAAAAAATTTCCAGTTTTTTTTTATTTTCAAAGTGTGTTGTATCGCGATCATTTTTATTTTAGGACTTAAATATTTATTGAGTTTGTAAAAATTAAGATCAATATCATTAAAAGTTACAATTATTTTTGGATTAACAGAATTAATATATCCTACTAAATAATTAATTTTTAAATTATTAAATCCACTTCTCATAAATACGTTAATTAAGATAAATAAATTGATTTTAAATGGTCGTACTTGCAAAATAGAAAACTTTTTATTTACAAAGTTACTAAATTCAGAAACCATATTGGTGTCGTATAATAAAATATCCGATTTTTTTGGCTTGAAAATCTCAAATCTGATTTTTAGAATTTTTAATAGGTGCATGAAAAAAGTGTTAGGTAATTTTAATCAATTATAAAAATTTTCTCTTTAAGAGAACATCTTGTTTATATCTAACATCATATTTATTTGTAACTAATGAAATTCTTTTTTTTTTCTGAATAATCACATTTTTTTTTAAGAAACTAATAATTTTTTTTCTAGTTAGATTATGAACGCTTACCTTATTCAATAATTTCTCTAATAGTCTAAAATCTTTTAAACTATCAATTGATATTGATTGTAAATGTTGATTTTTGTTAATTTTTTTTAATTTTAAATTTTCAATTTTGTACATCTCTGGTCTCTTAAAGTAATAAGTCAAATATTCTGTTGATCTTAAATCTAATATTTGAGAATAATTTCTCCTCATTCCAGACAAAGAAAAAATTTCTGCACGCATGCCTCTGGGTAAACTCTCGGAAAAAGTATAATCATTATTATTTATAATATGTCTTTTACACAACAATTTAATTAATCTTAAATCAGTTAAAGGATTATCACCAGTAACACGGACTACATGTTTTAGATTAAATTTATTTGAACACTCAATAATCCTTTTTAAAACATTTTTCTCATCACCAAAAAAAAATTTTATACCGTACTTCTTTGAAATATCTTTATAAAAGTTTTTATCATTATTTGTTTTTGAAGAGCATAAAATCAAATTAGCAAAACTTTTTAGTTTTAATAACCTTGTCACAAGTATTTCTAAAATTGATAAATTGTTAATTTTCAATTTAGCTTTATTTTTTAATCTTTTTGAGCTCGTTCTTGAAATTATTAAGATACCAATTTTTTTTTGTTTAATAGAAATCACTTAATGATATCTTTTTTAAAAATTTGAGTATTATTGGGCAAAGTTTTTTTTACTCTAATTTTCTTTAAAAAAAAATCTAATCTCGATAATCCTAACTCTTTTGAGCTTGATCTTAAATATTCAATGTTTTTGATCGAAAGTGTTTCGCCTTTGACAATTTTTTTTTTTGTAAACGCAAATTTATTAAAACTTAAATTATATTGTTGCTCTTTTTTTGATAAGACTTTCTTAAACTTAAAACCTATTTTTTTTTCATTAGAATGAATTTTTTTAATAAAAATATTCATATCCTTTATATTTATTGATGTAATATAATCATTAGGCTTATCATTTAAGTTCGCGCAAACATGCTTCTCTAAATATTTACATTTTTCTTTCTTAATGGCGTAAGTACAAATATCAATTAATTTCTTATTAATTCCAAATTCTGAATGATCAGAATACCCGTAATTTAATCCTCTTTTTCTAAAAAATTTAAAAAGATCAAATCTAAGATCGCTCACTTTAGTTGGATATGATTGAAATCCATACATAAAAATAATTTTTTTTTTATAACTTTCTTTTTTTAAAATTGTTGAGCAAATTTTTTTTATCTTTTCAATACTCATTCCTGAAACATTAATAAAAATTTTGTTAAAATTTTTTATTGCATCAAGAATTAGATTAATATTTTCTGACTCAGAGGAAGAAATTTTTAAACAAACTTTTTTTTTAAATTTTTTACAAAATTCATAACTTTCTTCATCAAAAGGTTCTAATATTAATTTACTTTTTTTTAAATATTTATTTATAAAAAATTCCCAATCTTTAAAGTTAATTTCAATTTTTTTAAATCTCTCGAATTTTTTATTTTTTTGTGAGAAAAGATTTTTAGTTTTAAAAATTTGGAATTTTAAGTAATCTGAATTGGTCCTACAATGTATATTGGAAATTTTTTTTATCAATTGTACTTGTCCACAATGAGAAGACGCAATCTCACTTATTACTGAAAAATTTTTCATTAAAAATTAAATTTTTTCCCAATAATATGAGTCTTTATAAGTGCAATTTTTACAAACACTTAGGGAATTTTGTTTGCCTTGATTATGACAATCTCTGACTTTTTTTAATTCATCTCCATACCAAATATCTTTTAAATTAGAAATCTTCAATTCAGGTTCATTATATTTTTCAGGCATTTTAATATTTTTTAAAAGCTCAAAACCTTTTTTATTAGATTGTGTATCTTGAAATACCTTTTTTAAATCTGATTCATATTTTTGATATCCATCATCGTTCAAATAACCAATACAATGTTTTGCCCCCCAATCATGACAGCACATCCCTACTCGACCATCATAAGTTACCATTAACCTTTGATAAATTTGATCACAAATCTTTCTTCCTTTTGAAACAAGTAAGTCCCCATCAGCTTTGGCAATATAATGATCAATTTTACTCAAATTTTGAACTTTACAATATTTCTCTAATTTAGATTTTTGCTCTGGTAATATATCGTCAACTTTTCCACCTCTCTCTTGATATTGAGTTAATACAACGATATCAATTATATTTGCAAATAATTGAAAAAAACTTTTTGCCTCGGGTCTAGAACTTTTGGTCATGACCATTTGTATTTTTGTAATTGGAAAAACTTTCCCTAACTTTTTTTTTAACTCACAAAAATTTTTGATATTTTTATAAACATCATCAAATTTGTTATTTTTAAATCGTCCAGGCCTCATTTTTTCATATGTTTTTTTTGATCCACCATCAAAAGAAAATATAATTTGATCTAATCCCGACTCTAATATCTTAATACTTTTTTTTTCGTCAAGTGTTGTTGCATTAGTGTTAATTGAAACATCAAGAATTCCTTTTTTTTTTGCTAAATAAATGAATTTATCTATAGAAGGATTTAATAATGGCTCGCCCCTCCAATTAAGTTTAATTGAAGGAACCTCCATTTCAGATATTTCTTTTATAATTTTCTCATATAACTCTTTTTTCATAATTTTATCGGGGGTAACAATATATTCTCTGTAGCAATGAGGGCACGCCAAATCACATATAGATGCTGTTTCAATATCTATACATTGAGGTTTGAGCATTAAATCATCAAAATTGCCTTCGCTAATTTTTTTTTCTATACTTTTCCAGTTCTCTCTATAATTTCGGTACTTATTTTGAAAATTTTTTAAAATCTTGAATTTCTCTGATTCATCATTTATATCATTATTTTCAATGTAGCTCAAATAAGCCAAGTTAGAATCCATATTTTCAATCATGAAACTATCTTTATCAAAATGTTTTTGGTCTGCTAATAATGATGACCCTTTGCCGATATTTTGATCTTTAAATTTCATCTACAAAAACTTTTTCTTGAATTATAGTTTGTTTTTTTACATTACATTTTAATTTTTTTCCTAATACTTTTTTTATCATATTAATTTTAATAGCTTTTGGACTATAAGGTCTCAGGAAAATGATATCATTTTTTTTGACTCTCATTCCTTTTGTTAATAAATGAGAGAAGTATGGTGATCGTCTAAGATTTTTAAAAAATTTTTTTTCTGCCTCTAGAGGACCATTTCTTACTTTTCCAACTAATTTGTAACATTCATGAAGTTTATAAACATAATTTTTCATTTCTTTTGGATTTAGAGACAATTTAAAATCTCCAACTTTTTTAATTTTATTATGCGGTAAAAAATGTTTTTCAAAAACTATAGCTCCGTATGCTAAAGACATTTTAGCTCCCTCTATACCTTTTGTATGATCTGACAGACCAATCACTTTCTTAAAATTTTTAAGCATCTCAAATGTTCTGAGATTTAATTGATGGTCTAGAGTGGGATAACTACTTATACAATGTAATAAAATTACCTCTCTACTTTTTAAAATTTTTAAAGCTTCAATGATTTCTTTCTTATTTGACATACCAGTAGAAAGAACAACTGGTTTTTTATATTTTGATATTTCTTCTAATAAAGGTAAAAAATTAATATCACCAGAAGCGATTTTAAAAAAACTTACATACTTACTTAAAAATTTTACACTCTCTGAATAAAACGGAGTAATTGAAAAATCGATTTTAATTTTTTTACAAATTTTATACATCTCTAAAACATCATTTTCTGTAATTTCCAGACTTTTAAATCTCTCAAATTGTGTTTTTTCATTACTAATTTTTTTAACGTGAGGCATAAGTGACATATTTTCTAAAACTAATTGATCAGCTTTATACATTTGAAATTTAACACAATTAGCTCCTGATTTTTTTGCATTTTTTATACCTAAAATAGAATTATTTAACTTACCGGAGTGATTTCCCCCTATTTCGGCAATAACGTAGGGCTTTTTAAGATTTTTAAAATTTATTTTTTCCAAAGTATATTAGGTTTTATTGTTGTTTTTATAATTCTATCCTTATAACTAGATACTTTATCTATTATTTTTGCTACAAGTTCTTTTTCGAGTTTGATTGGATCTAGCCCAAGTTTTATAAGACTTGTGTTTTTAGGGTTATAATAATGATCCTCTTGTTCAATTCTTGGGTTTTTAATATTTTTTGATTTTGTCTTAATGCCCAATAAATCTGCTGCATCTATAACTATATTGGAAATATCATTAATTGATAATGTCTCTGTGTATTGATTAAAAACTCTAAATTCTCCAATTTTTGCAGGATTATTAACAGCAATATTTATGCAATTTAATGTATCTTTAATATTTAAATATCCTCTTTTTTGAGATCCATTTCCATAAATTGTTAAATCCTCCTCAACTACAGCTTGGCATATAAATCTGTTTATTACAGTCCCAAAAACATGATCATAATGAAAAGAGGTTGCAAATTTTTCATCCAAAACTGTTTCATTAGTATCAACTCCATAGACGCAACCTTGATTTAAGTCAGTGCATCTGATGCCCCAAACCCTTGATGCAAATTCAATATTATTTGAGTCGTGTACTTTCGATAAATGATAGAAGCTACCGGGTTTTTTTGGATATAAAACTCTATCAGTCCTTCCATTATGATTGATATTTATCCATCCTTCCTCAATATCAATATTTGGAGTTCCATATTCACCCATTGTTCCAAGTTTAATTAAATGAGTTGACGGACAATGTTTTTTGATAGCAAATAATAAATTTAAATTTCCCATCACATTATTATATTGTGTTAAAAAACAGCTTTCTCTTCCTCTCATCGAATAAGGAGCTGAGGGTTGTTCTGCATAATGAATTATAGCCTCTGGTTCTATATCTTTTAACAAATCATACAAAAATCTATGATTTAACAAATCCCCATAAATAAATTTGATAGGATTATTTATATTCTTATTCCACAAATCAACCCTTTCAACCAAAGGTACTTGGGTAAATAGTGGCCTAACATTTTCTTCATTCTCAATTTTTTTTTTTAAAAAATTATCTATTATTGTTACTTTATGACCTAATTTGGAAAAAAACATTGCTGTAGGCCAACCTAAATATCCATCGCCACCAAGTATTAATATTTTCATTTTATTAAATTTTCCTTATACCAATTTAATGTTTCGTGCAATGATAAACATATCTTATTAGTTAATTTAGAGCTTTTTTTAATTTTATAAGATACATCATATCCTTGTGGAGGTTTAATATTTTTTGATTTAATTTTTTTTCCTGGAAGTTTGTTAATAAATTTGAATATACTATTTATGTCATATCTTTGATTGGACCTCAATTTATACAACTTATTAAAATTTTTTCTTTTATAAATTTTTAAGACTTCTATTACCAAGTCTTTTACATATAAAAAATCTCTCTCTTGTTTTCCAGTGCCATGAATTTTAAAAAAGCTTGATTTAATTTTTGAACTAATCATTTTATGAATTGCACTTTTTTTATGCAAAGAGTAAGGTCCATAAATATTTGAAAATCTTAATACCGAAGTTTTTATTTTATAATTTGATCTATAAGTTTTCATTAAATTTTCACCAGTTTTTTTTTGTTAAGCCATAAAATGACGGAAATAATTCATAATTTTCAACTGCCATTGAAGAAGCAAATAAAAAATTTTTACAATTAAATTTTCTACAAGCTTCAAGTAAATTAAATGTACTTATAACGTTATTCTTAAAGGAACTCTCTTTATTTAAATGACAATAATTTAAACCTGAGTCTGCAGCTAAATGAATAATTATTTTTGGCCTTATTTTCTTGAATAATTTTAACACAGAGTTCTTGTTGTTAAGATTTATTTTTTTAAAAGACTTGAATTTAAAATATGGGTTTTTGTTTTTATCTACTCCAAAAAACTTAATATTTTTTTTTAAGAAATACTCTATAAAGTTACTTCCTATAAATCCTGAGCTACCAGTTATAAGTATCATAAAGATCTAAAGATTTAATAATAATATTTTAATTTTAGTTAAATTTTTTTTTAGAAAATTTTTTGACATATTGTTCTCATGTTTATTGTAAATATACAAATTTTTGTCAAAATATTTAATATTCACTTTTTTTAACTTATTAATTCTAATCCAAAAATCAAAATCATCTTGAAAAAAATTCAATTCATTAAACCCACCAACTTTTTTCCATAATTTTTTTGTAATTAAGCAACCACTACCATGTGGATATTGAAATAAATTGAAAAATTTACTAATTTTCTGTTTTTTTACGTATTTTTTTTTTCTTTTTGTGTCATTTACAATCACATTAGAATACAAAAAATCTACATTTGAATTTAAAAATTTTTTACCTAATATTTCAGCAAAGTTTTTTTTAATCTCATCATCTGGATCAATTTTACAAATAATTTTACCTTTACATTTATTTATTGCAAAATTCATTGTCTTAGACAAATTTTTAAAGTTTTTTTTATAATAGTAAAAAGGTATTTCTCTTTTTAATTTTTTAACAACATGTTCCGTATTATCATTGCTGGCATCATTAACTATTACTATCTCTTTGATGTATTTTGCATTATTTTTACAAATACTTTTGATACATCTTTCCAATAAATGACCATAATTATGTGTTGGTATAATGAAACTAATCATAATTGTTTATAGTATTTTCTAAAACAGCCACATTTAAACATGCAAATAAAAGCTTACTCTCAATGTGAGAGATGTCTGCAGATTTTTTATTTAAAAGTTCTTTCAGTTTCTCTTTGACAACAAATTTGAAAATTAAATTAGAGGCTAAAATTTTTTTTATAACTTTTGTATAATCACCTCTATTAAAAAAAGACTTAAAGGGACTATAAAAACCAGTTTTTTCGTAATTATTTACAATTTTTTTATGAACCAAATTTTTTATACTATCTCGAAGTAATGATTTTGTCTTTCCACGAAACATAAAATAATCCTTTTTTAAAGAATAGACATATTCTGCTAATTTATGTGATAAAAATGGCGCTCTTGTCTCCAAAGAATAATTCATAGCTACTAAGTCATATTGTAAATTTTGGGCAGGAATGCTCTGACAAAACAAATTTTGAAACATATTGTTATAGAAAGGATCCTTAAAATAATTTTTAATTTTAAGTTTATTTTTATTAAAGAAAAATTTATTGATCGTTCCATCCTCCTCAATAAAAAAGTTTAGTCTTTGTGAGTTTTGTAATAATCTTTTATTTTTAAAATTTTTCAACAATGGATTCCGAATAAACTTTTCAATGTTTTTTTTCCAGAACAATAACTTTTGTGTTTTTTTTATTCCTTTAAAAGATAAAATCTGTGCTAAGAAGTTAACATAATATCCAGCAAAAATTTCATCTCCTCCAGCCCCAGTTAAAACTACTTTGTTTTTATCTTTTTTAATCTTTTCACATAAAATCGCGAAACCTAAGGAGGTGGTTGCTGGAACTATATTAAAACTATTGTCGATAAGATCTTTAAGTATTTTGTATGATTTAGGGTTTTTTGAGGAAATCAAATGCGATTTAATTTTGTTCATCTTAGCACCCAATTTAATATATTTTCTCTCATCATATTTTTTGTTTGATGATACAAGTGAATAAGCTTCAATGGATTTTTTTTTTTTTATTACCGATGCAATAGCATTCGAGTCTAATCCACCACTTAACAAGATACAGTTTTTTACGTCAGACCTTACTCGTGTTTTAAGAGTTTCAATTATTATTTCTTTGATCTTTTTTTTAGCTTGCGCGTAAGATATATTTGATTTTCTTGTTTTTAAGTTCCAGTATCTAATTTTTTTAAATTTAGAATTTTTTAAATTAATTTCAACAAATGTACCTGGGTCAACTGACTCAATGTTTTTAAATAAAGTTTTATTATTTAAACCAATAGATTTGTCAGGGTATTTTAAATATTCTTCAATTTTTTTTTCATTAAACTTTATTTTTTTTGGATAAATTGATGAGATAGCTTTAATCGAATTTCCAAAAAAAACATTTTGATTGAGTTTAGAAAAATATAAAGGTTTTTCACCAAATCTATCTCTACATAATAAAATTCGGGATGAATTTTTGCTATAATACGCAAACGACCACATTCCATCTAAATAACCTAGTGCTTTGCTACCAAAATAATTTAACATTTTTAATAAAACTTCAGTATCTGAATTGGTATTAAATCTAATTTTTTTCTTTTTTAGTAATTCTTTCAACTCAATATAATTGTAAATCATTCCGTTGAATATTAATGATCCATCTTCATCTTCAAATGGTTGATTAGACTCTTTTGATAAGTCAATAATTGAAAGTCTAGTATGAGTAAATTGGATAGTTTTTTTTGCAGTATTATATTCCTTAAAATCATTATTATCTGGACCTCTTTTATTGAGCGCAGCTAAGCACTTTAATATTTTTTTCTTTGAAGGTTTTTTTAAAGTTGTTCCAACATAGCCAGCAAAACCACACATAAAAATTTCTACAGATTAAAATCTTTTAAAGATATTTCTTCAAATTTTTTAATATCTCTTCTAATTTTTTTATTTAGTATTTGAAAATAATATTTTGAGGACAAACTTCGCTCTGGTCTTAAACAAATGATATCGTTTTTTGTAATAATTTTACCTTTTTTAACATCTTTATTTATATAGATACCTCTCCTAACTATTTTTCTATAGTCAAATAATAATTCCTGTTTTGTGGGTTTTTTAGAAGAATCACCCTTTAAAGTCTTAATTAAAAGTAACTTTTTTTTTAATTTTTTAACATCATTAAAATTTAAAGATATTTGATGATCTCTAAATTTTCTATTTTTTTTTGAGTCAGTAAAATGAAATTCGATTATTTCCGCTCCTAATGTAAACGCTAATTCAATTGGGTAAATGCCTAAATGATGGTGAGAATATCCTGTAATTAATTTTTTTTTTTTGAATTTTGATATGACATCTAAATTTACCTCTGAAGTTTTTGTAGGATATGTAGAGGTACATTGTAAAATTGCCAAGTTACAACTTTTTTTATAAAATTTTTTTCTGCTCTTAATAAATTTAATAGTGTCATTTACTTCTTGAAGTTTAGAAAGACCAGTAGAAATAATTATTGGTTTTTCATATTTACATATTTCATCAATTATTTCATAAGTAGTTAAATCACCTGATCCAATCTTAAAATAATCCATTTTAGTTGCTATCCAACTTAAATCTTTTTTAGTCCAAACAGAGGATGAATATTTCATTCCAAGTCTTTTGGCTTCATTCGCAAGAAAAATGTGTTGTTTTTTTGTTAGCTCAAATTTTTTAAAATGCTCAAATTTTTTAGGTGATATGTCCCTATTTATTAAGTTTGCACCTTGATAAATTTGAAATTTAACAACGTCTACCCCCAATTTAGAACACAATTTGAGTAATTTTTTAGCTTTTTGAAAATTACCCTCATGATTACCACCAATTTCTGCGATTAAGAGTGGACCATATTTTCCTTGCCACCAATCTTTATTTACAATTGCCATTCAACAGACTTTTTTGGATATATTGATTTTATATCAATTATTATTAATTTTTTATTACCGATAGATTTTAAAAAATTTATCTTAAATCTTTTTATTTTTTCATGTGGTACGCAAACTATTATTATGTCATAAAAATTCTTTTTTTTAATTTTGTTCGTTAAATTAATTTTGTGTAAATTAAATAAATCTTTTTTGTTTGCTAGGTTATCATATACATCAATTTTTTGATTTTTTTTCAACAACTTAAATAATGTTATTGCTTGTGAATTTCTAAAATCATTACAATTTTCCTTAAAAGTAATTCCTAAAAGTAAAATTTTATTATTTTTTAATTTTTTTTTCTTCAATTTTAAAAGCTTAAAAATTTCTTTAACAATAAATTTTGGGATAGAGTCATTAACTTTTCTGCCAGATGAAATCATATGAGGATTTAAACCAACATTTTGTGCTTTAAATTTTAAATAGTAAGGATCAACACCAACACAATGACCACCAACCAAACCAGGTTTAAAATTCAGAAAATTCCACTTTGTTGCAGCAGCATTTAAAACATCTGTTGTATTGATGTTAAGTTTATGGAAAAGCACTGAAATTTCATTAATAAAAGCAATATTTATATCTCGTTGAGTATTTTCTATCATTTTTGCTGCTTCTGCAACTTTGATGCTATCTGCAATAAAAAGTTTTTTCTTTATTATTTTTCCATATATTTTTTTTATTACAGAGGCAACTTTTTTATTTGATCCGCTTATAACTTTTGATTGATTAGTAAGTTTATATTTAGTTATGCCTGGATTAATTCTTTCAGGAGAATATCCTACATAAAAATTTTTGTTTACCTTTTTTTTTGAGAGTGACTCTAATGTTGGAATTAAAATTTCATCAGTACATCCTGGATAAATTGTAGACTCATAAATTATCAAATCTTGATCTTTAAGAAATAATGAAATAGTTTTCGTTACATTTATCAAACTAGTTAATAGAGGTTTTTTTTTTGAATCAACTGGAGTTGGAACTGTAATAATATAAATATTACAATCTTTGATATCATATTTATCATGTGTAAATAGGATGCCTGATCTTTTTATTTCGGAGATTTTAATTTCATTAGTTATGTCAACTTTGTTTTTTAATTCTAAAATCCTTTTTTTATCATGATCATAACCAACTAAATCATAAAATTTTGAAAGTTTAATGGCTAATGGTAAACCAACATATCCAAGGCCAATAACACAGATCTTATTTTTTTTTATTTTCATTTTTAATTCTATCAATTTCTTTTTTGTAAAAATTCTCTACTTCAGGATTTAATAAATTTTCTTTAGTTATAGGTTTAAACAGATTTAATGTCTTTGGCTTAATTAAACTAAGTTGAGTATCAAGTCTATAGTTGTTTTTGTTTTTTGTGTTTATCTTATTGATTATTGAATTATGATATTTTTTGTCAATTTCCAGATAATTTAAAATTTTCTTTATATAATTTAACTTAGAGAGATTAAGTTCCTCGTAGTTCATCAATAAATAATTTCTATTATTTTCCAGGTAAATTTTCCAATTTAGTATCCAATTATAAAAATAATGTA
>MDTB01055807.1_pt1 | contig 13915 bp, 16 predicted proteins | sample 811161 | NCBI WGS metagenome assembly MDTB01 (sample SAMN05326650, study PRJNA326480) | marine metagenome | isolation source: seawater | place: Mediterranean Sea | collected 2009
AAATTATTTTAGTAGATGAACCAATTGGACCCATCAGTGTAAACGAACACCGATCCGTAGGGCGACTCAAGGTGTATCGCAGGGGCTCCGTCAATCGTTTGTGATCCTGAAGGGTTAAGTATTACAGAGTTTGCAGCGGAGGCTTGTCCGGACTCATCTTTTACTATCAAAGTCTGTCCCGCAGAAAAATCTGCAGCGTTAAACAAAATACTTGTTGGAACTGCCGACACACCAATAATATAGTTGGAAGTTGAAGCTGTATAGCTTGTAGAAACTGATACTCGATTGTGGACAAGACCGGCGTCAACTGTAAGACTATCGTTCGCCGTACTGTAAAGAATCTTAGAAGTTCCACTAATCTCGTTTGAAATAGGATCGTTTGTCCTAAACTGAAGTGAGCCGACTGGGCCGTCGCCAGCCATGATAGCTGAGGCCGTGACGTTTGTAAGATAGCGGCCGTCGCCGTAGTAATAGTCACCGTAATAAGTGGATGACGAGACATACAGTGAAGCAGAGACGTCTGCGAACTTGCCGCAGCTTGCCGACATCGTAGTTAAGCCGTCTTCGGATACGTCGCCCAAGCTAGCGACAACTCCGTTTCCATTTGCGACATCGTAGATCTCAATTGCGCCAGCAATCTTTAGGGGCGAGCCACCGAGAAGTGTGCCAGCAATTGTAACATCGCCCCCGAAGAAAGAGTTGGCTGAAGCTGAGACACCGCCAATCACCGTGACTTCGTGAGTGGGTTCAACGGTCCCCACACCTAGGCGTCCTGATCCTGTTAGGAATACTAGATTACTATCTCCCGTAAACGCTCCGGATCCTGATTGTAACTGGACAGAGCCCACAATGCCGTCAGCAGCCTCGCCTGTGGCAGAGATTGTGAAAGTGCTATTCGGACCACCATCGACAAACTCAATGCCTGTGCCGGCAGCTAGTCTTCGCTCATTTGGTAATTTGGTCTCTGCGTTAACTGTAAGATAGGTTGCCTCCAGTGGTGGGTATGGAACCTCACGAGGGGCAGGATTAGATACATCCGTTTCTTCTTGTTGACGCAATGTTGGGCGATCAATACTCGGAGTAACCTTAAAGGCGCCTTCGCGGGCCCTTACACATTCAGCACTAATCTGGAACTTGTGTTCTATCTGTCCAAAGTAATAGCGCGTGTCATTATAGGTTTTTACGATCTCATAGAATATATCGCCATACTGAACGAAGTCACCAACCCGCACAAAGAGGTTTTGATCCTCCACAAGTCGTCTGCGGTGAAAGTTAACAGTTAGTTTTGTCTGATATTCATAACCAAATTTGGTGTTGGTCTGATCATTATCGACCTGGACATACGCGAATACACGAACTGGCGGCAAAGAAACCTTTTCTTTTGCCTCACCATATATGTCATTGTAGTTTGAATCTTCGACGCTTATAGGATAGTAAGCAATTGTTTGGCCAAGAACTCTTTCAGAAAGCTCATCGTTAACCTGCTTTACAAGATTACGCTCTTTCTCACCAAAGAACATTGGCGCTGGCGGCGCCTGTGGTCTTGTCCATTTATTTTTTGGATCTGACATTCATGTGTTCTCCTACGTCGGTCTATCTACAGCTTCTTTAACTCTAAATAGACCTCTACGAGCGCGAACACACTCAGCACTTACTTGAAATTTATGTTCTACTTGTCCAAAGTAGAATCTTGTATCATTATATGTTTTTACAATCTCGTAAAATAAATCGCCATATTGAATAAAATCACCGGCTCGAACAAGCAGGTTTTGATCCTCGATTAGTCGTCGGCGATGGAAGTTGACCGTCAGGCTGCTCTGATACTCGTAACCGTACTTGTCGTTGTCCTGCTCGTTGTCAACAAGGACATATGCAAAAACTCGAACGGGCGGAAGTGTCACCTTGTCGATAGCTTCTCCATATGTGGTGTTAAAGTCAGTGTCGTCCATGCTCACTGAGTAATAAGCTATCGTCTGGCCTACTACTCTTTCGGCCAGTTCGTCATTAACTTGTTTTACAAGGTCGCGTTCATTCTTCCCAAAGAACATTGGGGGAGGAGGCGCATCTGGTTGCGTCCATTTGTTCTTTGGATCAGACATGGGGTGTTACCCCACGTTAGCGTTAAGGGAGCCAGACCAGTTGGAACCTGATGGGGAGACGGAAATATTATTAATCTGATCCGTTTGAATATAAGTCAAGCCAGCTATGACACTGAAGCTTTCGGAGGATCCTGTGTAATAAAGTTCTGTAACTTTCAAGTCTAGGTGCATTTCCTGACTGGGCAGTACTGAAATGGCATGAGTTTGGTTCTCCAGGCCTTTGGCAGAAAAGCTAATGAGGACCTCTTCATTTGATCCTGTCTGAGCATAGTTTACGATCTTTACCCAGCGAGTTACTTGGGGGAACGTAACTTTGTAGGGGCCGCCATTAGCCGGCGCATTAGAAATAGGGCCTTTGACATAAGGAATGCCGGAAACCTGATAGGCTCCTACCAGACCCAAACCCGGCTTATAGTTGTATGTTGACATTTATATCTCTCCGTTATTAAATAGTAAAGTAAAACAAGATCACCTAAACAATTTATCCTGTTCTTTTCTAGTTCTTTTTTGCTGTTCTCTCATAGCTTTCTGTTTTTTAAGCCTTTTTTTAACCGAGGGCTTAACATAATAATCGGTTTTTGATCTGTACTGCTCGACGATCTTCTGCTTTTTGCACTTACGATTGAAGCGCCTAATCAATCTTTCGTCGGATTCGTTTCGTCTTTTGGTGACTCTAACGTTAGCGGCCATGTGATTACTCTCTTTCTTTCATTTCGTTCATGTGGGCGTTCCAGTGATTGCCCACGCTTCCAAACAGACTAGAAATATCTACACCCGGGTCAACAGGGGACTGGCCAGACATTGGAGTTGCCTGCTGCTGTGGGGATGCCTGTGATGGAGCTGGGGTGGTCCCCTCGAATAAGTCAACACCATTGTAGGCACCGCCACCAATGGCCGACATCAATTTTGCTTTATGTTCACGAAGCTTAGAGGTCTGTTCGTTAGAGAAAGCGTTTGCCTTCATTCTCTGTACCACTGGATCTTGTTTTGGTTGCTCTTCTTTTATTTCAACGATTGGGGCCTTCACCATTCCTTTGGCAACCTCTCCAATAATTTCAGACAGTACGCCGCCCTCAAGGAGCGACTCTGTAATGCACTCCTTAACAATCGGCTTAATCAGTTTTTTAAATTCAGACTTTTTCATTTTTCACCAATAATCTCATTCATTAGGTTAACAATTTTGTTATTCTTAGCAACTTGCTCGTTCATAAGCTTGCTTTCGGACAGAGCCATAAAGGCATTTGGAGTTGAGGGCTCTGATACAATATCAAAGCAGATCAACTGGAAGTCATCTTCAACAATGGTCTTGCCCATCTGTTCTCGCACAGAACCCATGCCTCGGGAGGAAATACCGATCTTGACGCCAGAGTTAACAAGCGCCTTGAGGATCTGGCCGGATGGGGTATCAAGAACCTTACACTTACCCATGACTGCTGGGCCGTCCATCCACACATCAGTGATCATATGTGAAACGTTTGCAAGGTTAACAATAGATGAATCGGGATGGTCCAGCTCGCCAAGGGCGCGGCGGTCTTCAACCACTTGAGCATACCTCTTAACTTCTCTCTCCAGCACTGGGCGCGGATATACACGGCCATTGCCATTTTGCACCTCTGCTTCCTGCAACTTACCAGTGAGCATCATTCCACCCTCTTTAACAAAGCGTTTCTCTGCTTCTGTCAGTAAGTCTTGGCAGACGCCACCTTCGCATAGTTCATAAAATTCTCGTAATAGTTTAGCCATTGTTATTCTCTCAGTTTAACGTGGGGCCTTTCGACCCCACCTAAAGTATGCTACCCGAGCAGCATCGTCGGACAGGCTGGATTAACCACTTTTTCATGATTCACCTCCTTTGTGGACCACACGGATCCCATAATCATCCACTAACATACTAAGAAAGTAGGATGTTCCAGCGCCAATACACCCATAAAGAAATGCATCTACGAGCGTATAGTCAAAATTAAATAGTTCCGTATAGGGACTTATGCCCCACAGAAACACCCCAACCCAAAATCCCATGCACAAATGGCAGTGGAATAAACGGCCAAAACCACCCATCGATTTGCAAGGTGGTCGGATCTTATTAAAGATGTGTCCGTGAATAATAATAAAAGTCATGCCGTAAGCGGCAAGCACAAAATGTAATAGTTCCAATTTAATACCTGTTTCTTAATGGATGATAGTAGTAGCCAGGACGCATAGAACCCTTCTCAGCGTATTGTGGAATCTCACCGTATTCGGTAGAGTCGCGGTCGGTTGGGTGCGTATACATGTCCTCAAGCTCTTTCTCATACTCGTCGGCGATCTGCTCGTGCTCAGCCTCAAGTTGAATAAACTCAGCAATCACATAAGTTGCAGCCTGCAGCGGGTTAACCTCGTCAGTCTGGTAAATCTTAGCTTCCAGTGACCGGAATACGTTGCCGCCGCGTATCGAGGCTCGATCAACAATACCCTTATCGGCCAACAACTCTAACAAACGATCCTGATAAGGGTAAACATCTTCGGAGGTGTTCGACTTAGGGACGGTTGTGACCTTCATCTGCTCAGGCATCACAGCAATATCAATCTTGTTGTGATCCATGATTAACAAGGACCCATCAAGAGCCTTACGAGCCTTAAGCTCTACAGTTGCCTGTGGTCCACCGATCTTGATATTAATCATTTGCTGCAAGCTCCTGTACAAGTTCTTGTGTTTTAAGTATCTTGTTTAAGTCTTCATCGGTGAAGTCTCTTTTACGGAAGCCCTCAAGATACTCTGTAACTTCCTCAAGCTTTTGCGTGATGAGAGTTTCAGTGGTATTTTCACTTGCTTCGCTAATTAAGCTTTTCAGCCTTCCTAATTCTTCGTTCAAGTAAATACGCAGTTCGAATCCTTCATCAGCAAAACTTGTAATATACTGATTCAGCAGATCTTTCTGCTCTTTGAGGAGATCAGTATACTTGTTGTTAAACTTTTTGATAAACGAGTTATAAGCTAAGTTGTCCAGAGTGTCCATCTTGCCTGTCTCAGCAAGCGGAATAGGGGCGCTCATTGAATCTACGATGGACTGCTCAAATAGAACCTTACTCTTCATGGGAGTCTTCGTGTTGAAGATCGCGTTAACGGATGCAAGCGACTTAAAGTTAGGGACAAAGTTAGACCATACGTCTTGGCCAAGTTGCTTATTGATTGCCGCAATAATCTGAGACTGAGCGTCAAATACACTTGCTGGATTCAGCTGAGAGTGTTGAATCTTTGTTTCTTGCAACATCCTCTCGGCAAGCTTCTGCTGGATGTTCGTTGTCTCAAGAAGAGTCTTGTATAGAGAAAGCTCTTCGGCTAAAACAGTATCGCCAGTGAATCCCTCCTTGATGATTGAAAGAATTGTCGTTTTTCTATCGGTGTTCTTATCGACAATGGCCTTTGTTAACTCTCTTGTGAGAGTCTCATAAATGAAGGCTGTGTTTCTTTTTTTATTATGCTTCATCTTTATCTTCCTCTTTACCTTTACTCTCCATCTGCTCGACTAAAGAACGAACCATGGTTGTATTCTCGAAAAGTACCTGCTCGTTTCTAGTATAAGTAGGTTTGACATTCTCCTCCAGACCAACTAGCGCTCTCATGTCGGGGAGACCTACCTTACCGGGGTGAAGTGTTCTTCTTGTAGTGCCACCTTCCGGGCCTCGAACTGTCCGCTTTAATTCACGCTTCATAGGACCCTGGGAATGTCTCGTTGCACTGCCGCGTCTCTTGTCAACGGAGACTGGCTTATGGGGCGCTCCTTGGTGTTTAGTGCCACCATCCTCCCTACGACCCGGAGTAGCTAACAGAACGTCATCAGCGGCATCCTCAGCGCCTCCTGCGAGATCCTCGTCACCACCGATGTCACCGGCTGCATCGAGGTCGAGGTCGCCACCGAGGTCATCCCCGATATCGTCAGCGAGATCGCCACCGAGGGCATCACCAGCGTCTTCAGCCTGAGCATCCTCGTCAACAACCGTCTCAAGAGCTTGCTGGTACTTACGATCATAGAAAGTTTCGCGCTGATTGCGAAGGAACTCAGAATCAGACATGCCAAGAATATTGGATGCGACCCAGCGCTTAGAGAACGTACCCTCTGGAACCGATGTGGCGGTTTCAAACTTTGTCTTCATGTACTCAAGCTGTTGCAGTTCTGCGAGACGAGACGGGTTATTCAGGGTGATCTTGAAGCTCAAAAGGTCTTGACCTCTAAAGCCAAGCGCGTAAAGGTGAACAATGGCCATCTTCTCCAACTCGGAGACAAGCGACCTCTGAAGTCTGTGAATTGTTCTTGCGAAACGAATATCCTTCTGGGCCAGGGTAGTCTTGTCCTCTGTACCACCTTCAAGGTTGGTGAGGTAGGACTGTGGGATCTTGATGGCAGCGAACAGCTTGTCTCGGAGATACTTAACGTCCTCGATGTCATCAAGTGATTTCGCTCCAGGCAGCGATGTAATCTCAGAACCAACACCACCACGCATCGGAATAAAGTAATCTTCCTCAAGGGAAAGCGGATTGTATCGCAGATCAACACGACCAGTGTTGGCGTTAACTAAAGAGTTACGCTTCATCTCCGACTTCACCTTCTCCATATACTGTGGGATATCCTGTGGTGGAATGTTGCCCACATCAATCTTAAACACTCGGCGCTCTGGTGCACGGACAACACGATACGCGATCATCGCATCCTCAAGCAGCGTAAGCTGACGCCAGATACGACGGGCAGGGTCAAGGACGGATGTACCATACGGCGAATATTTATCGTTGCCCAAAATGCGGAAATGTGCAACCTGCCAGTTCTCAAAGCTCATACCGGCGCCGTTCCACTGATACTGAACATAGTTTGGATTGGTCTGATCTTGACCTTCTAGGCGCTCGACTTCGTTGTTTGGCATACCAATAACAGATGTGATACCAATCTTGTCATCAATATCCATGTATAGGAAGAAATCTCCATACTTACACATCGAACGAGCCCAACCAAAGCAGTTAAACTCAATGTTAAGAACATCGTAAAACAACGATTCTAGAATAGTTTTGATCTCGTGGTTGAGGCAATCAATGTTTAACAGACGGTCATACTCATTAGATGTTGTCATCTCGTCAGCGTAGATGTCCAACGCTGTGGCAATCTCTGGCATGTACTCCATCTGCTCAAAGTCAATGTAGCGCTCGGAGCGGTTCTGGTTACGGAAAGCTGCAGATGTAAAGAGATTATAGTTCTGAGACATGTTGGAGTCGTGTCTCTTGAACTCCTGTCCCGACATCGAGCGGAATCGATAACGATACTTATCGAGGTCTGCTCTGCGCTCTTGTCTTCCAACCTGTGTGCGGTAGTTTACGATTGGGCCCGACAGCAGCCTAGTTAATCGCTTAAACAGCGGTGATGCCGGGTTTCTTGTGTTGTTCTTGTTTTTAGCCATGTTTTTGTCCTAGCCTTTTATTAATCCAAAATACTGTTGATTGAACTCTTTTGCTTGTTCGGTTCTCTCGGTCTCTGTGGTTCTCTTGTGGCCGTGCATACCAGGGATAGTTGTAGAAATGCTTGTCTTTGCAGTGCTGATAGCAGACAAAAAAGACTTACTATATTCTACGTTCTTCTGGCTTTCTACAATCACAGTATCCCTCACCCAACAACCGATAGCGAATGACATGGTTAAATCATCGTTATAACTTCTCATCGCTTGCGGGCGGCCGTGATGCCAAATGAATGTTTTCATCTCTGATAGCAAACGATTAGAGTTAATCTTAATTAGTTTGTTTCTCATAAACTCTTCCATCTTAGCAACGATCAGTGGGCGAGTCTTTGAAGAGGTTGTAAATCCTGGGACTACGTTTGTCTGCCATTGTGCTGTCATCGGGTCCACATATTGGTGATCAGTCTTCGTTGCATAGTATAGGTTAGGATACCCTTTATCTATCAATTTTTTAAGCACTGCATAGCCTATATTGTTATTTTCTATGATCAACATAGGGTTACCATATTCAGCTGCAACGTTGGCAAGAATGTCCGCAAAATCATCAGGAGTCGGCTTACCAACATATTCGGCAACCTGCTCTAGCGTTGACAATTCCATTATGTGAAATGCACTATTGTCCTTACCATCACCGCGAGCTACATCAGCGACGATTAGATAATGATTTTCTGGGTTATACTGTTTCCAGATCCAATAGTTTCTATCGAACCCTGTGCGATATTCAGGCGATGAGATCCGTTCTAGGTACCACTGGATATCATCTGGGTGGATTACGGTCTCTCCGGAGACATTGAAGTTGCACTCTAGCTCCTGCGCGATCTGGCGCTTGGACATGTTTCTGGTTTCTTTTTCAAACCATTTCTGATCTCTGTCCGGGTGGACATCCCACATAAGAGTGGTCATGTGGAAGTCGTTGGTGCCAGACTCTGCTTCAACACAGTTCTGGTGGAACCAATTGCCCACGCCGTTAGGAGTGGAAAGTGCAATACACCGGCCGCCTGTGGACAGTGTAGGATACAGAGCTGTCCAAAGTTCGTCTAGCTTTTCAACATGAGCAGCCTCGTCGATGATCAAGAGGGATAACGCTTCCGAACGGCCAGCATCTCCTGATGTGGAGGAGCCTTTAATTTGTGACCCATTGGAAAGTTCGAATGAAGTTCTGTTGTCCACTGAGATATCTGAGATCTGCATCCACTTTGGCAGATTCTTGATAATTGCTTTGACTTTCTTCACAAGGTTAGTTGCGGTCTGCAACTTGGTTGCGACCACAAGAATATTCTTATCTTTGTGAAAAAGCATCAGCCACGCAACATATGCAGCGCTGATGGTTGAGATTCCCAACTGTCGGGCTTTTAAAATAATATTAAAACGATAATCGCGGAAGTCTTTTAACAACTCCTGCTGATAGTCGAATGCCTTAAAAGGAATCAGGCCTCTCTGTGGGTGAGAGATGCGACAATAGTTTGTTGTAAAGTAAACCGGATCTTTACCGGCCTTAACAATTTCTTTTAATATCTCTTGCTTTGTAAGAGCTGCCATATTAGACCTTCACATTTGAAGGCTTTTTGGCATTTCTCCCTAGTGTAAGAAAATCACGGATTGCGTTGTCGAGGCGGTCCTTGTCGGTCCCTACGTTTATACCATCAACGTCCGTGAGGCCGCCGATGCGATAATCACAGTGAGCTTGAACATCAGTGCGGTAGTTTGAAATACGCTGCACCAGAATGTGTGGCTCACCTTCCTTTGTTAAGGTTAGTGTATCACCCGTGACGACTTTGTATTCTTTCTTCAGGAAGTTAGCAATGTCTTGCAGACGCTGCTCGATCTCACCTTCAAAGCCTTTGTCTTGGACTTCTTTTAGTCTTGATTCTGCCTGATATGTGATCCGCAGAATTGGGCCGTGGAACTTGACACCAAAACCATCCATCACTCGTCGGTCATGGATATAGTGTCCATCTTCTCTTTCGAGGCCTGCAGTGCGGGCCCTACCATCAGCCTGAAGCGTCTCGTCGTGCGCTCCGTCGTAAGCGTTAGCAGCTGCTTGGCTGATTCCTTGTACAATGTCGTATACTGATGCCATTTTATTGTTCCCTGTCTTTCGGTCTCCACCCGCTTGTCCAACGGTCTTCTCTACCTTCTATATGTTGTACATAGCACCCAAAGCAAGCTTCGAACTTATTCATATACAAATCGTCACGAGGATGAAAAGAATATTTTTGACAAACAGGACAAGTCCTATTATGATCTCTATTAAGTAGTTTTTTGTTTATTAAAAATCCATCTGCTTCAACTTTGTCCTGAGATTCAGCAAGTTTTGCAAATTTACGCTGCTCTTCTTGGGACTGCTGGATGTATTCTTTTTCCTTATCCTCATCCCAGAAGCGCTTGGGATTATAGGTTGCCTCTTCACCATATTTCTGGGAGATGGCCTTCTCAAGTCTCACAATGTAATCTTGGTCTTTACTCACTTTTTACAATCTCCGTTGATAGCGCAAAGATCCCCAACGAAGTAAGTGTGCCAATACCAAAACCCAATGCGACCATAAACGGCTCGGCGCCTGGCTTCTGCTTTACCACTAAATCTGTTAGGCGATCATTTTCTGCCGTCTTAAGAATCATCATTGATTCATACTTGTCTTTCCAGGCAGTAATTTCAATGTCCTTGTAATCAAGCTGCAGTTGATAGTTCTCCTTCTGGATCTGCAGCTCATACTCCAGTCGAAGACTGCACTCGGCGTCCTGGAACTTCTGCTCATTGAGAATCTTTGCAGCTGCATCCAGGGATAGAAGGACACCATCAAACGGCACAGTATCGCCGGCCTCGATCGGCAGTATGGTATAGTCAGGCAATCCAACGTCTACATCTTCAGCAGCTTGTACAGAGGCGATTGGTGCCCCTAAGATCATGAACAGTGTTAGGTATAATGTTATTATTCTTTTAATCATATTACAATCCAAAAGCGTCAGCAATTTGTTTTGCCAACTTCTCTGGATCATTATAGCTTTCATCTACTAACTTTTTAAGTTCTGCTTCTTTTGTCTTGTCGAGGGTATCGCCTCTTTCTTCAAACTTGCTCTTTAGCTCTTCTTTTCTCTTAAGGTGTTCCTGTAGGCGGAGGTTTTTCTCCGCAACCTCTGTATTGTGGATGTGCGAAAGAGTTTCTAATTCAGCATCGTGCTGGTCCCTCTTTGCATCGAGGAGATCAATCACCTTGGTTAGGAGACCAGCATTTCGAGTGCCCCAACCAATCAAGCATGCAATTAGAGCCAACAGACCCAGGACAATAGCCCACCAAAACTTCTTGGCTAGCAACCACGCTTTACCTGCGATCAACTTAATTTTCATCTTCCAAGTCCTTTCAGTTTAGTTACGGCGTCTATAACAGTCTGACCACCAATGTAAACTGTGGTAATTATCACCCAGTCGCTCGAAGCCAGATCGGCAAACAACAGTAACGCTGTCGCGGTACCCCACGCCAGCAACTTTCTGGACACTAGCTTATCTAGGCCTCTATCTAGTATGTGTCGCATCTTTTCAGTCATATCACTTCTCCCATTATAAATAGGTTCAACCCATATTATGTCTAAACGCATCGAGCTTAAATTCAAGAAAATGTTAAAGAAAGCTGATTTCGTGCATGCTGATTTAGAGTATCATGAGGAGCTAGTACACGAGGCAAAAAGGGATTTTAATGAGTCCTTCATGGACCAGATTAACAGCATGTCAAGGCTCCAGAAGAGACACTGGAAACGTCATGTAAAACAAATCCAGGACGAGAGGGCCAAAAAGCTTCTCGAAGAAGCAGAGGCTGCTCAAGAACAGGAAGAACAAGAGGCTGACGAGGATGCCGGCACTGACGTTGGGCCCGCAAACAAGGAGACCTTTATTGATGGAATCACCGGGGAGGAGCGTTATCTCAATCCCGACGAGATCGGTGAGATCAATGTTGATGACAAAAAGGGTGTCATTAAGAAACTCTATCGTAGAATAGCAGGAGAAACCCACCCGGATAAGTTAATCGCAGCAGGTGTTTCACCATTAGAGATCAACAAAAAGACAAAGCTGTTCAAAAAAGCCAAAGAGGCCTATGAGCGTGACAACTGGTATACGATTTATTCTATCGCCCTGGAGTTAGGTATATCCCCCGGGGACATCAGCGATCAGCAGATCGAGTGGATTGAAGAAGATATCAAACTCACATTAGGTAGAATATCTAAAATCGGACAATTGTTTGTCTGGGTTTGGTATGTCGCCGAGGAAGAGCAAAAAGAACATATCATGAAGCAATACTTTAAACAAGTATACAACTGGGATGACATCTAGTTCTTCTTCTTGAACCCAAGCCCTGCTAGCAGTGCTTCCCAAAATGCTGCGCTCATTGATTTACCCTCGCGAATCCGCCACTCTTATCAATAGTAATCTCAGTATCAACGATGTCTTTTAGCGAATCTAGATGAGAAATAAGAATGACTGTTTTAAAATACGTCTTAATTAGATCCAACATACGGATAAAGCCCTCCATATTGTCTGCATCAAGAGCAGTCCCAGGCTCGTCAAGAATAAAGATATTACCCTTCGGAAGCGAGGACACCGACAGCAGAGCCAAACGAATGCCCATGGATGCAAGAGTCTTCTCTGCTCCGGAGCCCATCTCAATGGGGCGAGCTTCGTAGGTCGGGTGCTTGATTAACACATCTAGCTTGTTGCCCTCTTCTTGAAAGAATACTTCGAAGTCCACAATATTAGAAAGAGTCTTTGCAATCTCTTCGTTGATAACTGGTAGCCTCTTCTTGATAATGTCATACGCAATACCATTCGAGTGCATACAGCGCATAAACAAGTCGTATGCTGCAAACTCGGTGCGGATGTCTTGGAGTTCCTGCTTTTTGGAATGGAGTGTTTCCACCTTCTGTTCTAGTGAACCAATCATGCGATTGTGTTCGTTCTTGGCCCTCTCAAGCTTATCGATGGCGCCATTGTGTCTGGCGATCTCTTTCTGCACTGCGGCGCGTGAGGAAATCAAATTCTCAATGTTTTGAATAGCTTCCTTGTTATCTTCGTACAAATCGATCTTTTCATTCACCATTTCTAGATCAGACGTCATCGTCTTAATCTTTCCAAACTGTCGTTCGATAGAAACCTTGTTGTCGCGCTTCTCGATCTCAATAGCGTTCTTCGCAATAATGGTTTCATTATAGCGATCGATAAGGTCAGCCATCTCTATCGAGTCAACTGTTACTACCTTCTCTTTGTATTCCTTTGCCTCTTCGATCTTACTGACAATCTTCTTCTCTAGAAGAGGCAGCTCCTGGGATGCACTGTGGGCATCACTAATAAACTTACACTTTGTGACATATGTGCTGCCGCATGGTACCTCATCGAGAAGTGTCAACTTCTTAGACATGGCCTTATAATCATTATCCATCAGTCGAGCACGGTTCACCGTGTCATCATAAAGCTGCTTAAACTCGTCGTATTCTTTCTTCTGGGATAGCAAGTCTTCAATGTCAATCGTTGTCAAAAAATCATCGTAGACCTTAAGCTTGTCATCAAACTCTGTGATTTCGTCTTTCAGTTCTGATATATTATCCCTGGTAGAGCTGAGGCCATCTGTTAGCGCAGTTCTCTTTTCCAGCAGCTTCTTGATGTTCAGTCTTTCGGCCGGGATTGAATCGATCTGTTCTGTTAGATCCAGCTCCTCCTGTTGGGCTGACAACAAATCAACACGAGTCTGCTCACACTTAGACGCGTTTGTGTCCAACTCTTTCTGAGCTTCCTCAAGCTGAACCTCAGCAACAGCGATGTCAATATCATAATCAACGTCTCCGATACGTCGGAGCACACCCTTAAGGTCTGCACTGTCCTCCTTAGCAAGCTTAAACTTTTTCTCAAAGATCTCTAAATCCAGGAACTTAGCAAGGATCTCTTTACGCTTCGTAGAACCTTCCTTGATGAAAGCCAAACTATCAAGCTGGCTGGCCATTGAGGTCAGCAAGAAGTCATCCACTGTGCCAAACTGCTTACGAATGTTGGCGTCTGTCTCATTGCGAGTGTTACCATTAAGGCTCAAGTCTTCGTCCTGAACAAAGTTTAGGTTCGTCTTTGCTTCGTTGGTCTCCACACCCTTGAGGCGCTTCACATATTTAGAGGACGTCCGATCAATAGTGTATGTCTTTTCACCGATCTGAAGTTCCAGGACACCTCGACAGTCTTTCCTGTTCTGGTTGATAATATTGTAGTTCTTGCGCTCGTTCTTCGAAGTTGTGTTAAACATGGTATAGAGCATGCCATCAATAACCGACGACTTGCCTGAATAGTTCTTGCCGAAGATACCCAC
>MDTB01169401.1_pt1 | contig 13915 bp, 14 predicted proteins | sample 811161 | NCBI WGS metagenome assembly MDTB01 (sample SAMN05326650, study PRJNA326480) | marine metagenome | isolation source: seawater | place: Mediterranean Sea | collected 2009
ATTTTAACATGGCCTCGTGCTGGAATGGTAGACAGTCTGGACTTAAAATCCAGTGGGATTTACTCCCGTGGCGGTTCGAGTCCGCCCGAGGCTACCAGATTATATAAATAAATGGATACAATTAATTCAAATAAGATTGATATGATTAATAACCTTCTTAATCTTAAAGATGATCAAATTAACAAATTATGTAAACTAATTATAAAGGTATCCAAGAAAAATAGAATATATTGTGTTGGTAATGGAGGTTCAGCATCAATTTCAAATCACTTTGTATGCGATTTAGTAAAAGGAATGAATGATGAAAAAAAATTTAAAATGATTTCATTATCAAATAACATTGAAATTATAACAGCTATTTCAAATGATATTGAGTATGAAAAAATATTTTCATTTCAAATTTCAAAATATGCTGAAAAGAATGATTTACTGATTGCTATTTCTAGTTCTGGAAAATCTAAAAATATTATAAATGCTATAAAAGAAGCAAAAAATAAGTTAATGACAGTTGTATCTTTGACAGGATTTAATGGAGGGACTGCGCTAAAATTATCAGACTTTAATATAAATATTAATAGTAATAATTATGGTGTAATTGAAGATATGCATAGTTTTATTATGCACTCTATATGTCAGAAACTACATAATGAGTATTAAAAAAAAAAAAATATTAATCACAGGTGCAGCGGGTTACATTGGAAGTCATATCATAAATTTTTTAAGTCAATTAGATTATGAAATTCACTCTCCAGACAGAATTAAAGTAAAATTTAATTTAAAAAAAAAATACATAATCGATTTAGAAAATAATAGCAAAATAAAAAGTAATATACACTATGACTGTATAGTTCATTTAGCTTCTTATACTCTTCCAAGAGAATCATTTTCTGACGTAAATAAATATATCTATGGAAATTTAAAAATGACTCATAATTTAATAAACCAATTTCCAAATTTTTCAAAATTCATTTTTTTTTCAACAGCTAATTTATATTCTCCATCAAGAAAAGTTACTGAAAATTCAAAAATTACAGTGCAATCTCCATATGCTGAGTCAAAACTAATAAATGAAAAGTTCCTATATCATCTGTCTAAAAGCAATGATTATAATATTGCAATCTTCAGATTATTTAATGCTGCAGGGAGTGACATTTTTAATAATTTTGAATATCACCTAAAAGAAAAGAATAATCTTCTTATACCCTCTTTATATAAATCATATTGTAAAAATAGTGAATTTAAGATTAACGGGACTAAACACAAAACTAAAGATGGTACATGTATAAGAGATTTTATTCATGTATATGACATAGCTAATGCAGTAAATTTTTTTATAAAAAATAAAAAGTCTAAAAGCTATAATATATACAATCTTGGATCATCAAAGGGACACTCTGTAAAAGATGTTATAAAAAAATTTGAAAATCTTACAAATAATAAGTTAAAAATAAAAAATTTAGGAAATCAAAAAGGAGACCCGAGTGTTATAGTAAGTGACTGTTCTAAAATTAGAAATGATCTCAAATGGAAACCCAAATACTCAAGTCTTTTAACTATTTTAAAAAGTTCTATAAATAGTTTTAAATTATGAAAAATATTCTAATTACAGGAGGTCTAGGGTTTATAGGTTCACATTTATCAGAGGCATTAGTAAAAAGTAACAATGTATATGTTATAGACAACCTATCAAAAAGAGTTCATCCATATAAAAGTTTTGTATACAAACCAAGAAAAATTAAATTCATAGAGTCAAATATTAATAATTCAAGTTTGCTAAAAGAATTATTACCTAAAATTGATATTATTTATCACTTTGCGTCACATCAAGATCATTTAAAGGATTATTCAAAATTTATTGAAAATAATGTTAAGTCAGCTTCTTTAATATTTGAGATATTGAATGACTTAAAAAGTAAGAGATTGAAACAATTTATTTTAGCTTCTTCTCAGTCTGTATATGGTAATGGATATGTAAAATTAAATAATAAAAACTATGAAGCTACAAGGATACTCAAAAATTTAAAAAACAAGATTTGGTATGCAATAGACGAGAAGGAGAAATATATACGTCATAAAGAGACTGATATACTTAAGCCAATAAATATTTATGGATTATCTAAACAATTTCAAGAGGATATTGTTAAACAATGTGCTAGAGATTTAGATATTAATTATACGATATTAAGATATTCGATTGTTCAAGGAGCCCGACAGTCTTTTTTTAACTCATACTCAGGTTTATGCAGAAATTTAATAACATCATACATTAAAGAAGAATCACCAATTATTTTTGAAGATGGCAACTCAATTAGAGATTTTATTAATATTAAAGATGTTACCAAAGCTAATTGTTTAATTCTCAATAATAAAAAAGCATATAACGAAATTTTTAATATTGGTGGAGGTAAAGGTCATAAATTACTATCATTTAATGAAATTGTAAAAAAAGAACTTAATACAAAAATAAATCCTATTGTTAATAGATACTTCAGAATTAATGATCCGAGATATACAGTTTCAAATATCAATAAGATGAACAAATATTTCAAATGGAAGCCTATGAATGATATTAATTTGTCAATAAAGCAATATATAGATTGGGTTTATAAACATAAAAGATTTTTAAAACTTTCTAAAAATAGTTTGGGCACTATGGTTAGACAAGGATCAGTAATTGATTGTAACTAGAGCTCCATTTAGAGTAAGCTTATTTGGAGGTGGGACAGATTTTGAAAGTTACTTTCAAAAATTTCCTTCAAAAATACTTTCATTTTCAATTAATAAGTATATTTATGTTATTGCAAAAAAAAGAGATGATAAATTCATCTATATAAATTATTCAAGAAAAGAAATATCAAAAAATATTAAACTTATTAAACACGATATAGTTAGAGAAACACTAAAATATTTTAATATCAATTTTGGAATTGAAATAAGTATAATATCAGATATCCCCTCTAAGGGTTCAGGATTAGGCTCGTCATCTGCATTAGCAAATGCATTAATCTTAGCTATATCAAAATTAAATGGAAAAAATCTTACCCAAAAAGAAATATGTAAAATAGCTATAGAAATTGAAATTAAAATTTTAAAAAAACCAATAGGTATACAAGACCAATATGGAACTGCTATTGGTGGAATAAAAATAATCTCAATGAATAAAAGTGGTATTCAAATAAAAAAAATAAAAAATAAAAAGTTATTAAGTATGATACAAGATAATTCAATAATTTTTGATACTAGAAAATCTAGAAAAGCAGAAGAAATACTAAAAAAACAAAAAAACTTAATAAAAAAAAATTTAAAGAAACTAGATAATATTAGAGAAATATCTATGCATATTATTAAGAATATTAAAAAAATAGATCTTAATTTATTTATATTCAATTTAAATAAAAGTTGGCAGATTAAAAAAAACTTAGAAAAAAAAGTATCTAATAATTATATTGAAAATAAAATTTTATATTTAAAAAAACACAACTATCATGGATTTAAATTATGTGGAGCTGGTAAAGGAGGATTTATATTTGCGACAAGTATGAAAAAAAATAAATCAGATGACGAACGTTTCAAAAATATTAAAGTTGATAATGAAGGTGTTAAAATAATGTTTTTTGATAAAATCACTTAATTCAAAAACTTTTTTTCAGCTAAACTTATAAAACTTTTTAACTCCTTATTAAAATCACATGGCAAATAACAACCTGTTTTTTTAATTTTACTTAAATTTAAAACTTTTCTATATGTTCCTTTCGGTTTTTTTCTATCAAATATTATTTTTGGATTATGATTTATATTTTTTTTTATTATTTTAATCAGTTGCTTAATTGAAAAATCATATCCTAAACCAACATTATACGTACCACTAAAATTTTTTTTCAATAAATTTACAGTGTTAATTGCTAAATTCTTAGCAGTTATAAATTCTCTCCTATTTAATCCATCACCCCAAATAACTACTTCTTTTGAGTTTATTTTTTTTGATAAGATAAGTTTTCTTACTAAAGCCTCTAAGACATGTGAATTAGTTGAATTAAAATCAGAATTTTCGCCAAAAATATTACAAGGCATAATATGCAAATAATCTAAACCATATTGTTTATTTGCATAATCTAATAATTTATAACCAATTAATTTAGATAAAGAATAACCTTCATTTGTAGACTCTAAATTATTAAAGGAAATTTGTGACTCTTTAATAGGTCTTAAAAAGTTATTTCCATAAATACAAGAACTGCCAAGTAATACTAATTTATCTATTTTATTTGAGATAGATATTTTTATCAAATTTTGTTGTATATTAAGGTTTTCTAAAAAAAAAGCATACTGATCCCTCTGATTAGCCTCAATGCCTCCAACTTTAGCAGCACAATTAATTATATAATTTGGTTTAATTTTTTTGATATAATTTTCTAAATTTTCAAAATTAAATAAATCTAGTTCTGAACGGTTTTGGGTAAAAATTTTAAAATTTTTATTTTTGGATAATATCTTTTTAAAAGAACTACCAACTAAGCCATTATGACCTGTTAAAAAAATTTTTTTTGAAATATTATTCATAATTTATTATTAGATAATGATTAAAAAAAAAGCAATAAAATTCAAATTGATCACAATATACAAAGGCTAGAAAATACATATAATTTACATAGTAATATAAGCAATTATGAGAAAAATTAATTTTTTTTATTATATACCATATTTAAATACAGTGGGCGCAGATAACTGGATGTATTTAGGATTTAAAAATGCCTGTATCAATCTAGGTATAAATTTCAATACAATTACAGCTAATTCAAATTTAAAAGATTATACAGATATGGAAAACTCAATATTTTTTTTTAATGCTAAATATCAAATGAGAGGCAATTACTTAAAAAAAAAACTTAAGTATCTAGAAAAAATTAAAATTAAAAATAATATATTTTTAGGTGTTGACTGGTTTCCATATGGTCATCCTGAGTCAATGACAAACGAAGATATCAATTTATTTAAAAATAATGATATTGCAGATTATTATTTTGGTGAGAGAGAATTAAACTCTATGAAAGACTTTGAAAAAATTACAAAGAAAAAATATAATCTTATTGCTAATGCTGCTGATAAAACTGTACATAAAAAAACAAAATATAATGAGAAATTCGATTATGATATTATATTTATTGGAGCAAAACTTCCTAAAAAAAAATTTTTCTTTGAAAATATATTAATTCCACTATCAAAAAAATATAATGTAGGAATATTTGGTCCCTATTGGACTTTAAAAGATAATTCATTAAGAGTTATTACAAAATATTTAAGAAAATTTAAATTTGATAAGTTTAATCAGTATTTAAATGATTTAAGGATATCAATTCCATACGAAAGAGAGAGAGATTATTATTTTAGTTCAAAAATTTGTATCAATTTTCACGAAAAAGAAAATATTACATCCCATTATCATAAAATAATTAACCAAAGAACTTTCAAGATAGCTGCATGTGGTGGTTTTCAAATATGTGATGATATAGATAATATACATGACTATTTTAGCAATGAGGAAATCGTTACAGCAAAGTCAATTGAAGATTGGTTTGAAAAAATTGATTATTTCATCGAAAATAATAAAGAACGAAACAAAATTAGAGAAAAATCATATATTAAATGTCAGGAAAATCACATGTATGAGCACAGAATTCAACAGATACTTACAATGAATAATTTAAATTACTGAGTTATTTATAATTTTTACTAATTTTTTTAAAGAGAGTAGATCTAAGTCTGGATAATTGCCAATGTAAAGACTAAAAAAATGCATATGATCAGTTAGTGGAAATTTTTGTGGTTTGAGGTTCTTTAAAAGATTTTTCAAATAAGGTTGTCTTAATTGATTACCTCCTCCAACACTACCTACCCTGTATTCAATATTATTTTTATCTAAACTATTACATAATTTTTGAAATATTAATTTATTTTTTTTTCGAAGTATAAGATTAAAAGCGTAGTTACTAGACCCTATCATATCAAAATCAGTAAAAAAAATAGCTGAATCTATATTTGAAACAAAATACTTATTATTTCTATTTCGAAGAGCAATATTTTTATTTAATTTTTTTAACTGAGAGATTCCTATGATAGCACCTATCTCCGTATTTCTAAAATTAAAGCCTGGATAAAGAAAAATAAATTTACTATTTAAATCTTTGTACTTAATTAAAGTATTTTTCTTTAATTTTTTATCATTAATTTCTCTTAAAAAACCATGTGAACGAATACTTTTCATATAATTATCAACTTCTTTAGAATTAGTACAAATCATACCCCCCTCAATAGTTGACATATGGTGAGCATAATAAAATGAGAAATTTGATATAAGACCAAAAGATCCTAATTTTTTATTTTTAAATGTTGCACCGTGTGACTCACAGACATCTTCAATTAAATGTATTTTTCTTTTTTTTAATTCAGTTATCAATTTTGATGTTAATCCATTAAAACCTTGTGCATGGGTAAGCAGAACAGCTTTTGTTTTATATGAAACTTTTGAAATTATATTTTCATCATTTGCAGATAAATTTTTAAAATCTATATCTACAAATATTGGCTTAAATCCGTTAGAAATAATAGAGTTTATGTCTGATGGCCAATTAAAAGGACTAGTGATAATCTCACCACCTTTCGGGTAAAGATATTTTAGGTAAGAAATTGACATTAAGTTTGCTGATGAACCTGAATTAACAAAGGTACTAAATTTAACACCTAACCAATTTGACCACAATTTTTCAAATTTTTTTACATTTGATGATTGAGTAATTATCTGATTATTCTTTTTTAAAAAATTAATAACACTATTTAAATCAATACGCGTAATGTTATTTTTCATTAATGGATATCTCATGATTTTAATAATCCTTTGTTATTGACTTTATTACTGTTTCTAACTCATTATACCAATATATAGGCTTATATTTTTTAAAATTTCTATTTATATTATCAATTAATAAAGAACTATTTTTTGGTCTTTTTGCTAAGTAATTCAAGTCAATTATCTCTTCTGAACTAATTTCATCAACATATAAGTTTTTTTTTATTAATTTATTTTTGTACATTAAATTAAAAATTGTCTCAGCAAAAATATGCCAACTAACTGAAGGAAAATTACAAAAGTTATACGTATTTATTTTATATTTAACTTTTTTTTTTATTAAGAGATAATCAAAAATAAAATTTACTAATGAATTGGTAGATGTTGGATTACCAAACTGATTTGATACTACTTTTAATGAATTATTATTGATCAGTTTATTAAAAATTTTAGTTACAAAATTTTTATTGAATTCACTAAATAACCAACTAGTTCTTATAATGATACCATTTTTATAATATTTAAGAATTAAATCCTCAGATTGTTTTTTATGATTACCTAGTACATTAATTGGATTTCTATAAGCATTATCTGTATAAGCTAACTTTTTTGGGTTACCCTCAAATACATAATCAGAAGAAATGTGAATAAACAAAGGATTAATTTTTTGATATTTAAAAATATTAATCAAATCTTTAATAAGTAATACATTAATTTTTTTTGATTTATTAATATACTTTTCGCAATCATCTACTGGATGGAATACAGTTGTATTAATTATTGTATTTGGTTTATATTTTTTAATTTCAGTGGATAGACTTTTTTTATTCATATATTTTCTATCCAAAAATAAAAAATCATATTTTTTCATTTTTTTAGTACCAATTTTTTTATGAATAGTTTTAGAAATTTGACTATTGAGACCTAATATTAATATTTTCATTTTCTAAATAGTGGTAAATCTTTATGGTTAATTTTTGATAAAAAAGGTAAGTTTTTATCGTTTCTTGATAATATAGGTTTTTTAGTTCCCCAATTCAAATCTAAGTCTGGATCGTCCCATCTTATGCCACTACTAAATAAAGGATTGTAGTAATCAGAACATTTATAATTTAGAATTAAATTATTAGATAAAGACAAAATTCCATTAGCACAACCCTTAGGTATGAACAATTGTATAAATTCATCACTACTTATAATTCTAGAAAATATCTGTAGAAATGATGGCGACCCTTTCCTTAGATCAACTGTAAAGTTTATTAACTTACCATTAGTAATATGTATTAATTTATCTTGTGAGTTTTTAATTTGATAATGTAGTCCTCTTAAAACGTTCTTTTTTGAAATTGAGTAATTATCTTGAATAAAATCTATATTTTTTAAAAATTTGTATTTTTTCTTTACATAAGACTCAATAAAAGTTCCTCTATTATCTTTATTTTCATTAAATTTTATTATCATTAATCCATGTATATTAGTTTTAAAAATTTTCATGTTTATTTAAAATTCTATTAGCAAAATTTAATCTTTCAAAAGTTCCTAAATCTACCCATTTATAAGAGCTATTAAGTTTTACTGTACTAAATAACTCAATGTATTCATTTATAAAGTCAACCCATTCATACTCATTTCTTTTTGATTTTTTATTTAATTTGATTTTATTTGCTAGATCTGAGTTAACTTTTAATAAACCACATAGTATGTAGTCGGAATAAGGTCTAGTGGGTTTTTCAATAATTTTAATTAATTTTTTTTTATTTTTTGAAAAATATAAATTACCATAGTCTTTTACATTTTTTGATCTTATAGAAAAGATTATGTTTTCAAAATTATTAATATTTTTATAAATCTCATTATTTCCTTTAAAATTAAATAAAAAATGATCACCTAAATTAATTAATAGATCAGATTTACGAAATTTTTTTTTTACTAAATTTATACCATGAAGTACACCTTTAGGATTATTTTGATTTACATAATAAATATTTTTAAAATTGAAATAATAATCAATAATTAATTTAAAAGATTTATAATCTTTTGAATTACAAACAATACATACATTTTGAATTTTTAATAATTGGAATTGCTTTAAACAATAAAATATTATTGGTTTGTTCTTAAGTAAAAGAAAATGTTTGTTGTATATTTTTGTCAAAGGATTTAGCCTAGTACCTTTACCACCAGCTAACGCAACACCTAACATGATCAATTAAAAGATTAAAAAAACTTTTTTAAATATAGTCCTATCATTTTAATATTAAATAATAATCAAAATCCACATTTTATTCAAAAAATTTATAAATTGATATTTTAAGTATCAATTATTTAATTCAATATAACAAAGAAATATTTAATATGATACTTACAATTAGATAAAATTTCAAAAGTTAATATTATTAAAATAGATAAATAAACTTAATAAGGTATCATTGTTTAAATCTTCATAATATAAAAATGAAATACTTATATCACTCTTACATTATTTTATTTTCATTGCTACCTATAAGCTTCATAATAGGAAACGGACCTTGGAATATAAACTTCTTCTTATTGTCTTCCTTGGGTTTGTTATTTTTAATTAAAAATTTTAGAAGTATTAATGATTTAATTGGTCAATATAAATATTTTGTGATTTTTCTTGGAATTTTCTCATTTTATATAATTTTTTATTCTTTTTTCTCAGAATATAGAAATGAATCTTTTTCTAGAAGCTTACCTTTTCTTAAGTATTTTTTTGTTTTTATAGGTCTTTTAATTGTTAATGATAAAATTATATTTAAAAAAAAAGAAATAATTTTTTTCATAATAATTTTATTTTTAAGTATCTTTATAGTTTTAACTAGTTCATTTGCAGAACTTTTAAGGTTAGATGTACCTATATACACAAAAGCATCAGTAGATTATCGGCTCGCCGGACCATTTGGTGATGAAGAAATTGTTGGCATATACTTATTTTCTTTCTTGCCATCATTAATATTTATATTTGATAAAATTAAATTAAATATTTTTCTTAAGTATCCAATCTTATTTATTATTTTTTTTATAATCTTAGCATCTGGAGAGCGAATGGCTATTATTATGACAATAGCATTATTTTATTTTTATTTTTTTTTTAAATCAAAAAAAATAATAATATCAATTTCTATAATAGGTATTTTGCTTTTGACTTCATTTTTTGTATTTAGCGAAAGTTTATTGAATCCTAAAAATAAAAATGATTATTTATTTAGGATTCAACAAACTTTAAATGAAATTTCAAATCCTTTAAATACTAGTTATGTAATACACTATAGAACTGCATTAGAAATATTTAGAGAAAATCCTATTTTAGGAAAGGGAGTAAAATCTTTTAGATACGAGTGTGGTAAAGATATTTATAATAAAATTAATAAAAATAAAAATGCTAGATGTAGGACTCATCCGCATAATTTACATCTTGAAATTCTATCGGAAACAGGACTGCTAGGCTATATATTGTTTATATTATTTTTATATTACTATATTAAAAATAATTCTAACCATATTTCATTGAATCAAAATTTAATTTTATATCTAGCTTTGTTCATAGCAATATTCCCTTTAAGAGTTTCTGGGAGTTTATTTTCAAGTATATATGGTGGCCTTTTTTGGTATCAGTTTTTTGTTTTATACCTTCTTGGTTCAAAAAAAATAATCAAATAACTTTTTTTAAATCTTTTACAGATAAGATTTGCTCATTAATCTTACTATCATAATCAAGTTTGTTATCAGCTATTTTAAAAAATTTTTCATTATTAAGTGTTATAGTTTTATGAACATCGTTTTGTTTAATTATATAAATTTTATATTTTTTTGAAAAATAACAGTTTCTTTTTTCTTCTTTAGCAATTAATACTTCATGCAATTTTTCTCCTTTTCTGATACCAGTAAATTTTATATTCGTGCTAAAAATTTTAGCTAAATCAAGTATTTTAAAAGATGGCAATTTTGGAATAAATATTTCATTACTATTCATTATTTTCAGACAATTAATTGATAAATCTGCAGCTTGATCAAGAGTGATCCAAAATCTAGTCATATCTTTATGAGTAACAGGAATTGGTTTTTTTAATTTTTTTAAACTTTGAAAAAAAGGTATTACACTACCTCTTGAACCTATGACATTACCGTATCTTAAAACAGAATATTTATTAGAAGTTAAAAGATTATTGGTTGCTAAAGTTAACTTTTCTAAAGAAAGCTTCGTTGCTCCATACAAATTAATTGGATTGACTGCTTTATCAGTAGATAAAGATAAAAAATTACAATTTCTAAGATTAGTCGAAAATTTAAGAACATTCTGAGTTCCTATAATGTTTGTGTTTATGCACTCAGAAGGGTTCATTTCAGAAGCAACAATCTGCTTCATTGCAGCAGCGTGCACTATGAAATTAGGTTTTATATTAAGAGAGCTAATTCTTTGACTATCTCTGACATCACCTAATATAAAATTTAGTCTGCTATCATTATGAAAAAAATTATTCATTTCAAATTGTTTTAGCTCATCCCTTGATAAGATGTATATATTCATTTTATATTTGCTTTTTAATAACTTAGACACAAATGCATGGCCAAAAGAACCTGTACCGCCAGTTATTAATATAGATTTATTTTTAAACATTTAATAAGTTAAAGAAGAATTAATATAGATGAAAAATATTAAAATTAAAGATTTATTAATTGAGAGTTAAAAATTATATCGAAGTTCAAAATAAGATAATAAATATCAAAATATTTTATAATTTATTATTTTTTTTTATTCTGGGCACAAGTATTCATCTTAATTTGAATAATGACCAAATAAAATACGGTATTATATATGATGATATATTTTATTTTGTGATATTAAATATTGTACTCATATTCATATCAATTAAAAATATCAAGAAAAAGAAAATAAATTTTTTTTTTAATAATAAAGTTAATATTTTTATTTTATTTATAATCTCTATAAACTTCTTTTTTTTTAATCAAGATATAAATTATTTAAAATTAATAATATATTATTTTCCTTTGTTATATGTTGATGAACTAAAAGAAATTTTTGAGTCAATATCATTAAATAAAATTTTTGTTTTTTTAAAAATATCTATATTTTTAATAATTGGACTTATAATTTTTGAAACTATTATTTATCATTTATATGATAATACATTAGAAAATTTTGTTTTTAATTTTGATACATATAATAATCTGAATATAAAAAAAAATAGTGCTTCTTTTAATGAGAATTTATTTATTGGGGGCACTACAGAAATTAAAACAGGATTTAGAGCAAAAATTTTTTTAAGCAACCCTATAGCTGTATTTATTAATTCTTCACTTATTACAATATTACTAATTCATTTTAAGAAGATTAATAGAGTATATGTAATTTTTTTAAATTTTATAATAGGTTTAATATGTAAGACAAGATTAATAATTATAATTCCATTCTTTTTTTTTGGAAATGTCGATAAAAATATTTTAAAAAAAAATTACAAGAAGTATATTTTATATTTATTATTAATTTTAATATCTTTATTTTTAATAGATTATTATATAGATTTTAAAAAATTTGGGTTAAAAGAAGTTTTTAATTCGAGATTAACTTTTTATTATCAATTTTTATCACAATATTCTAATAATTACTTTGAATTATTTATACCTAGGATTGATATTGTTTATATAAATGTAGATAATTATTATACAGGACCACACTCAGATTTTTTATATTTAACTAATAACTTTGGAATAATATTTTCTCTAATTTTTTTATTCAAAATAATATATCTTTTGAAAAAAATTGGATGGCTCTTAATGATTATCTTATTAATTTCTTTTTTTAATGGCATGATTTTTAATGGTTTATTTTGGATAACAATATATTTAATTATAACATATGAAAATTTCAATAGTTATCCCAACTATAAATAGGCCCAAAAAGTTAAATATACTTTTAGAAAGTTTAATAAATCAATACAAAGGAAATTTTGAAGTTCTAATAATTGATCAAAGTGAAGATAGAAATAATTCAACTTTATTTAACAAAACATATATAAAATATTTTCATAATCCTCATATCAAAAATTTATGTGATGCTAAAAACTATGGTGTTAAATTTACAAATGGTGAGTATCTTGGCTTTGTAGATGACGATGTAGAATTACCTAAAAATTTTATAAGTAGATTATTTTATGGTGTTGAAAAATTAAATCCTCTTGTACTAACAGGAGTAGAAGATGGTTCATTTAATAAAAGTTACTACATATACATATTAAAAAAGATTTTTTATAGAGGTATTTTTTATGATAACCGAATATTATATAAAAATAAAAGATACCCAGATTATATTGAAACTAATAAAATATTTGGTGGTTGTTCTTTTTTCAAAAGTATTGTTTTTAAAAATTTATCATTTAGAAGTAAATCACCATTTTTTATAAATGAAGATACTGATTTCTCATTAACTGTTAAAGATAAATTTAAAGATAAATTTTATATTGATACCAATTTAAAATACACACATCATGGCGAGACAAAAAGGTTTAATCAAAAATATTATGATGGAAATGATTTAATAAATAAACTTAGCTCAAATATAGTAACCTCAAAGTTATTATTTAAATTTCATAAAAAAAGTTACATTGATAATATATCATTAATTTGGCTACTATTTGGTTACTTTATAGTTTCTATATATTTAAGTTTTAAATATAGAAAATTAAGATATTTAAAGATATCTTTAGATTCTTTAATAAACGAACCAAAAAAATGAAAAAAATATCTTTTGAAAAATTTAGCATTGGAGATAATGAGGATTTAGTATTTATAGGTGGGCCTTGTGCGATTGAGTCACTTGATCATTCATTAAGGATAGCAGACCAAATTAATTTAATTTGTGAAAAATTAAAATTAAATTGGATCTTTAAATCGTGTTACGATAAAGATTGTAGATCCTCCTCAAAAAGTTTTCATGGAGTAGGTATTGATGAAGGTCTGAACATACTAAGTAAAATAAAGGATGAATTCGATATACCTGTAACTTCTGATTTTTCTGATCCATCATGGGCA
>MDTB01125945.1_pt1 | contig 13914 bp, 15 predicted proteins | sample 811161 | NCBI WGS metagenome assembly MDTB01 (sample SAMN05326650, study PRJNA326480) | marine metagenome | isolation source: seawater | place: Mediterranean Sea | collected 2009
AATAATTAGAAAAAGTGATAAATCTTTTAACTTGTTAGTACCCTAGACTTTTGCGAATTCTCCACCTGATCGGTAACGCCACAGCCACTTTTCCATTTCCTTCTCTAAATCTGCTGGCTTAATATTCAAATCTTTCAAAGTTAAATGTTCACCTGAAACCACATTATCTTTTTCTGACAAAATCAAACACTGATCCTTTGTTAGTAAAGGATCGATTGGTAACAGATTGAAAAGAAAACTTTGTATTCTTGCGATTGACATTGGCATATCAAGTACAAAGCTTTTTTTTCCAATAATTTTCAATATTAATTTTATAATTTCTCCAAAAGTAAATATCTTTTCACCGCCTATTTCGTAAATTTTTCCTTCATTATTTTTAATTTCAATTGCTTTTAAAATTGCTCTTGCTACATCGTTTACAAATATTGGCTGAAATTTATAGTTAGTATTTAGAATTGGTATAAAAGGAGAGAAACTCAATTTAGCAAATAAGTTTGTGAAGTTGTCTTCACCGCCACAAACTACGCTTGGTCTAATCACAATAGTATTTTTAAAACTATTAAAAGACTTTTCTTCACCTAAATGCTTTGATTGTTGATACTTAGATTTAGATTCATTGCTAGCACCAATAGCACTTAAATGAATAAACTTTTTCACCTCGGACTGTGCACATATGTTTGCGATAGTCTCGGGCAAATCAGCATGTATAGTATTAAATTTTTGTTTTCTATTTTCAAATAAAATTCCAATCAGATTAATTACTACATCTGAATTATTAATAGCTTTTTTTATTTCGCTTAAATTATTCACGTTAAAATCAATTATTTCTATGGCGCCTGGAGGAGCTTGAGTCTTTAAATAGCCTTTTGAAAATGGATTTCTTGTCGGAACAATGCATCTAAAGTTCTTCTTGGTCAAATTTCTGACAAGATACCTGCCTATAAATCCACCACCGCCAAGGATTGTTGCTATAGGGTAATTATTCATGGTATTCATACATTATGGTAAAAATAAACAGATTTAAAGGTGACATTAGTTCTGAAATTTCCAATTCATTTAAGGGTTCTGTAGCAATTGATACTGAAGCCACAGGGCTTCAAATACCTCAAAGAGACAAATTAAGCCTAATTCAAATTTGTGCAGAAAATGGTGATGTTCATATTATCCAGCCAGACAGGAAGAATTACAAGGCACCAAATTTAGTGTCTGTTTTAGAAAATGAAAAAATTTTAAAAATAGGTCACTTCTTAAGATTTGACAAAAATGCTCTAGAATATTTTTTAAAATGCAAAATTAAAAATGTCTTTGATACTAAAATTGCATCAAAATGTGTTAGAACTTATACAGACCAACATGGGCTTAAAAACTTAGTTTTTGAGTTTTGTAATAAAAATTTAGATAAAAGACAGGGAAGCAGTGATTGGAATAAAGATATAAATGAATTATCAGAAAAACAATTAGAGTATGCAGCTAACGATGTTATTTATCTTCATAGAATAAAAAAAGAATTAGAAAAAATGCTCATTAGAGAAAAAAGAATAGATTTATATAATAGATGTATAAATTTTTTAGATACAAGAATTGAGCTTGATCAAAATGGTTTCAAATTCGATATTTTTGAACATTAAAAATGAATAAAAAGAACTATATAAAAATAGCAAAAAAAACATCTCTAACACAAATTTCTGAATTAAAAAAAATCAATAAGGTTTTTGATAAAAATTTTATTAAGGCTGTAGAGATTATGTCAAATTGTAAAGGCAAAATTATAGCAGCAGGAATTGGTAAGAGCGGATTGATTGCAAGAAAAGTTTCTGCAACTCTTTCATCTGTTGGTTTCCCATCTTTTTATTTAAACCCTGGAGAAGCTAACCATGGTGATCTTGGCCAAATAGATAAACGAGATATACTTCTCGTATTTTCTTACTCAGGAAATACCGTTGAATTAACAAACATGCTAAAATTTGCAAATAGGTTCAGCATAAAAATTATTGGTGTGGCCTCAAAAAAAGATAGTTTACTTTTAAAAACCAGTACTGTTCCAATTCTTTTGCCTAAAGTAAAAGAGAGTGACCCAACAGGATTGGTCCCTACAACTTCAACAAGTTTAACATTACTTTTTGGCGATTGTTTGTGTTCTTCTCTAATGTATAAATTTAAATTTTCTAAAGAAAAATTTAAAGTTTTTCATCCTGGAGGAAGCATTGGCCAAACCCTGTTACTTGTAAAAGATATAATGGTTAGGGGAAGCGGAATGCCGTTAATTAATTATAACTCAAGTATTTCAAAAGGTATTAAAATTATTACACAAAAAGATTTAGGTGTTGGAATAGTTGTTAAAAATAAATTAGCAATAGGAGTAGTTACTGACGGAGATATACGAAGAGGAAGAAAAAAATTTTCAAATAAAAATAAAATTCAAGTATTAATGAGTAAAAAACCTAAATATGTAAGTGAAAGTACTAGTGCTGCAAAAGCACTATCTGAAATGAACGAATATAAAATTACAAATTTATTAGTTTCCTCTGATAAAGACTATCAAAAAAATAAAGTTTTGTTTAAACCAAAGGGCATATTAAATATTCATGCACTTTTAAAATATGGCATCAAATAAATTTAAATTTAATAAAAGAATACTGTCTCAAATAACTCTTTTGTTATTAGGTGTTATAATAATTTTTTTTACCTATTTTTACGCAGGCAAAGATAGAACTAAAAAGACAGTAGAAGTAAAAGAAAAAGAGATAACAGAAGAAATTCAAAACAAAAATACATTTGAAAATATTAAGTATGAGGGAGTTGATGCAAGCGGCAACCAGTTTGTAATTAATTCTGAATATGCAGAATTTGAAAATGAAACTCCAAATCTAATTGATATGAGGAATATCTTATGTAATTTCTATTTTAAAGACGGAACGGTTTTAAAAATTACTAGCGATTTTGGAGTTTACGATAATTTAACTAATGATATGTCATTTGAACAAAATGTAAAAATGTTCTATTTAGAGAGTAAGTTATTTTCGGAAAAAGCAAATTTTGTAAACTCTGAAAATTACTTGTTTGTTGAAGGAAATGTTATTGCAGAAGGTTTGGAGGGAAATTTAAAAGCTGATAAAATGAATTTTGATTTAACAAAAAAAAAATTAAGAATCTCAATGTATAACCAAGATAAAGTAAATATAAAAGTTAACTATTAAATGAAAAAAAGTTTTAGAATAATTAAATTTAAAAAAAATAAACCTGCTTTACAAGTAAAAGGTGTTAGCAAATCTTTTGATGGCAGACCAATTTTAAAAAAAATAAATTTAGATTTATATCCAGGTGAGATTGTGGGACTCATTGGTCCGAACGGTTCAGGGAAATCTACGCTTTATGGTGTAATAATAGGTCAACACAAAGTTGATAGTGGTAGTGTTTTTTTAAATCAAAAAGAAATAACTGATAAACCCATACACCAAAGAGCAAAGCTTGGTATTGCCTACTTAAGTCAGTATAGAAGTGTTTTTGATATGAGCGTCTATGATAACATTCTAGGTGTTTGCCAAATTTCAATAAAAGAGAGTGAGAAGCAAAGACTTATGGTTGAAAAACTTTTAACTGAATTTAATCTTCAACATTTAAGAAATATTAATGCAAATTCATTATCTGGTGGAGAAGTAAGAAGACTACAAATAGCCAGAACCTTAATAAATAGTCCAAAAGTTATTTTGTTGGATGAACCAATGGCTGCTCTAGACCCAATAATTGTTCAAGATATTCAAAATTATATTTTAAAATTACAGTCTTATGGATGTGGGGTTATAATTACGGATCACCAAGTTCAAAACCTTTTTGAAATTGTGGATAGAGCCTACGTTATAGGCGAACAAACTATTATTGCATCTGGTAAACCTAAAGAGATATTAAAATCTAATAAAGCAAGAGAGTTGTACTTTGGTTCTTTTGAAAATTAAGTAAATATGCCAAGTATTAAATACTCTGTATTATTCAAAAATAAAATTAGAAAATTTAATAAAACTACAAATGTTGACCCAGATAAATCCATATCTATTAGATCTTTTTTGATTGGTTCTATAAGTCAGGGTGTATCTGAGGTTACAAATATACTTGAGTCAGAAGATATTTTTTCAACAATTAATTGCTTAAAAAAGTTAGGTGTAAAGATAAAAAAGATTGGAAAAAAAAATTACCTTATACATGGTAATGGTCTAGGTTCACTAAATATAAAGAAAAATGGTTTACTAGATTTTGGAAACTCTGGAACCTGTGCCAGACTATTAATAGGAATATTATCAACGACACCAAATATTAACGTTTTTTTAAAAGGAGATAAATCATTAAGTAAAAGAAGTATGTATAAGTTAATAAAAATAATGAATGAATTTGGGGCAGAATTTCATCCAAAAAATAAATTTAATTTTCCATTGAAGATGATTTCATCCGATATACCTACAGGTATTTTATATAAATCAGGAGTTAGTAGTCAGTTAAAATCAGCAGTAATGCTAGCCTCAATTAATTCCTATGGGACTTCAGTAGTCATAGAGAAGAAAAATATTGAAAGTCGTGATCATACTGAAAATATATTGTTAAAAAATTCTAAAATTTTACAAATTAAGAAAGAGAGAAATAAAAATATAATGAAGATTTTTGGTAAAGGTTTTCTACGTCCTCTTAAGCTTTCAGTGTTCGGAGATCCATCATCCGCTGCATTTCTAGCTGCAATAACTATGCTTACTCCAAATAGTTACCTTAAAATAAAAAACGTTGGATTAAATCCAAAGCGCATAGGGTTTTATAAGCTCATGAAAAAACATGGTGCAAAAATAATTTATAAGAATGTAAGAAAAAATAGTATTAATGAACCTGTAGGGGATATTTATATTAAAAGTAGTAAGCTTAAACCTATTAAAGCAGAGGCTAAACTATACCCAACAATGCCTGACGAGTATCCAATTTCATTTATAATAGCAGCATTGACGCCAGGAACTCATATTTTCAAAGGTATATCAGATCTTTATAACAAAGAAAGTTCGAGAGCTCATGAAATTAAAAAAATACTTAATCAAATTGGTGTAAAATGTCAGTTAACAAAAAATGAAATGAAAATATTTGGGACAAATAAAGTGAGAAAAAAATTAATTAAAGTAACAAGCCTCGGAGATCACAGAATATGTATGAGTTCTGCTGTCCTTTCGCTTGTAACATCATGTCCAGCTCGTATAAATGGTTTTGAAACGGTTAAGACTTCTTCACCATCATTTTTAAAAACTATAAAAACTTTAGGTGGAAAATTTGAAATTAGAAAAGCATCATAAATTTGTAATTGCTGCAGATGGATCAGCAGCAAGTGGTAAAACTACAGGTGCAAGAAAAATTTCAAGAAAATACGGCCTAAAATTTCTTTCATCAGGATTGTTATATCGATATGCAAGTTATCAAATACTTAAATACAAACCAAAAAATAAGATTTCTTTTTTAAAAAAAAAATTTAAAAAGTTGAATTTAAAAAATTTAAAGAGCAAAGATCTACATACAACCAAAATCTCTGAACATACTTCTATAATTGCTAAAGAAAAAAAAGTTAGAAATATATTGAAATCATTTCAAAGAAAGTTTTCGGATAGGTTTAATAAAGTTTGTATTGAGGGTAGGGATATAGGTACAATAATTTTACCGAAAGCAGATATTAAATTCTTTTTTAAATGTGACTTAAATACTGCGGCCAAAAGAAGGTTTAAAGAGTTAAGGAAAAAAAATAAAAAAGTTCAATTTCTAAATGTTAAAAAACAACTGCAAATACGTAATTTTAGAGACGCCACACGGAAAAACAGTCCTTTACTAAAAAGCCCTGATGCGGTAATTGTTGACACCGGAAAATTAAGAAAAATACCTCAGATGATTAAAAAAATGTCCGAGGTTGTTGAAAGAAAGATTAAAATTAAATATGGAAGTTAAGACCGAAGTAGCTACAAAGGAAAGTAAAAAAGAATTTGAAAATCTTTTAGAAGAAGATTTTAAAAAGAGAGATCTCAAAGAAGGCAGCATCATTAAAGCCATAGTTAGTGAAATAGGAAAAAAGCATGTATTTGTTGACCTAAAAGCAAAGAGTGAAGGTATAATTCCAATTGAAGAATTTAAAATATCTAAAGAGCTTGAAACTTTAAAGGTAGGTTCAAAAATAGAGGTATATTTAGAAAGAATCGAGACTTACAAAGGAGAAATAATTGTTAGTCGTGAAAGAGCCAGAAGAATGGGCTCTTGGAAAAAAATGGAAAAAGCTTTCCAAAATCAGGAAGAGGTCGAAGGTGTAATTACAAATAGAGTTAAAGGCGGCATGGTAGTAAATGTTGACTCTTGCCTTTGTTTTTTACCAGGATCTCAAATTGATACTAAACCTCTCAGAAATTTTGATCACTTAATGAATGTCCCTCTTAAATTTATGTGTGTAAAATTAGACAAAGTGAGAGGGAACATAGTAGTGTCTAGAAGAGCTATTTTAGAAAAAAGTAAAAATGAAGACCTAAAAAAAATATTATTAAAAATAAAAGAAGGTGACATTGTTGAAGCTCAAGTTAAAGCAATACTGGATTGGGGAGCTTTTCTTGATGTAAAAGGAGCAGACGCATTGTTACATGTAACGGATCTATCCTACTCTAGAGTTAAAAAGACCTCTGATCTTTTGTCGATCGGTCAAACTGTTAAAGTAAAAATAATAAAAATTGACACAGAAACTAAAAGAATAAGCTGCGGAATGAAACAATTGCATACTGACCCTTATGAAAATTTAGATAAAAAATTTAAAGTAAATAGTATTTATAAAGGTGTTGTAACGAAATGTGTTGATTACGGATGTTTTATAAGATTAAAAAATCCAAAGACTGGTGAACTTGAAGAAGGTCTAGAAGGTTTGGTTCATCAATCGGAACTTTCTTGGGGGAAAAAAACTATACAACCTAGCAAAGTTCTCTCGCCTTCACAGGAGATTGATGTAAAAATAATTGAGATGGACGCTGAAAAGAAAAGAATCTCACTTAGTTACAAACAGACTTTGGAGAACCCATGGAATGCTTTTTTAAAAAATTCACCGGTGGGTTCGATTTTAGATACAAAAGTTGTAAATATTACTGATTTCGGACTATTTGTTTCACTAGGAAATACTGATCTAGTTGGAATGATACATCATAAAGATCTTTCGTGGAATGAAACCGAAAACAATTTAAAAAAATTTAAAAAAAATGACAAACTGAAGGCTAAAATACTTGAGTTTGATAAAGAAAAAGAAAAAATTAGACTTGGTATTAGACAGTTAGAAAAAGATCCTTTTGATTACTTTATAAACAAAAATAATGGAGAAACAATAACTGCAACAGTAGAAGAAGTTTTAAAAAACGGAATAAAAGTTTCAGTTGGACAAGATGAAAATTCATTGTTTACTATTAAAAAAGCTGATTTGGCTAAAGAAATCGAAAATTGTAGACCCGAAGTTTTTAATAAAGGCAACAAGGTAGACTGTATGATAGTTGGACTCGAAAAAGACAAAAGAAAAGTTTCTTTATCAATAAAAGAATTAGAAATCGAGAATGAAAAAATTGCTATTAAAAAATATGGTAAAGGTGGTACGAGTTCTGGTCAAATTTTAGGAGATATTCTTGGTAAAGCTTTTGGTAAAAAAGTTTCAAAAGAGAAGAAGGATAAGAAATAATTTTATATGGTGAGATCAGAGTTAATCTCAGAAATATCCCAAAAAATTCAACATAAATTAAAAAAATCTGATCTAGAGAAAATATTATCTATAATAATAGAAAGTATTATTGAAGGAATAAAAAACAACAAAAGCACTGAATTTAGAAACTTTGGGAGATTTTCAGTAAAAAATATAGAAGAGAAAATAAACAGAAATCCACGCACAGGTGAAAAGGTGCATTCGCCCAAAAAAAAATCTATTGCTTTTAAAATGGCAAAAGAGCTAAAAAAAAAGATAAATGATGATGAGGCAATAAATTGAATAAAAATATTTTTGTTGCTTTAGATTTTAATTCTTTGGACAAAGCAATTGATGCAGCAAGACAACTAAAAAATTATATTGCGGGAGTTAAAATAGGAACTGAACTATATGCGATATGTGGTGCAGAGGGTTTGAGAAAATTCAAAGAACTTGAATTAGAAATTTTTTTAGATTTAAAATTGCATGATATTCCAAATCAAGTTAAAAAAACGGTCACAGCTCTTACCTCTTTTCAAAATATTAAATACCTTACAATTCATACAAGCGGTAATTATGAAATGCTGAAAGCTGCAAAAGAAGCTTGTCGGAAGATTGAATTGTTGGGTGTAACCGTTCTTACTTCTGAGACAGATCTTGAAAGTATTGGTGTTAAAAATTCAGTACAAGATCAGATTAAACTTTTAGCAAATTTGGCAATAAAGTCTGGTCTTTCCGGTGTTATTGCTTCGGCACAAGATATTTCTTTAATAAGATCATTATCAAAAGAACTAAAAATTTTTTGCCCAGGTATTAGAAGTGGGGAAGACAAACAAGATCAAAAAAGAGTGATGAGTTACGCCAGTTTTTCAAAAGTTGCAGATGATAAATGTTTTGCAGTGATTGGAAGGCCAATTATTGAGGGCGACCCTGTTCAAAACATAAAAAAAATTATACAGTCTGCTGATTAAAAATTAAGCATACTTAAATAATGAAAATAAAAAAAGGTATACCTTTAATAGATCAGCACGATAAAAACGGCTTTTACGGTGGGAAATTTGGTGGAAATTTTGTAGCAGAGACAGCTATTCAACCAATTCAGGATTTGTCAAATCTATTCGAGAAACTTAGAAAAGATAAAAAATTTTTGAGACTTAAAGACCATTATTTCAAAAACTACCTAGGAGGAGAGACTCCTTTTTTTAAATTAGAAAATTTAACCGAACATCTTGGTGGTGCACAGATCTGGTGTAAAGATGTATCGGCTATCCATGGAGATGCTCATAAAGCATACCATGCGACTGTGAATGCACTAATTTGTAAAGCAGCAGGTAAAAAATATATTGTTGGCGACACCGGAGCAGGAATGTTCGGGAAAAACTTGGCTATGGCTGCGCGTGAACTTAAACTCAATTGCAAAATTTTTATGGGAACAAAAGACATAAAACGTCAAGCGCCTAACGTTAAGTTTATGAGAGAGGCAGGTGCAGAAATCATTCCTGTAAGTAGCGGAAGTGCTACCTTAGTCGATGCTGTATCAGAGTGTATGAGATATTACGTGAGCAATTGCGACACAACTCACCTCGCAGTAGGTTCAGCTATTGGGGCAAATGTATTTTTGAAAATTTGTGCATATTCAACTGCACAAATATCCAAAGAATTGAAAAGTCAAGTAATGGATGAATTTGGGGAAATTCCAAAAATGAAACTTATAAATGTGATCGGTGGTGGCTCCAGTGCAGCAGGATTTTGGAGCGAGTTTATTCATTATCCAAAAAAACATATTGAACTCATAGGTGTTGAAGCAAAATATTGTGCTCCTCTTACAACAAATGCAAAACTAGCAATTTTACATGGAGCTGCTCAATATTGTTTGACTGACAAAAATGGTCAGATAAAAGAAACTCACTCAATCTCTGCAGGTTTAGATTATCCAGGCGTCTCACCTCTTCACTGTTTTTTAAAAGATGCAGGCCGTGCACGTTACTGTTCTGCGAGTGATGAGCAGGCGTTAGCTGCTTTTAAATTAGTTACACAACTTGAACCATCCGTTAAACCTAGTCTTGAACCTTCTCATTGTCTTCACGAAGTAATACGTTTGGCACCAAAATTAAATGAGGATGAAATAATAATCTATAATAATTGCGGTCATGCATACAAAGATCGAAAAATAATTCAGGAAAAAATAGGATATTATCCTACATGAGGAATGCAATAGATTTAGCTTTTCAAAAAGGCAGGGTTGAAAAAAAACCACTTTTAATTTCCTACACTGTTTGTGGGGACCCTAATAAAAAAAAATCTCTTGAAATTTTAAAGTCGATCTCAGAACATGTAAATATTGTAGAATGGGGCTTTGCTCACAACTGTCCAACAGCTGATGGTCCTGACATACAAAACAGCTCTTATAGAGCAATTAAAAATGGGGTAAATTTAAAAGATACTTTTAAATTAGTTAAAGATTATAAAAAATATAAAAATTCAAAACCGCTAATTTTGATGGGCTATTATCAAATGATTTTTCACTATGGTGAAAAAAGATTTGTAAAAAAATGTAAAGAGGTTGGTGTTGATGGATTAATCGTAGTTGATCTTCCTTGGCCTAATAATAAAGATATTGCTAAACTTTGTAAGAAAAACTCGATTTGTTTTATTCAGTTGGTTGCACCTACAACAACCAAAAAAAGAATGAAAATGATAATTAGGGACAGTCACCAAATTCTGTACCAAATTTCCATGATAAGTACGACTGGAAAGAAGTTAAAAGTCTCGCCAAAAGAAATTATTAAAAATAACAAGATAATAAAACGAATTAATCCCAAAAAAAACGTTGTAGTAGGCTTTGGTATTAACAAAAAAAATATATCATCACTTAAGAAATGTGACGGATTAGTAGTAGGTTCTGCTATATGTAAAGAAATATCAATATCGCTAAAGAACCGTCAAAATCCTGTCAAAAAGTTGAATAAAATGGTAAAAGATTTAAAAAGAAAAATATCATGAATTGGATAACAAAATTTATTAAACCTAAAATTAAATCTTTATTTAAAAAAAGGTCATCAGATAGTAAGGATAGTTTGTGGACGACCTGTGAGTGTAAAAATCTTATATACAAGGATGAACTTTTCAATAATTTAAGCGTATGTCCTACATGTGGTTCTCACCATAAACTCACACCAGAAGAAAGATTTAAAATATTTTTTGACAATAAAGAATATGAGATTTTAGAAACACCGCTTCCAAAAGATGACCCATTAAAATTTTCAGATACAAAAAAATATACAGATAGGTTAAAAAAAGCTAGAGAACAAACTAAACAATCAGACGCAATTGTTATTGCACATGGAAAATTAGAAGGAGTAAATGTTACTGTCGGAGCACAAAATTTTTCATTTATTGGTGGATCATTAGGTGCAGCTGCTGGGGAGGCATTTATACACGGAATACAACATGCAATAGATAATAAAAATCCATTTGTTTTTTTTAGTTGTAGTGGAGGTGCAAGAATGCAGGAGAGTGCAATAGCATTAATGCAAATGACAAGGTCTGTTTTAGGTGTACACGAACTTAAAAAAGCTAATTTGCCGTATATTGTTGTGATGACAAATCCTACGGCTGGCGGAGTAACTGCTTCATTTGCAGGCTTAGGAGATATTTCAATTGGAGAACCTAAAGCTATAATTGCTTTTGCAGGGCGAAGAGTTATACAGGATACTGTGAAAGAGGAATTGCCAGAGGAATTTCAAACAGCAGAATTTGTCAAAGAACATGGGGGAATTGATTTGGTTGTAGAGAGAAAATATTTGAGATCAACCATTTCAACAATTTTATCAATTCTATTGAAGAAAAAAGAAGCTCAAGCTATAGGTACAACAAATGTTGCAACCTTCGAAAAAACTTTACCAAAAACTTCAAAAGCAGTATAGCCGACGGATCAATTTAGATCTTAGGAGAATCAAAAAAGTTTTAAAAAAATTAAATAATCCACAAGAACAGCTCGAAAACGTAATTAACGTAATCGGAAGTGATGGAAAAAATAGTGTTTTAACCTCTCTGAAGTATTTTCTTGAAGCTGATAATAAACATGTAAATACTTTTACCAGTCCACATTTATATGATATTCGACAAAGGTTTTATTTAGGGAAAAAACTGATTTCTCTGAATGAAATTATAAAATATAAAAAAATAATAGAAAAAACAAAACAAAAGCTTACCTTGTTTGAGCTGCTTACTTGTATTTATATTTTAGCAGCAACCAAAACTGATCCTAATTCTTACAATATTATAGAAAGTGGACTTTTGTTTAAGAAAGATAGCACAAATCTGTGGTCATACCCTTTAGCACAAGTAGTTACAAACATTAACTACCAGCACCAAGAATGGGTTCGCCCAAAAACTATAACGGAAATTTGTAAACAAAAAGTTGGTTACTTGAGCGAGAATACAAGGATTTATACTGGAAAACAAAACTTTAAAACAAACAAAATAATTAAAAATATATTAAATAAGAATCCAAGTGAAAAGATAAACTATGGGTCTTGGAAAATTGTAAATAAGGATAAAAAAAAATATTATAAAGATAAAAAATATTTAATCCGACTTAATTCAAAATATATTAATTCGGACGGTTTATGGGAAAATGTTGGATTAGCCATAAAAATAGCTCTAGATTTAGGTGTAAATATTAAAATAATTAAAAGAACTATTTCAAAAATACGATTTGAAGGTCGCGTTCAGTTTATAAAAGGTAAGCTTACAAAAAATCTTAAAAAAACAAGAATTATTGTAGACGGTTGTCATAGCGACGAGTCTACTAAAAATTTAGCCCGTTATTTGAGAAGATTTAAAGTACCTATCTATGCTATTTGGGGAAGTCTTAAAAATAAAAATCCTGATAAACTCATTAAAAATTTTAAAAAAGTTTTTAAAGAAGTTGTTACTATAAAGATACCTAACGAACCTAATGCGATGAACTCTTTTGAACTATCTAAAATTGCAATAAAAAATAATATTCATTCCGTTCAATCAAAAAATTTCAAAGATGCCTTTAAAAAAATTGCAACAAATGAAAAAAAGATAATCGTTATTTTTGGAAGTTTATATCTCGTAGGATACGCTTTAAGTATGAATTAAATATTTTCTTTTATCCAAGAAACAATATTTGATTTGGTAGTAGCGCCAACTTTGGTTGCTTTGAGTTCTCCAGCTTTGAACAAAAGCATTGTTGGGATTCCTCTAATTCCATACTTCGTTGGAGTATTTGGTTCCTGATCTATGTTATGTTTAGCAATTACAATATCATTAGACATCTCGTTAGAAATCTCCTCGAGTATCGGACCAATTTGCTTACAAGGACCACACCACTCTGCCCAAAAATCTACTATAGTTGGTTTTTGTGATTTAATTACGTCTGACTCAAAACTTTCGTCTGTTACTTTTTTTGTGCCCATAAAATTATAAATAAAGTTTTTTTTAAAAATGTCAACTACGCACGAGAGTAAGCTTTTTCTAATTCTTCAACGTATGCGTTAATCTCTTCTAACATTTTAAGTTTTTTAATATCTTTACTTTTTTCAAACTTAGCTCTTAAATCATCGATCTCTTTATAAGTTCTTGGTATCGTATTCCACTTCTTAAGGTCGGTAGTAGAGAGAACTCTTTTTACAATTGTCCCATGAATTTCATCGTAGTCCTCTTTAGATAAAAGATCAGGCTTTTCTTGATAAAGTAATTTTTTTCCAAAATAATGGAATCTTTTATCTTTAAATTTCTGTAGGTATGAAAGTTTTTTATCCCATTCAACCTCATGAAAACCAGGTAGAATCTTGTTATCTTCAGCTGGCGGAAAATTGTATAAGCTTTCTTCTTCACAAAGATCCTCTTGGGATTGTGTTTCGGCTTTTTCTTGGGCTTCTTCTCTTAAAATTACCTCGACTTTTTCAGCAAATTTTTTATTTTTTCTTACAATGTCTGCTCTTTCTTGTAATTTATCAATTCCAATGATCTTGTATTCTTCAAAATGATTAATATAAGAAGGGTTCATTACAATGGGGTGTTTGTTATGACGACATGTCCTTAGAATTTTAGGAGATTTTTTTAATTCTTCTGTCAAAACTTGGATTGGCATATTCATATAAATATTTGGATCGTGTTTTAAATCAAATGTTTTTGGCCATTGATAAACTGGATGTTGACAAACAAAGGTTTGA
>MDTB01009487.1_pt1 | contig 13912 bp, 14 predicted proteins | sample 811161 | NCBI WGS metagenome assembly MDTB01 (sample SAMN05326650, study PRJNA326480) | marine metagenome | isolation source: seawater | place: Mediterranean Sea | collected 2009
CCGGCGCCAAATGCCCCGGTGATGAATGGCCCAAGGGTTACCAACAACATGGCCATGGCCAGGCCAAGAAAGAGACAAATTAAAGCGATATGCTTGCTGGCTTCCTGCATGCGCTGCTTCATGCCGGCTGCGAGGTTCTGGCCCATGAATGGACCAAACACCCCGGAATAAGAATAGAAGGCCACAAGAATGATGGTTTCGATTCTTGCTGCCACCGAATAGCCTGCCACGGCCACCTCACCATGGCGGGCCACCAGGGCCGTGATGACACCATTGGCCAGCGGGATAATAATGTTGGTGAGTGCTGCGGGTAGGCCGACATAAAGCAAGGATTTTGCTCGGCCAATGAAGTTTAACTGGCCCATCAATGGTTTGAGCAGGCCTGCACGATGGAGCATGTATAAGATCATGGCCAAGCCCATGGCACGGGCCATTAAGGTGGCAAGCATGGAGCCAGTTAGGCCCATGGCTGGGATCGGGCCGAAGCCAAAAATAAAAATGGGGTCAAGCACCATGTTGCTGATGGCCACAGTGATCATGGCAATACCAGGACCGCCAGTTTGTCCTCTGCCGCGAAGAGCACCCATGCCTGACATGGTGATGATCAAAAGGGCCATGCCGGAAAGAGCTAGGATCATGGGCCATATGAGCATGTCACGAATGTCCGCCGAGGCGCCCATGAGCCCAAATATCTGGTGGTGGAACAACAACAAGCCTAATGCCACCAAGCTGCCAATGATGGTGGCCACCACAAGGCCGACCCGCAAATAACCCAATTCATCTTGATGCATGCCGCTGCCAGCTGCCTTCGCCACACAGGCAGAGACCCCTGCAGACAAACCTATGCCAACGGAAATCATAACCAGCAACACAGGAAAGGCAAAGCCAAGGGCTGCCAGCGGTTCCGCACCAAGAAGGGAGACGAAATATGCATCCGTGAGATCCGTCGCCATGATGGCAAACAGACCCCCGAGGGTGGGCAAGGCCATGCGGGTCAACTTGCTTATGGGCCGAGCCGTGAGCATGGTGTTGGCTTTGTGGTTGTCGGCCATGGCTTGAGCCTTTACTTAGAACGCATCAATGAGGCCTGAGGAACATACCCCATGACCAAAAAAATTCTTGTGACCGGCATTGCAGGTTTTATCGGCCATGCCTGTGCGATGCGGCTGCATCAGGAAGGTTATGAAGTATATGGTATCGACAACCTGAACAACTATTATGACGTGGGCTTAAAACAAGCGCGTCTTGATCAATTGCCCGCAGAGATACGCCAACTCACTTCGTTGGAAGATATTGCAGATGCAGGGGCGGTGAAAGGAATAATCCGTCATGCCCAGCCAAATATTATTCTTCACCTGGCAGCCCAAGCAGGTGTTCGTTACTCGCTCAAAGATCCCATGGCCTATGTGAACAGCAATATTATTGGTCACCTCAACATGTTGGAGGCATGCCGAGAATTTCATCCAGATCATTTTGTCTATGCTTCATCATCTTCGGTATATGGGTTGAACCAAATTCCTTTTGATGAGGCCCACCCTGCGGACCACCCCATAAGTCTTTATGGGGCAACCAAAAGGGCCGATGAATTGATCACACATTCCTATGCTCATTTGTTTAATATCCCAAGCACAGGTCTTAGGTTTTTTACTGTTTATGGGCCCTGGGGACGACCTGACATGGCGCCGTTCAAATTCATTAAGGCCGCGTTCGAAGGAAGCGTGGTGCCTTTATACAACCATGGCAACATGCTGCGTGATTTCACCTATATCGATGATATTGTTGAAGGAATCATCAGGGTGCTTGGCCACGCCCCAGGGGCCCACAGCAATCAGGCCATGTCGCCAGCTGAATCCACTGCGCCGCATCGCATATATAATATCGGCAATGACCAACCAGAAACCCTTCGCGACTTCGTAGCCGCGGTGGAAGATGCGACAGGACACAAATTGTCTGTTGATCTGCAACCCCTGCAACCAGGTGATGTGTTGGAAACCCGGGCTGAAATCCATCGCCTAAGTCAATTGGTGGGATTTAAGCCCGCAACCAAGCTGCAAGCAGGAATCAAAAAAACCGCGGATTGGTACCGCGGTTTTTATGGTGTTTCGTGAAGATGGTGTGACGCCAAACTTTTGGCGCCCTCAAGCCCAATCAGGGTTTTGTTTTACGACAGGGCCTTTTGGAGGTTTTGATCCACCTGATCGAGGAACTGCGTGGTGGTAAGCCAACCTTGGTCTGGCCCCACCAAAAGCGCCAAATCTTTGGTCATATGGCCAGATTCCACGGTCTCGATGCACACACGTTCAATCGCAGAGGCAAAATGTGCCAAGGCTTGGTTTTCATCAAGTTTTGCACGATGGGCAAGGCCACGTGACCAAGCAAAAATCGACGCAATGGAATTGGTGGATGTGTCCTTGCCCTCTTGATGCAGGCGGTAATGACGCGTGACCGTGCCGTGGGCTGCTTCTGCCTCAACAGTTTTTCCGTCAGGGGTCATCAAAACAGATGTCATGAGGCCAAGGGAACCAAAACCTTGGGCCACGGTGTCTGATTGAACATCGCCGTCATAATTTTTGCATGCCCATACAAATTCACCGGACCATTTCAAGGCACAGGCCACCATGTCATCGATCAGGCGATGCTCATAGGTAATGCCCATCGCAGAAAATTTATCAGCAAACTCATTTTTGAACACTTCTTCAAAAAGATCTTTGAACCTACCGTCATAGGCTTTGAGGATGGTGTTTTTGGTGGAAAGATAGACTGGCCATTTGCGGTTCAGGCCGTAATTCATGCAGGCGCGTGCAAAATCCTTGATGGATTCGTCAAGATTATACATGCCCATGGCAATTCCAGCGCCCGGGAAATCATAAACCTCAAATTCTTTGCTGTCTGATCCATCCTCTGCTTCCCATTTCATCGTGAGTTTGCCTTTGCCCGGGACCAGAAAATCAGTGGCGCGGTATTGGTCGCCAAATGCATGGCGTCCCACAACGATGGGCTTGGTCCAGCCAGGAACCAAACGTGGAACATTCTGACAGATGATTGGTTCGCGAAAGACAACACCACCTAAGATGTTGCGGATGGTTCCATTGGGGGAGCGCCACATTTTTTTGAGGCCAAATTCCTCAACCCGCGCTTCATCTGGGGTGATGGTGGCACATTTGACGCCGACACCATGACGCTTGATGGCCTCGGCAGCATCGATGGTGATTTGGTCGTCGGTGCGGTCACGCTCTTCGACCCCGAGGTCATAATATTCTAGCGTAAGATCGAGGTAGGGCAGAATAAGTTTTTGTTTGATAATGTCCCAAATGATGCGTGTCATCTCATCGCCGTCAAGTTCCACGACGGGATTGGCAACCTTGATTTTACTCATGGATTTGTTCCTTGTGCTCTGGCCGGGCTGTCCGGCTTAAGAATGGTCTCGTTCATGTGGACGGACACTAACCGCTAATTGTAAAAAGTCCAGCACCACTATGGTCATAGGTGTGAAATAAACTGGGAAGTTCATGGCAACAGATTTGCAACCTATTATCATTCTTGTTCAACCCCAGATGGGGGAGAATATTGGCGCGGCTGCCCGCGCCATGAAAAATTTTGGCCTTAAAAAAATGCGCCTTGTGTCGCCGAGGGATGATTGGCCCAATCCCAAAGCTTGGGCCATGGCATCTGGCGCGGATGATATCTTGGAATCAGCCAGTATTCACGACAGCCTGTCTTCTGCCATTGCCGATTGTCATCATGTGGTGGTGACCACGGCCCGGGTTCGTGACCAACATAAACCTATGGTGTCGCCGGAAGAATTTGCTGCGGCTGAGGCTCAAAGACTGCACCAATCAGCGGTGGTCTTTGGACCGGAACGCGCTGGTCTTGAAAATGATGATATTGCCCTGGGTCATGAAATTTTGCGCATCCCTGTCAACCCAGAATTTGCATCGCTTAATCTTGCCCAGTCTGTTTTGCTGGTGGGTTATGAATGGATGCGCCGGCAGGGTGAGGGGCATCTGACCGCCAATGAACGAGAGGCAGCCAGCATGGCCGAAATGGAAGGTATGTTTGATCATTTGATTGGTGAACTTGATCTGTCGGGGTTTCTTTATCCCCCTGAAAAACGCCCCCACATGGTGCGCAACATCAAGGCTCTGTTCATGCGTGCTGGTTTATCTGGCCAAGAAGTGCGCACCTTACGTGGCGTCATACGCGCATTGAGTGAGTTTCGGCCTGGAAAATTGCCAAATGATTAGCCCAAAAGATTGACATCTTATGGTTTGTTCGCGTATGCGCCCAGCTTCACGTCATTGTTCGTGCATGGCTTGCGTGGCCCAAATAAGTTGTTTTGTGGCCTGTCGTTTCTGGGGTTTTTTCTCGGAAAAAAGGAGTTGGTCGCGCGAACGTAGTTAATTAAAGGAGACAGGATGTCCAAAAGAGACTCCGTAAAGCACAAGCTTGACCGCCGTATGGGCGAAAACATTTGGGGCCGCGCAAAAAGCCCGGTTAACCGCCGCAATTATGGTCCTGGCCAGCATGGTCAGCGTCGCAAAGGTAAATTGTCCGACTTTGGTATTCAGCTGCGCGCCAAGCAGAAGCTGAAGGGCTATTATGGCTCTGTGTCGGAAAAACAATTTCGTGCAATCTATGATGAAGCCGACCGTCGTCGTGGCGACACGGGCGAAAACCTCATTGGTCTTTTGGAAAGCCGTCTTGATGCATTGGTCTATCGGGCCAAATTTGTGCCAACGGTTTTTGCTGCCCGCCAGTTTGTGAATCATGGCCATGTGATGGTGAATGGGAAAAAAGTGAATATCCCATCCTACCGCCTGCGTGCTGGTGATGTGGTTGAGGTTCGGGAACGTTCGCGGGACATGAACCTTGTTCTTGAGGCGGTTCAGTCGGCTGAACGCGATATTCCTGATTATTTGGATGTTGATCAGCAGAAAATGTCTGCCACCTTTGTGCGGATTCCAACCATGGCTGATGTGCCCTATCCGGTTCAGATGGAACCAAACCTCGTGGTGGAATATTACTCACGTTAAAAAGACACATGCCGAACAAAAGAAAACCCCGCCGAAGCGGGGTTTTTTTTCATCAAGACATCATTTTTTATGATTGGAGTGCCACACCTGCCTTTTTGAATTCCTCTGCCAATTCCCCGGTCTGGAACATTTCCTTAATAATGTCGCAGCCGCCCACAAACTCACCTTTGATGTAAAGCTGCGGGATGGTTGGCCAGTTGGAGTAATCCTTAACACCCTGGCGAATTTCGGGGTCTTCAAGAACATTCACGGCATGGAATTCGGCGCCCAGATGGCTAAGCACTTGCACCACAAGGGATGAGAAACCGCATTGTGGGAATACCGGCGTTCCTTTCATAAAGAGCACCACGTCGTTGTCTTTGACCATTTGACCAATCTGTTCATTCGCGCTCATGTTTTTATCCTCAATCTTTTGTGGTTGGTGTTGATGTTTGTAACGCTAGCGCATGTAGGACGCCACCCATTCGGCCTTGCAGGGCATCATAGACCAATTGATGCTGTTTTACCCGAGAGAGGCCTTCAAAAGAAGCACTAACAACCTTGGCGGCATAATGGTCGCCATCACCGGCAAGATCTTCAATCGTCACTTCTGCATCGGGAATAGCTTCCCTGATGAGTTTGCTAATTTCTGCAGCTTCCATGGCCATGGCTGTCTCCCTCAATCATTCTTCAATAGGCTATCTAGACCAGACATGTTGTTATTTTTCATCTCATCAAGTGAGAGGCCTGAGCCATCGGGCAATTGAAGGACGCGACCTGTAAAGGCGCCAAGTGGTTCAAGCTCGAAGGTCAGGGATTTTGCATGGGCAGATAAAGCCTCAGCAATTGATGCATCTACCACCAACAAATAGCGTGATTGGTCTTCCCCAAACAAATTTGTCATGCCCCAATCCGTCTTTTGAAAGGCAAAGCCGATATCATTGGCCATGCATAGTTCGGCCATGGCCATGGCGATGCCACCTTCGGAGATATCATGGCATGCCATGATCTTTTCCTCTTGGTGTAAGGCGCGTACGAATTCACCATGGGCACGCTCTTTGGTTAGGTCTGTTTTTGGCGCCGGGCCCTCCATCCTGCCCAGCACATCCACCACCAGGGCACTGCCGCCAAGATGGCTTCCCTTGCCGCCAAGCAACATGACAACCATGCCTTCGGGGTTATTATCCGTGGCCAATTCAAGTGCATGATCGACATGGGCCACCAACCCAAGCCCGCCAATGGTGGGCGTCGGGGGGATGCCCCTGCCGTCGGTTTCGTTGTAAAGAGAGACATTGCCCGAGACGACGGGGTAATCAAGGGCACGACAGGCTGCATCGATACCTTTGATGGCAGCCACAAATTGGGCCATGATTTCCGGTCGTTGAGGGTTTCCAAAGTTGAGGTTGTCGGTGATTGCCAACGGTTTGGCACCCACAGCACAGAGATTCCGGTAGGTTTCTGCCACTGCTTGCATGGCGCCATGATAGGGATCCAGCAAACAATAGCGGGGGTTCACGTCGGTGGTCATGGCCAAGCCCTTATTTTGGCCATGACGTTGGTCTGGCATGGCCACCACAGCGGCATCACCCTGACCGGGACGGATAATTGTTTCGCCGCCAACAAGATGGTCATATTGTTCAAAAATAGGGGCACGAGACGCATGGTTTGGATGGGACAGCAATTGAAGTAGCGCCGAAGCTTGCGGCAAATTTTCAAGGCCTGATCCATCAAATTCAGGGAATGATGGAGGGCTGGAATATTCTCGATCATATTCCGGCGCTTCATCGCCAAGTTCTCGGATCGGCAAGTTTGCAACTTCCACACCCTGATGGAAAATCTGGAACTGGGTCTGGGAAATTGTCTCGCCAACAATGGCAAAATCGAGGTCCCATTTGTCCAAAATAGACTTTGCTTCATCCTCCCGGCCTGGGCTCAGCACCAAAAGCATACGCTCCTGACTTTCCGACAGCATCATTTCATATGCGGTCATGGCCGCCTCACGTTGCGGTACCCGGTCCAAGTCAAGCCGCACACCCATATTGCCCTTCGCGCCCATTTCCACCGCGGAACAAGTAAGTCCAGCTGCGCCCATGTCCTGAATGGAATCCACACAACCAGATGCCATTAAGGCGAGTGTGGCCTCCAAAAGCCGCTTTTCGCAGAAAGGATCCCCAACTTGAACGGTTGGACGTAATTCCGCGCTATCTTCACCGAATGAAGCCGAAGCCATGGTGGCACCATGGATGCCATCCCGTCCTGTCTTGGCACCGATATAGACAACCTGGCGACCAATTTCCGAGGCTGCGGAGTAAAATATTTGGTCTGATGGAACCAGGCCAACGGCCATGGCATTCACCAAAATATTTGTGTTGTAGCGCTCATCAAATGTGACCGAACCACCCACGGTGGGCACGCCAAAAGCATTGCCATAACCACCCACCCCGGCAACCACACCATTAACCAACTTGCGGGTAAGCTCATGATCAGCGGCGCCAAAGAACAGGGCATTCAAGGCTGCGATGGGCCGGGCGCCCATGGTGAATACATCCCTAAGAATTCCACCCACGCCAGTAGCCGCCCCTTGGTAGGGCTCAATAAATGAAGGGTGGTTGTGGCTTTCCATCTTAAAGACTGCGGCCATGCCGTCTCCGATATCCACCACACCGGCATTTTCACCCGGTCCACAAATTACCTGCGGCCCGGAAACATGAAGGGTCTTGAGCCATTTTTTGGAAGATTTGTATGAACAATGTTCATTCCACATGGCAGAGAATATGCCAAGCTCCACAAGGTTAGGTTCCCTGCCGATAAGCTCTTGAATACGCCCGTATTCATCCTCGCTCAGGCCATGTTGGCTCACGATTTCTGGCGTGATGATGGTCATGACAATCCCCCAAGCATTTGGCCAAAGGCTGCAAATAAGGGAGCCCCGTCCGTGCTGCCCTGGCGTTTTGTCACGTGGTCTTCCGGATGGGGCATCATCCCCAAAATGCGGCCGTTGGCGCTTGCGATGCCCGCAACGTGATCTACCGAGCCATTGGGGTTTTCGCCATGATAGCGAAATACGATACGTCCCTCATCTTGCAATATTTTGAGGCCGGCATCCTCAATGTCATAGCGACCATCATGGTGGGCAACTGGAACATTCATGATCTGGCCATGTGGGAGGCTGGCGCATATGGCGGCATTATTTTTCTCAATCTGCAAGTTAACATTGCGGCAGATAAATCGGCCATGAATGTTTCGGCGCAATGCCCCTGGCAAAAGCCCAGTTTCGGTCAAAACCTGAAAGCCGTTGCATACACCAAAAACGGACAGACCTTGGTTTGCTTTTTTAACGATATCCTTCATCAGTCGGGAGCGCGCAGCCATGGCCCCGGGCCTTAGGTAATCCCCGTGGGCAAAGCCACCCGGCAAGGCCACCAAATCAATCTTTGGGGGAAGTTCGCTGTCATCATGCCAGACAAAATCAGTGGCAAAGCCGGCTAGGGTGAGCGCCTTTTGCATGTCGCGCTCACGGTTTGTGCCTGGGAAGATAACAATAGCAGCCCTCACAACAGCACCTGCGCCTCAAAACGTTCAAGCACGGTATTTGCAAGCAATTGCCGACACATTTCTTCTGCTTGCTTGATGGCTTTGTCATGGTCATCTTCATCAATGTCCAGCACCATCTGCTTGCCCATGGTCATGGAGGTGACATTGCCAAAACCCATGTCCTGCAACGCATGATGCACGGCTTCAGCCTGGGGGTCATGCACGCCATTTTTCAGTTTAATGGTCACCAGAATTCGGGTCATGACTCTTCTCCTTTTTGGCCCCCGGGAAAGATGCCCAGTCTTTGTGCCACCTCATGATAGGCTTCAGTGACGCCGCCGAGGCCCTCGCGGAAACGATCTTTGTCCAATTTGTTGCCTGTTCGAGCATCCCAAAGACGGCAATTATCTGGGCTGATTTCGTCAGCCAAAATCACCCTCATGGTATCATTCTGGTAATAACGGCCAAACTCGAGCTTAAAATCAACAAGCCTAATGCCAATTGCCAGAAACAAACCACTCAAAAAGTCATTGATGCGGATGCTCATGGAGACAATATCATCCATTTCATGCGGGGCTGCCCAACCTAGCGCAGCAATATGATCCTCGCTGACCATGGGGTCACCCAAGCCGTCGTCTTTGTAGTAATATTCAACAATCGCCCGGGGAAGGCGATCGCCCTCACTCATGCCGAGCCTTTTGGCAAGGCTGCCTGCCACAATATTGCGCACCACAACTTCCAAGGGGATGATTTCAACTTCCCGAACAAGCTGTTCGCGCATGTTCAGGCGCTTGATGAAATGTGTTGGGATGGAAATGGCTTCCAGCCCAAGCATAATGGTTTCTGAAATCCTGTTGTTGAGGACACCTTTGCCATCAAGAATTTCGTGTTTTTCTTTGTTGAAGGCAGTGGTGTCATCTTTGAAATACTGGATCAGCGTTCCCTGCTCCGGTCCTTCATAGAGGGTTTTTGCCTTGCCATCATAAATGATGCGCCGTCTTGTCATGTATGCGTCCTTTGGGATGGACCATGTCCAAATCAACATGGTGCTACCATTTTATGCTTTACGTTATGCAGATTACGTTGTGCAATAATTGCAGGCTGTTGTGGGAGAAAAGAATGTCAGATATTTTTCGACAAAAAGAGGCGGCCGAAGAGGCGAAGGCAGCACAGGATGACACCCGTCGCTTCCGGCAACATGTTGCCGTGATGCGCCATTTTGGGCGGATGATTGACGAGGAATGTGGGCGGCCAACAACTGATCTTGCTGAAAAGCTCGCTGACATCGCTGTGATGCACGGACTTAAAGGTGATGTGATGGCCCAATTGCGCCCAGTGATTGACGCCTCGCAAGTCAGCATTGCCGAGCCAAGGCTTCACGAATTGCTGGGTCAGGCACGCCGGGAGGCAGGCCTTTAAGATTGGCCAAACACCCGATCAAAAATGGTGTCCACATGTTTCATATGGTGGGCAAGGTCAAAAAGTTTTTCCAACTCTTGCTTGGGCAGGGCATCGGTGATGGTTTTGTTTGTGGACAACAATTCCAATAAGTGGCCTTCCCCGGCCCAAACCTTCATGGCCTCTGACTGCACCAAGCGGTACGCATCTTCCCGCGAAATACCCGCCTGGGTGAGGGCCAAAAGCACGCGTTGGGAATGAACCAGGCCGCCCAGGCGGTCCAGATTTGCCAACATGTTTTCCGGGTAAATCACCAGTTTTTCCAACAACCCGGCCAGACGGTGAAGGGCAAAATCCAAGGTGACGGTGGCATCCGGGCCGATATTACGTTCCACCGATGAATGGGAGATGTCACGTTCATGCCATAGGGCCACATTTTCCATGGCTGGGATGGTGTAGGCGCGGACAAGTCTGGCAAGGCCTGTGAGATTTTCACTGAGCACAGGATTGCGTTTGTGCGGCATTGCCGATGAACCTTTTTGGCCCGGCGAAAAATATTCCTCAGCCTCAAGAACCTCACTTCGTTGAAGGTGCCTTACCTCCACGGATATTTGTTCGATCACGCTGGCAATAACACCGAGTGTTGCAAAGAACGCAGCATGACGGTCTCTTGGGATCACTTGGGTCGAAATTGGCTCCACCTTCATCCCCATTTTGTGGGCCACATAATCTTCAACCCGAGGATCGATATTGGCAAACGTCCCCACTGCACCAGAGATGGCGATGGTCGAGATCTCATCAATGGCGGTTATGAGCCTAGCCCGGCAACGGTCCATGGCGGCATAGAAATTGGCAAGCTTCAAACCAAAAGTGGTTGGTTCGGCATGAATGCCATGGGACCTACCAATGGTGGGCGTGTGCCGATGTTCCTCTGCGCGGGTTCTAAGCGCCGCCAGCACCCGGTCCACGCCACCTAACAGAAGCATGCCTGAGCGATGAAGCTGTACATTAAAGCAGCTATCAAGAACATCAGAAGAGGTCATGCCTTGGTGCAAGAAACGCGCCTCAGGACCGGTATGCTCGGCAACCGAGGTCAAAAAGGCAATGACGTCATGCTTTACTTCAGCCTCAATGTCATCAATACGCGCGATATTGAATGCCGCTGATTTTCGCAAATCCTCAGCAGCCTTCTTGGGGATTGTGCCCAGTTCAGCCATGGCGTCACAAGCGTGAAGTTCAATATCAAGCCAAATGGAAAACTTGCATTCTGGCTCCCAAATGGCGGTCATTTCGGGGCGGCTGTAACGAGGTATCAATGATTTTCTCCTGGGTGGCGTTCGAGGCGTCTGCGGACCCGTCTTGTGAGCAACACCACGAGCAACAAAATGGGGATGGCTGCAAAACCGGTGAGAATTTTGGGGTCCATGTCAGTATTTTGGGCAATGGGGATGGCCAGGTAACCAAATAGGCTTACGGCATAGTAACTAATTGCAATGACCGACAGGCCTTCCACTGTTTGCTGCAGCCTAAGTTGAAGGCCGGCACGCTTCTCCATGGATTGCAGCAATTTTGAATTTTGCTCCTCCAAATTAACGTCAACCCGTGTGCGCAAAAGGTTTGCGGTGCGTCCGAGACGTTCTGCCAGATAATTGATCCGGTCATGATAGGATTCGATGGTACGAATTGATGGCATAAAGCGTCGGTCCATGAAGCCTTTTAGGCTGCGATATGTCATCAATCTCTCTTCGCGCAGAGAGCCGATGCGTTCCATCACAATGGACGAATAGGCTTGGCTTGCTCCAAAGCGAAAACTTGAGCCGGCATTAAGTTGTTCAGTCTTGCCTGATAATTCTGTCACCTCATCCAGCAAGTCACGGGCATGTTTAACATCTTCTTCACGGCCCATTAATTCCGTCAGGCGAACCAATCGTCTTTCGGCATCGGCCAATTCGGGCCCAATATGTCTTACATGCTGATAGCCAATCATGGCCATCACCCGGTAGGTTTCGATTTCCACAATCCGCAAAACGTTTCTGCCTGCCTGATATGCCGACATGCCGTGGTCCAACACCAGGTGATGTGTTGCCAGATCGGGTCCATGCAATCTAAAATCCGAAAAATATCTGGCGACATTTTTGGCCACCGAAACCCCGCAAAGACTCGAAAGATCAAAAATATCCTTATATTTGTCTGGCAAGGCTTCCTCCACATCGTCGGATTTCCGAAGGCAAAGTCTCATATCCACCACGCGATGTTCTTCAAGCTCATCAATCCATTGGGTGGGTAGGGTTTTGCACCGATCAAACATGGTGCCATTGGCCGGCTCATGAACCGTCACGGTAAAAAATTCAGTATGCTGTTCCCATTTTATCAGCACATCATCATGGGCAATCGTTTGATGCCTCATGCCCCCGCTCGGCAGGGTAATGCCCAATTGCGCAAACAAATTTGTTCCCGCCTCTTGACCATCTTCCAATCCACCCATGAATGCCAAATGGTGAACGTTAACTTCGCCATCCAAGGGAAGGGCGGGGCGGGCATGCAATTCGTTGGTTAGGTCTGTCCTGGTGAAGTCGGTTTTTATCATGCCATCGACCTTAAATTTGATAGGGAGGTTGGTGCAAACCTGCGGGTGATGCGGTGAAAATTTCTACCCCGTCCGCGGTTACACCAACGGAATGCTCAAATTGTGCAGAAAGGCTTCGGTCCCTGGTCACTGCAGTCCAACCATCGCTGAGGATTTTGACCTCCGGTTTGCCAAGATTGATCATGGGCTCCACGGTGAAGAACATACCTTCATGCAAGGCAATACCTTCTCCGGGCAGGCCAAAATGGAGGATATTGGGTGCATCATGAAAGACGGTGCCCAAGCCGTGGCCACAGAAATCACGCACCACGCTGCAACGTTGAGCTTCTGCATAGGTTTGGATGGCATGACCGATATCACCTGTTGTGGACCCTGGTCGCACCGTGGATATGCCACGCATCATGGCTTCATAGGTGATGTCGGTAAGCCTTCGGGTTTTGACAGCAATGTCGCCCACAGGAAACATCCGAGAGGTGTCCCCATGCCAACCATCAAGAATCACCGTAACATCAATATTCACCGCATCGCCTTCACGCAGTGCTTTTGGTCCTGGGATGCCGTGGCACACGACATGGTTGATGCTGGTGCAAATTGATTTTGGAAAACCACGGTAATTTAGGGGTGCAGGAATTGCACCATGGTCACAAATATACTCATGACAAATTTGATCCAGTTGTTCTGTGCTGATGCCGGGCCGCACATGACTTGTGATCATGTCCAGGGTTTCTGCCGCCAAACGCCCGGCACGCCGCATGCCGTCAAAAGCCGTAGGCCCATGGATTTTTATTGGACCCATGGCGGTTTGCACAACTTTTAAGACGGTTTCTTCTTGCATTTCTTCTCCAGCGTCGCTTCAGCGATCGAGGCCGATGACAGGGATTTCACGGGCAATGGTTATCGCCCGTGTGGTAACAACGCAATCCACCGCCACAAAACGGACACCTGCTTTGGATGCTTTTTGCGCTGCCTCAGCATAATTAGGATCAATGTCCTTGGCGAATGATAATTCGGTGCAATCACCTCTTTGAATGCAATAAAGCATGACGCATTTCATTCCTGCTTGGGCCATTTCCATAAGGACATGTAAATGTTTGGTGCCTCGCTCGGTCTTGCAATCAGGAAATTCTGCCAAACCAGGCTCCCGCACCAGGTGGACATTTTTTACTTCCATAAATACTTTCTCACCGGCGAGGTGCATTTGGAAGTCAAGCCTGGTGCCAGGTCGTACGACGATTTCTGCGCGGTCAAAGATATAATGTTCGAAGCCCGGCAAAAGTCTTTGTTTGAGGGCTTCTGCCACCAGTTTGTTGGGAAGGTTTGCGTTGATTCCCACCATGCCTTCTTGACCGCCAAGGTCGGTGATCCACCACGCATAGGGCAG
>MDTB01005612.1_pt1 | contig 13911 bp, 14 predicted proteins | sample 811161 | NCBI WGS metagenome assembly MDTB01 (sample SAMN05326650, study PRJNA326480) | marine metagenome | isolation source: seawater | place: Mediterranean Sea | collected 2009
GCCCATTTTATTTTAATATCATTGTTTTAGAGTAAACCATATGTTGTTACAGAACAAGTTCTTGAGCAATGAAGTACTTTTAGCAAATATGTAATGTCTCAATTTATTTTCTTTGTAAAAAATGTTAAAAACACAATTAATTGGAATAATATAGAAATATGCGCTGCATTCGAAATTTCGTATATTAGTAGAATAAATCCTTGTCACTATCGTTTTAAAGAGCTACACTAATTTAGGGTAATTAGAACGGTGTGAATCAATGCAATTATTGACCTTTCTTCGATAAACCTTTTTTTGGTTGTGCTTTCTGTATGAAGTGTTTTTTAATTGATAACATTCCTTTTGAATGAAAATTTTATTGTTACCCCATCAGCCTAGATAACTTATTAATTAATAATTGTGTCAATTAGCTGAATTTACTTATTCTTTATAATAATGATTATTATCCAAGAATTTATGAATGGGTGATCTTCATGAAAACTAAAATCGAACTATACCGAATTGTGGATATGGTAAATCTTCTTGTTAAAACAGTTTTTTTGAATCAATTTAGTCTAATAAAACACATTGATTTAATTTGAGATCATGTTCAACCAACTTGTATTTTATTTCCTTTTTAACCAAACCATCGATATACTTCACTGAGACTTTTGCATTTCTACTGATTTTACCTCCAATTGATTTTTTATCACTACAGCATTTGCAACTTGAGGGGGTATTTTTCTTTCATGCCACAATTTAGTTATATAAGTTGAATTTTTAAAAATCTGTAGTGCCTTAAAGATTTCAGCTATGATATAATCAAGCATAAAATGTTTTTTTTGCCAATGAGATTAATAATAAAAAATACAAATGGGGTGTAAAGAGCCATATTTTTTTGGTATTTTCAAATGGACAAATTATTGATACAATAGTAAAAAAATTAATTTGGTATGGTCTTTGTCCATTTACTACAATAAGATTGTTCAATTAAATTTATAAAAAATGGGAAAGCTATATTTAAAATTATTTTTATTAGTTGTGCTAACAACATTATACTCTTGTAAGACCACCAAAAATCTAGAAATTTCTGCTCCATTTTCAGAGAAAAAGTATAAATCGAATAAGAATTTTTTCAGAGTAACAAGTAGCGGAAGTAGTAAAGACTTGGAGACGGCTAAAAAGAAGGCAATAATGAATGCTAAATCAGAGCTTTCGGGAAACATTAGATCTACAGTGAAAGCTGTCACAGATCAATACACAAACTCGACAACTGTGGAGAATAATGAACAGTTTGAAAATAAATTTGAAGAATTGGCTAGAACTGTTGTGAAAGAAATTCTTTCTGACTTAGACGTAAAAGAAGAAAAATTGTTTAGAGAAACAGATAAAAAAACGGGTAAAGATAATTATTCAGTTTGGGTTGTTATGGAAATGTCTAGGCAATCTGTGTTTGATGACATGAATAATAAAATAAGTAAAGATCAAAAGCTTCAACTGGATTATGATAAAATGAAGTATGAAAAGATTTTCAATTCAGAAATGGAAAAACTTGCAGAAGAAAATAATTAAATTATGGTTTTTTCTAATACTTTTTTCATGCACCAATATTTTAATAGCACAGAAGAAAATTAAGATAAAGGAAAGCCATGGAACTGCATTTATTTCTGGAGATGTAAGTCCTAACGAAGCAAAAAAAAGAGCACTTTTTAATGCAAAAATAAATGCATTGAAATCTGCTGGCATAGTTGAAAGCATTAAATCTTTTGAAACGTTATTTACAAGTGAGTTTAATAACGATTATCAACAATTTTATAGCTCCGCGATCCAAGATGAGATTCAAGGGAGTATCTTGAATTATGAAATAATTCAAGATACTATTGTTAGAAAAAATGAGTTGAAATTTTATGCCAAGGTAACCATTAATGCTTTAGTAATAGAATACAAAACCAAGTCAGATGTAACTTTCGATGCCAATATTGAGGGAATTAAAGCTGTTTATGATAATGGAGAATTGTTAAAATTTAACCTAAAATCAAGTCAAGCGTTCTATTTAACGATATTCAATATAAATGATGTTGATGCTTCGGTATTCTTTCCAAATAGTCGAGAGGTATCTCGGAGATTATCTCCATTTGATTATCATGAATTTCCTTTAGACGTACAAACAGAATATGCTCTTGTTACCTCTGAGGACCAAGAAATGAACCGTTTAATATTTGTATTTACAAAAACTTATATTCCTTTTATAAAGATGGATGAGGATGGATTAACTAATGAGGACCAAATATTTAGTTGGATTTTTTCTATTATGCCTGATCAAAGAAATGTTCAGTATTATAGTTTTACTATTAGAGGATAAACAATGGAAAAAATATTTTTGTCTGTTTTTTTTTGCTTACCTATCATAGGCCTAGGACAAGATATTCCATTGACAGAGAAAAATATTATCACTAAAAAAATGGAGAATGAAGACAGAAAATCAATAGAAAAAGCACCAGTTGAAATTATGACCTCTGCTAATCCAGATAGAAGATTGCATCTTAAGGGGCAAATTGGATACATATCGAATCCAAAGAGAACACCTTTTGGTCTAAATTTATTTTCCTTTCGAAATAATAATAATTTTGGTTATTATATTGATTATAGAACAGATTTTAATGTGCATGGTCTTTCGGATCACGAGCTGATGGATAGAGATTGGATAATTAATACTTCTGGTACCCCTACTGGGGATTTGTTAGAAGGTGGATACAGAATTTTTAATGTTGGTATTGCTATGAGTCTTTTTAGATCCGAAAAAAGAGCTACCTGCTTATACATGGGCTACGGAACAAGCAAACAAAATCGTTATGAAGAATATGATGTGCCTTGGTTTGGGACATATTATACAGAGTATAGTACGTTAAAATCACGAAATTTCAATATTGGCTTATTATTTCAGTACAAGTCATCAATGTCTTGGCAAATAGGTTATGATTCGGAGGTACCGGGAGTCAATGTTGGGATTGGTCTTACTTTTAATTAAAAATTTAAATTTTGTACACTCGAAATATTATCATACTATACCTACTACTTGGTTGCTTTTTTTCTCGAGCACAAGAGGAATGTGTATCTGGAAATTGCTATGATGGCTTTGGAAAAAATATTTATGGTAATGGGCAAAAATATATCGGAGAATTTAAAAATGGAATCCGTCATGGCTATGGGACTACCTTTTTTACAAGAGGTGATGTTTATGTAGGTGAATATAATAATGGAAAAAGGCATGGCCTTGGAGTATTTGAATGGGAAAATGGAAATAGGTTTATTGGTTATTTTAAAAACGGTAAAGAGGATGGATATGCTTTAAAGTTTGAAAAAAGTTGGGGTGGTAAATCGAGAATGCTTTTAAGTAAGTGGAAAGATGGAAAGTTGGAATCTGGCAGTGTAGGGGATGTTGGAAACAAAACTGGATGTCTCAAAGGGAAGTGTAACAATGGTAGTGATAATGGAATTTATGTAAGTCAAAATAGACTTGTGCTTGGCAATACGAACAAATCCATAATTATCATAAAAAAGTATTCCAGAGAATTGGGTATCAATCCAGCACATTGGTCAAATGTTTATGTGGGAGATGTTCATGGCAATCTTTTAGAAAAGAGCTTCGCAATAAAAAAGGGTCTCAAGGCAATTAAAACGGACAAAGGGTGGTCGACTGAATTACAAAACACACAGGATAGAGTTTGGACTTCTTATTTTTCAAGTGCCAATAAAGATTTATTTTTAAGAAACTGGGTTGATGGTGAAATGGTAGATGAAATTCCTATTGATGATATTAACATTAAAATTTCTGCACCTGCCTCTTTGATTGTAGAGAATGTCTCATTTAAAGATAATAATTCCAACAACCTCCTTGAGGCTAATGAGGAGGCAAAAATTAGTTTTAATTTAAAGAATATAGGGAAGGGTCCCGCATACGGAATAAATATTCAAGTTGTTGATGAGAAGAATATTGAAGGCATTAGATATAATAAAAATATACCTATCAAAATTTTAAAGCCTCAAGAAATTGATGTCATCACAATAGATTTAAGTACATCAATGAGGTTAGCTACTGGTACACCTTCTTTCAATATTACCATTTCCGAGATACATGGTTTTGATGCAGATCCTATTAATTTATCTATTTCTACTCAGAGTTTTATTCCTCCTCAGCTAGAAGTGGTAGATTTTGTATTTAATAGTGATGTTGGGGTTATGAAATTGGGAAAAGAAGCTAATCTTCAGTTTGCTTTACAAAATATTGGACAAGGAATTGCTGAAGATATTGATATAAAAATGTTGATACCCGATAATGTATTTGACATTGATGGAACAGAATATTCAATAATTAAATTGTATCCCGGACAAAAAAAGATGTTAAATTTTAGCTTCTTTACTAATAAGAGATTTGCTTCTGATACATTGAAAATTATAGCAAAAATCTCTGAAAAATATAATAAGTATGCCACTAATAAGACTATGTCCGTAAGGATACAGGAGGAAATAAGTGGGGCAATAGCATTAGATATAGAATCAGATGTTGTGATTGAAGATATTGATATTAAGAGATTTAGTTTAACCTCACATGTAGACAAAAATATTCCAAAAAATGACAAAGTGAATAATCGTTTTGCTTTGATAATAGGTAATGAAGATTATAAATCTTTTCAGAGGACTTTAACATTAGAGCAAAATGTTGATTATGCTAAAAATGATGCTATTATTTTCAAGGAATATTGTTTACGAACCTTGGGTGTTAAAGAGGAGAATATGCATTTTTTATTAAATGCCACGGCTGGACAAATGAGTCAAGAAATAGATTTAATTAGTAAGATATTATCTAAATTAGGTGATCAAGCTGAGGTGATAGTGTATTACGCGGGGCATGGGTACCCTGACGAGATTTCAAAAATACCTTATTTAATTCCTGTAGATGTTTCGGTGAAAAATTTGAGTAATGCCGTAAAATTGTCCCATGTTTATTCAAAATTATCCGAAACAAACGCTGATAAAATATATATTTTTCTTGATGCTTGCTTTACTGGAGGAGGAAGAAATATTGGTTTGTTAGCATCTAGAGGTGTTAGGGTAAGACCAAAAAAAGGAAGTTTAAGTGGTAATTTGGTTGTTTTTTCTGCGAGTAGTGGAGAGCAGTCCAGCTTACCTTATTATGAGGAAGGCCATGGAATGTTTACATACCATTTGTTAAAAAAACTACAAGAATCCAAAGGAAATATAGATTTTGGTAAATTATCAGATTACGTTACTAAGGAAGTTTCATTAAAGTCCTTAATTGAAAACAAAAAAGAACAGGATCCAAGTATAAACTTTAGTCAGAAAGTTGCTGAAGAGTGGCGAGATTGGAGGTTTAATTGATCTCTTCCCATTACTTCAATAACCAATAAATAACCCAATTTCTAATATTCAACATAAGCTTTAAATTTTTCTATTGAAAGCTCAAAGACGGAAATAGGGGATTAAATCTCCTTAACAATAGCTTAAATATCGGACTTAAGTGCTCCAAACCTTTAGAAATCCATGATATTTTAATGTATGTGAAGCTCACTTTGAGTTATTTTTTCATACATTTCTCAATACAGGATGAATGATTTTATGACATTAGGTTATCATCGTCAAGTTCTTTATTTATTTACCTAAATACTTTCAGCTATTTCTACTTTAACTTCAATTACCAATAGGAATTAAATGTAGATTTCATAAAATGACCTATGAGAGTTTAAGTATACAATAAAAGTTCTGAGAAGTTTAAGTGCTCACCTTAAATTAAATTAGCTTAGTTACAAATGTTAACAGTTATTAATGAACATAAGAAATCAGTCAAAAAAATAGAATTTTTGCAAATAGGGAAGTTTTTTTGAAAGAAGGCAACTATCTCATCATAGTATCATCTAAAGAAGAATAAATTTTTTATTATCAAAAAGCTATCTAAAAACTACTGATTAAGATTTTTAGGAGGAAAGCTAAGTTTCATATTTGTAAATGCGTTTTGCTATTTGAGCAAATACTCCACTCTTTAGCTGCAGGAATATTAATTTCTTAATATTAGCATGACATATTCCTCCTTTGATCAAATATGCAATTGGAATTAATTAGTCATATTTAAGCTATATGAATTTAAAAGAGATGTGGTTCTACCTACGATTTTGATTCTAAAGTTTTAATAAAAAGGAGATTCTTGCTAAGAAACTCCCTTTGAAAGTAAAATTATTTATTATTAAATTTTAATTCCAGCTTGTGTCTAGTACTTTCCAAACTGACTGTTTTTTCGCATCTGCAAAATTTCCTAAATCCAATTCATTAACTGCTTTTGAAAAGGCTTGGAAATTTTCATCTGATTCCCATTTACCCTCAGAATAGGCTTGAGAATTGATCAGATCTGCAAAAGAGGGAAAACCATCCCATGAGACTCCATTATAATTCATCATTTTATCATTTTCAGTATGGTTACCTACTACAGTCATACCGAATCCCCAATTCAATCCAGGATTTTTCTCTAATTGTGGAGTGACGTAAAGTTCTCCCCATAACTTGTTATTTTCAATGAAACTGATCCAATTAGAAGCTTTGTACTGATTCATAATAAAATATTTTGAATCAGTACCACTGAGTGCAGTAGAGATTAATTGATATGTTTCCATTGATCCCATTATCATTTTAAATACCGATTGATCGGGTCTTTTAACACGAGCTTTTTTTACATTTTCATCACTCGTCCAATCCCAATTCCAATCTTCTAACTGCTTGGGATTTTTAAAATGGTGAAAAAAGACAAATTGATTTTGGTTTGTATTTGATTGCCACATTTGCCAACCATCCCATTTTTCATCCTTTACTGCTAATTGTGCCATTTTTTTATAAAATTCATTATTTGCCCTTATAAAGGCATTTACATCTCCCTCAACCTCTATATAATGAGCTCTTATTAAGTAGGGTTGCTCTTGAGCGAATGCAAAATTGAGGAAAGTTATGCTTAACAGCATAAAAATTATTTTTTTCATAGTATTCATTGTTAAGTTGAGTAAAAGTTAAAAGGGTAATATAAAAAAACTATTGAAACGTCGCAATGTTAATGACCTACTCAATTGATTATTAGACAAAGATTAAATAGATATAAATAAAAGGATCAAAATGGATAGAGATACATCTTTTTGTCGTGATCTTTAATTTACTTAATCCAAGTACCTTTATGAAATTTCAAATTGATAAGATTGAATCTTTTTATCTATTAAATTATCATAGTTAAGAAGGCAGCTTCTTAAATAATTTGAATCACTTATGGTCAAAATCTTAGTTGAGAATAAATTGTTCACGAAATAATAGGTCTCTATGAATTTCAGTAAAAATATTTTCTTGACTTCTATATATTTTAGCGTGCACTTTGAGTTGGTCAATTGAAAGATTTCTCATTTTGATTTTCAACTCTTTGACTTTATTCATTAGATGAAATGAGATTATTGGTATACTTAGATTTCTAGGTTCCCAAAGTGTTTTTAAGATTTTTTTTTGTGAGGTAATTTCCCTGTTTAAAGCCGTTATTCCACCTATATGTGAGAATTCCTGATTATTCAAAGCGCTATGAATTACCTTATTATTTTTTGCTAGAATAAAGATAATTTCGGTTATTTTAAATCTTTTTATGAGTGTATTTATTTCTTTTACATTGTCCTTATTAAATTCAAAAGAATTCCCAAGTGATGTTAAAAAATAATTTTCATGTTTAAATTTAAAATTGATTACACTTTCCAAATTATCTGTTGGACATACGAAAAACAGGTGTTTTTGCATACTAAATAAATCATGGATTATAAGGAAAAGAAGAATGATGTAAATCAATTTTCAATTGGCCATTTATCAATTTGTAGCCAAAAGTATATTCGACTTTAGCTTCGTTACCAATAGGGTCAGTGAAAAAATAATTACCCATTGCAATGGCACGATTTTCCTCTAGAATAAAATTCGAATTTTCGAATCTTACTTTTGTCCAAGGGTTAATTGCAAAACCACCATCTTCCTCACACTCACGATTTTCGCCAGCAATGAAGTAGGATAGAGCTTCCTTTTTTGTTGGTCTAAATTGCTCTATTTTGCATTTGGTGGGTTTAAATAAGACTGGATTCAAGTCGAATGAATATAATTTGTCTAAAAAAGCATTTGTAAATGTTTCACATTCGGATCTATTTTCTTTGAGTGATCCAATTTTTACAACTCCATTACCCCATTCGTTTTGAGCTTCTATAACTTGTTCTTGAGAAATCATAATTTAATTTTTTAATGCAACATTGTTGCATTTAATACATTATTTTTGAAAATTGTAACCTAAAGCAGATTTGAAATGAAAGGGAAATTACCAGTTACTGTGCTCAGTGGCTTCCTTGGAGCAGGAAAAACGTCTTTACTCAATTATTTGTTGCATAACAAGGAAGGTTTAAAAGTTGCTGTTATTGTTAATGATATGAGTGAGGTGAATGTTGATGCAGAATTAGTAAAAAATGAAAATATTCTTTCTCGTACGGAAGAAAAACTTGTAGAAATGAGTAACGGTTGTATTTGCTGTACCCTGCGCGAAGACTTAATGATAGAGGTCGAGCGTCTGGCAAAAGAAAATCGTTTTGATTATTTACTTATTGAAAGTACTGGTATTAGTGAACCTGTACCCGTCGCGCAAACTTTCTCTTTCTTGGATGAGGAAAATGGTATTGATCTATCACGATTTAGTTTTATTGACACAATGGTGACAGTAGTAGATGGATTCAATTTTTTTAAAGATTTTGGTAGTCCAGAAACATTAATGGATAGATCATTGACTGATATTGAGAATGACTATCGTACTATTGTTAATCTACTGACAGATCAAATTGAATTTGCAAATATTATCATTTTGAATAAAACCGATCTGATAACTAAAAAACATCGTGGAGAACTAAAAGGGATTATTAAAAAGCTAAATCCGACGGCTAAAATAATTGAGTCAAGTTTCAGTAAAGTGGCACCAAAGGAAATTCTAAATACTGGTTTATTTGATTTTGGTGAAGCAGAACAAAGCGCAGGGTGGATTGAAGAACTGAATAAAAGTAAGCACGTCCCTGAAACCGACGAGTATGGAATATCTTCTTTTGTATACCGAAATAGAAAGCCTTTTAATCCTAGAAGATTTTGGTATTTCATACAAAATAAATTTCCAAATTCTATAATGCGCAGTAAAGGGTTGTTTTGGTTGGAATCCCGTCCTGGACAAGCATTAAGTTGGAGTCAAGCGGGAGGATCTTTAAAGGCGGATAGTGCAGGTGTATGGTGGAGTAGTATGCCTTTTGAGAAGAGAATAAAGTATTTGTCTTTCCAAGAAAATCAACACCAAATTGAATCAGATTGGGATAAAACTTTTGGTGACTGCAAGAATGAGCTTGTATTTATCGGCCAGGATATGAATCAAGGACAGATTAAAAGAGATCTCGACCGCTGCATAATGAGTGATGTGAGTTTCCAAAATGAGACTTATAAAAAGGGATATGCTGATGAATGGCCTATTGAAAGGGTATATCCTTTGGATTAAAAAGTACTTATTCATCTAATAAAGGTATTAGCTGACCAAATCTTGGAATAAGATTAATGAGATTTTGTAAGATCGTACCAACGTCTAACCATCATCCGGGCATTTTTGTTCATATCGATCCCAATTGTAGATCGAATCCTCATTGGGAAAATAGAAGCATTTTTTGGTATCATTCGGAAAAGTAAGATATTTCCAAAAACCTGTAGGAATATGCACTCCTGTATTTCTTACTTGATGGTCAGTAGCAAAGTGCAGCTCAATCTTCACATCAATATCACCATACTGCTTTGACCATTTTCTTACTTGTGCTTCGAGCTCTGCCCATACTCCTTGATTAAGCCGATCAAGTTGCATGGAGCAGTTCAAAAAGGAAAAGGTGGTTTTTAGATTTGTGTAAGAATCACCAAATGCTGCAGCGGGAGCAAGGTGTCCTTTATCCCAAGGATTCTTGTTGTAATCTGCATTGTCTGAGGTGTGGATGCCTGTCTCTTCGTAGAAGTTCATGCTTCCTCGATCTACATTCTTAGCTCTGTTACTGACCGTGTAAGTAAGCCAATTGGGCTGCTCGTACATCTCATTGTAGGAAACTGTGTAAATTCCTTTATCTACGATAACTGCTGACCGTAAGTTTATTTGATTACTATTTTCTTTTTTACTGCTTGAACCACAATTACATTCACTTTTATTTACATAAGATTTATTACCAGATGCGGTCAGATAATAGCATCCCCCTTGACTTACTTGGTATAGCTTTTGTTCATTGTCAGCAACCATTTTTGTTCCACAGTTAACCACTTGTGATTGGGCACCAGTGAGCTGACTCACAAGTATAATGGAAAAGGAGAGGAGGTAGGTTTTGATTTTTAGTAGTCGTTTGTAGGTTCTAATATAATCAATACTTATGTGGAGATATTGATAAAATGATTTATTTAGATAAGAGCTATATTTGATTCTGTATTTATAAGCTATCTTACCTTACTTTATAAGGTCGAATTTATCATGTTTGCTCAATATATTTATTCATTGCCAAGTAGTGAATAGATGTTTTTTCAGATATTAAAACTTGATCCTTTTTACTGCGGGATTATCTAAAGCCCTTGCGGTGAATGAAATTTAATTGTTATCTTTAAATCATGAAAATAGCTTATCTATGTGCCATTTTAATCTTACTCACTAGTTCTTGCCATTCTTCATTCTACCCATTCAAGCCCTTTTATCCCATAAATCCTTCACCATACATTGGCATGCCATTATCTGAATTTCTAGCTAAATCAGAAACTGCAGTTTTATCAAAAAGTTGGGTTGGAAATCAAGAACGTAAAGGCAAATTTCACATTTACGAAGTATGGTATCGTAAACCTCATTCACTGAAATCTTTCTTTTTTTTTAATGGTAAGTTGTATAAAATAGAGGGTGAATCGCCAGAAGGCAATTTATAATTTTAATGTAGCCTATAGCCGATGAGTTTGAAATTTTTAATTATAACATCGAAGCATTTACCGCCTTTATTTATTTTAACAAACACAATCCTTGCAAGAACAACTGATACAATTAGAAGTATCGCAAGAACATGATTTACAATCACAATGTCCCATATTCAAATTAGTTAAATATTTAATTTATTTTTTAGCCATTTCACGAAAAATTTCACCGAAAGGTTTGAATTTCTGTTGTGTTTTGCCGCTAAAGCTTGCTTATCAACACAACATTTACATTCTGACTGATGACTCAAATTCATAATAAAAGTTAATTACTTTTCTTCAGATTGTAAAATCTTTCTTAATGAGACTATTTGACCTCATTGATAACCTTTTTTTCAAGAAGACATTTCATCAAAATAAGAAGACCTACATTAAATTTAGTTATCCTACTTTTTTTGCTTAAATCCCAACTAAATCAGCAATTAAGAAAAACTCTCAATCTTCATCTCAATAACTAATAATTACTTACTAATGAGGTTTTAATCATATATTAGACTCTTTAAATTTATTCAAAGGATTTATAATTGATTTAAACATCTTCAAGAACGGTTGTGCCTATGACATTTTCAGTTTGACAGATATCAGATTATAATTATCCGAACAAGTAACTTTTAAATCTCTGTAATGCTAGTAGTTTCCGTCTAAAAAACTCCTTTTTTGTGTGCATAATACAACAGTGTCATATTGATAAGTCCTAATATAATCACAGGTAATGGAGCTGTGGGATTCCCTTGAATGACGCTAATTAAATCAGGAAGTGTAAAAAAACCAGAGAATACAAATAAGAGAAATGAAATGCGTCTGAGCTCTACTAAACCTTTAAACTGAGTGGCACCAATGCAAACAAAACTATATCCCAATGCTAATAAACCGACAACAAGTGCGAATTGATCAAACATAACTATGGCGTCAGAAGAAGGATTTTCTCCAAAAACATCACCTATTAACATCAACTTAAATTCCTTAGACAACATACTGAGATATAATGGAAGCGCTTGTATGAATGTTGAAATCGCAACAATCCAGAATATGATTCTTATTTTCATAATTAATACTATTTTTTTTTAAATTTAATATTTCTATTTTAATTGAATACCCATGTCTTAAGAAAATATATTGTTTCCCTCTATTATCTAAATCGAAAAGCTGTTATCACTTTAAGACTATCTAGGTAATCTGCCTCTTTAAAACATTTATTGGCCTAAATTTTTCCAATTCAATATTGTCAATCATAGTTGTGCATTTTTTTTAAAAAAATGAAGATTAGTGTCTTTACCTTTAAGGAGTAATGATGAGACGTGAGCATTGGAAAAGTAGGAAAATAATGAAATAACATAGCACAAAAAAAAATAATAGAAATTGAGGAATATTTAGTCATAAGATCGGATGGAAAATACTATATATCAAACATCTATTAAAACCTCATAAACTTTTTCATTTATAAAATCACCTATATTTTTTTGAGGGCTTTAGAAACGTAAACACAATGAAAACTTATTTCCTTTTCAGGCAGCTCCAGTCTTGCATCTTATTTTCTGATTGATGAAACTTATGGTTGTACAAACTTGCGTCTGCTATAACGATTCTTTTTTACCAAAATCTATTTTCAAACAGGGAAACTAGGGACATGCCTGCTGTACATCCAGAGATAAACAAATTCCATTCACGGTGCTTGATACCAATAAAATTTAGAAATCCGAAAGCAATAATTAAAATTATGAATATTACTAGTAGCTGTCCAAGTTCTATACCAAGGTTGAAACCTAGTAAGGGTATCAAAACAGATGACTTGTCAAATAGCAATGCTTTAAAATAGTTCGAAAAATCCATTCCATGAATAAATCCAAAAAAAAGTGCCATAATATATTTAATGTTCATTTTTGAGGAATTTTCGTTCAATCTTTTACCAACTACATTGTGCACTGAAGTTATGAATATAGTCATTGGAATAAGAAACTTAATAATATGTGTAGAGATGTTAAAGTTGCTAAATGACACGAGTACTAATGTAATACTGTGACCTATTGTAAACGCAGTTACCAAAACGAGAAGAGTTCTCCATTGCTCGACTTTGTAAACAGCACAAAGAGCTACGAGAAAAAGAATGTGGTCATATCCAGCTAGATTTGAGATGTGCTCAAAGCCTAATTGCAAGTAAAATGGAAATGGATGCATATTAGAATGTTAATTGATGAGTAGTCGTTTTCTTATTGAGCATTAGACTTTTAGAATCCCCATTTACATAAACATAGATAACATTATTTTGATCAAAAAATAAGTCAGTAAAAATAGCATTTTTAATTTCTAGGGATTTAATGTTTTGATCTCTCCTTTGTTCAAATAATAGCCACAAGGCCACATTATCACCTTCTCCACTTAGTCTCTTGCTTTTGATCTTTAGTGCAACTTTTTTTCCATTCACCTTAACATAAAAAAAAACATTAAGATAGTTTAGTAAGAGTTGCTCTGCATTCGCTGATTCATTAGGTTGACAAAATGCAAGCTCTTTACTATTTGGATCAAAAACTAATGCTTCGTTTACATCCATAAGGAATAGTTTGAGGTTGATCGTCAAAAGTTGTTCAACAGATGAATATTCGATTTCGCATAATGACAACCTTAAGGGATGAACAGCGGCCTGAGTAGACTGTACAAACAGAAATGATACAAAAAGTAGTTTGTACACCATTATTGGACTGTATAATTTAAGATACTTCTTTGGATTGAATTTGTTGAGCAATTTCTTGCACCTCTCCTAAAACGCGCATGATATTACCACCCCAAATTTTCTGAATCTGTTTTTCAGAATATCCTCGTTTAACCAATTCAATGGTAATGTTCATTACTTCACTCACA
>MDTB01045454.1_pt1 | contig 13911 bp, 12 predicted proteins | sample 811161 | NCBI WGS metagenome assembly MDTB01 (sample SAMN05326650, study PRJNA326480) | marine metagenome | isolation source: seawater | place: Mediterranean Sea | collected 2009
TCCAACAGAAGATTTGATTTATGGTATTCCTCCTTCAGAAAATAATTGGATTATAGATTTAGATGAGAATGAAAATATAGTAGGATATGGACCGAATGTTGCTGTTATTGAGCCAAAAGTAGCATCATCTAGCTATATTGAACCTTCAATCGAAATGATAGATGAAAACTTATTAGGAACTGGTGAAATTTCAATAAATATTATTGCAAAAGATTTAATTCATAATAATCAAGATTATTATATCACTTTTCAAAATGATACTATATATAAAAATAATAATATAGTAAATTCAAGACCAATTTCAATTGTAACAACAGGTTTTAATATTTATTCAAAAAATGATGACTCTTTATCACTTATATATTCAGAATCTAAGGGTTTTAATTCTTCAGGAGACGCAAATTCTATTAATCAAAATATAGTATTAGACTCAAGTGGTGATTATTGGACTTTAAATACTTCTAAAAATATTATTACTGATTTATTTGATGGCTTACAATTAAACATCATGCAAAATATAGAATCAGCCACGATAAAATCTCAGGGCTGGATTGATGTTTTTTCACCAGATAAAGAAATAATTATTTTACCGTTTCCTAAAATAAATCACAGAGAATCTAAAATTGTTCCATGGGATTATGAAGTAATATTTGTAGGTCAAAATGATTATTATACTGAAAATTTTGTTTTAAGTACAGATGACATATTTGATCATAATGATACAAAACCAGATTCAATACTTCTTAATTCATCTTTTGATTTTATAGTAAAAAATATTAGTCATAATATTTACGCAAATTTAGTTGTTTCTGATCAAAATGATAATGGATTATATGAAAAAATGAATGATTTAGTTCTAGTAGGTGCTGTAGATAATTTTGGAAATTGGAAGGGTACAAGTTTCGTTATAGACTTTAGAGGTATAGTTGAATCTTCCTATCCAGATCCAGGTGATAAATATTCTATTGAATTTGAACGTCCTTTCTGGTCTACAGATACAATTCATTTTAGAACAAATTCTTCTTCCGATCAAATTGATATAGAAAATGAAAATTTATCATTAGATAGAATCAAGGTTGTTCCTAATCCTTACGTTGGAACAAATATCTATGAAGAATCAATTTTAAATAGTGATTTTAATCAGCGAAGAAAATTAATGTTTACTCATTTACCCGCAAGATGTAAAATTAAAATATTTACTATTAGTGGGATATTAGTAGATGAGATAAATGTATTTAACTCAACCAATAATGGAATAGCATATTGGGATTTATTGACAAATGAAGGTTTAGAAATTGCTGCTGGTATGTACATATTTCATGTTGAATCTTTTAGTGAAGGTTCAAAAGGGGTCAAAGTTGGAAAATTTGGTGTTATAAAGTAGTTATTTAACTATGAATAAGATTATAATATATATATTATTTTTTTCAACAGTTTGGTCCCAAAATAGGAATGGAACTACAACGGCAAATTTTCTTGAAATTGATGTAGGTAGTTCTGCTTCTGCTATGGGTGGAGCATATGTATGTATGACTCATGATGTTTCTTCAATTTATTGGAACCCTGCCAACATAGTATACCTTGATAAAAATGAGTTACTTCTAATACATGAGCCATGGATAGCAGAAACTAATAGATATATTATTGCTTCAGCTATAAAAATTAATAATGCTAATAGTTTAGGAATTTCCTTGAACTATTTAGACTATGGAAGTATTGAAGTAACAAATGCAATAAATCAAGATGGAACTGGAGAATTTTATGATCCTAAAGAATATGCAATAGCTCTAACATATGCTAAAAAATTTGTTAACTGGTTTTCATTTGGGACAAGTATTAAATATATATCATCTAAAATTTGGCATAATAGTGCCGGTGCAACAGCATTAGATTTAGGCGTACTTATCAGAACTCCATTTTTTTCTCTTACAGATAGTCGTAGAGATGGCTTAAGAATTGGAATGAGTATTTCTAATTATGGTACGAAAATGCAATATGATGGCATTGATTTATTAAATCCTATAGATATATCCTCAGAATATGGAAACTATAGTAATGTAGAGGGTCAATTTAGAATGCAGAGCTGGGAATTGCCTTTATTCTTTCGTTTGGGACTTTCTTTTAAACCTGTCGTTAATAAAGTATTTGATATAACATTTGCGGTTGATGCAATTCATTCAAATAATAATAATGAATATATTAATATTGGATCAGAATTAATATTTTTACCAAGCAGTAGAACCAAATTTTATTTTAGATCTGGTTTCAAAGGAATTTTTATGGAAGATAGTGAATTTGGACCAACATTTGGAGTAGGATTAAAATATCAGTTAAAAAGTGGTCAAGGTATAAAATTTGATTATAGTTATAGAAATTTGATAACTTTTCAAAATACTTATAATTATAATTTAAGTCTTTCCTTTTAAATAATTAGTAATGGTGTATAAATATCTATTTTTCATCATTATAATATTTCTATATAATTGTAACATTAAGAAAGATTCTACTTTTTCTTTTGATAATGAAGTGATTGTAAAAATTGACGATCAAATAATTTTAAAAAAAGATTTTATTCAAAGAGCTGAATTTGTTTTAAGACCTAATTATTGTAGTGGAAATAATAATGTACACAAACAAATAATATTAAACTCTCTGATTGCAGAAAAATTACTTTCTAAAGAGGGTAAAGATATGTTTAATATTGATAAGATTGCAAATATATTAGAAGGTTTAAAGCATCAAAGTATGCGAGAAAAGTTATATTTCAAAAAACGTCAAGATTTTAATTTAAAAAATAGTGAATTAGATATTTATACTGAGTCAGCACAACGAACTTATACTCTTTCATTTATATCTACAAAAGGTAGAACTTTTTCTGATAGTTTAAAATATATTCTTTCATCAAAATTATTTTTAGATAAGCTATTTGATTCAAATGATATATCCATTAGAGAAGTATCTTTTTTTCAAGAAACTAATCATATATTAAATAAAGCTCTTTTTTCGAAAATATATAATAAAGGGGACATAATTGGACCTTTGATTTTAGATGATGGTAGTTTAGTTGCATTAAGGATTGAAAGTTGGAGCTCTAAAAAAAGGATGTCAGAATACAGCCAAAGTGAATATATAGAAAATATTAAAGATCATCTTTCCAATATGTATTTCAAAAAGGAATATTCTGAATTTATTCATTCATTAATGCAAAATAAAAAAATACAATTTAATAAGGAAGTATTTTCAAAATTGACAAAACATCTTTATTTGGAAATGCAAAGAAAAGATAAATCAAGAGATCAATTATTCAAAAAAGCAATTTGGCCGGAAGGTAAATTAGTTTTAAATGCTGAATATGATAATATAAATTTTGATAAAGATGAGATAATATTTACTTTAGATAATGAAAGTTGGACCATGGAAAGATTAAATGATTTAATTAAATATCATCCGCTAGTTTTTAGAAAAAAGAAGATATTAAAGGCAGAGTTTCCTGAGTCAGTAAAAAATGCTATAGCAGATTTACTTAGAGATCATTTTATAACTAAAGAAGCATATAAAAATGGTTACGAACATGATATTTATATAAATCAGTATATTGATATGTGGAGAGATCATTATACTGCATCATTCTTAAGAGAAAAATTACTTGATTCTAAAAATAATAATATGACAGATATAAATTTTCTTAATCCTATTATTTTAGGCTTATTTCAAAAATATAGTAGCAAAATTTTTATTAATTTAGACTTATTTAATTCAATTAGTTTAACTTCAATACCAATGTATGTTAAAAACCAAAATGCTCCCTATCAGAGTCCAATTCCACAATTCCCAATATTAACTGATAGTTATAAAATAAACTATGGAAAAATGAAATATTGATAGACTCATGAATACAAATGCTAAAAAATATTATTTAACTCTTGATATTGGTGGAACTACATTTACAGTAGGTCTTTTTAATAATAAATTAGAACAAGTCTTAATTTCCAAAGAATCACATATTAATGATTATTTAGATAAAATATCTCTTATAAATGGAATTTTTAATAAAATAAAAAAATTATTAGATCACAAAAATATACTTCTTGATGAAGTTTATGCATTAGGAATTGCTGCACCTGGACCATTGAATTCAGTACAAGGTAAAATTTTGGATACTCCCAATTTAACGATATTAAAAAATACCTATTTGACAAAAGAATTAGAAAGTTTACTTAGTATACCAGTAAAATTAGAAAATGATGCTAATTTGTTTGCTTTAGGAGATTGGTATTTAAAACATAGAATTAAAAGAGTATTAGTGGGAGTAACTTTAGGTTCAGGCTTAGGTTTTGGAATAATAATTGATAATAAACTTTTTACTGGAGCTAATGGTATGGCTGCAGAATATGGAATTTCACCTTATGGAGAAAATATTTGGGAAGATAAAATATCTATTGAGGGAATTAACAATTTAAGTAATCAGCTATATAATAAAATATACTCTCCTAAAGAAATATTTATGTTAGCTTCAAATAAAGATAAAAAAGCTCTCAATATATGGGACAATTTTGGATATAATTTAGGTTTAGCTTTAAGCCATGTAGTAAATTTAATAGATCCTGAAGTAATTAGTATTGGAGGAGGACTATCAAATGCTTTTAAATACTTTAATAAAAAAATGGTAGCTAACTTAAAAAACTTTTCTCCATCTTTTAACCATAATAAAATTGAGCTTTTGCAAAGTAAAAATTATTTAAATTCTATACATCAAGGCGCAGTCTTATTATTCAATGAAGAAAATAAATTTATAAAGTTATAAATTTTCTTTATTTCTTATTTATTTAAATTATTATTTAGATTTACTGAATTAAAAAATAACTATTTATGAGAAAAACAAAAATTATAGCAACTCTTGGGCCTGCTTCATTTAATTTTGATATTCTTTCTGAATTAGTAAGAAGTGGAATGGATGTAGCTAGAATCAATATGTCCCACTATGATCCAAATATTAACTTAAATAAGTATATTGAACATATTAGATTTGAAGCTAAAAAATTAAATCGTTCAGTAAGTATTATGTTTGATATTTGCGGTCCTAAAATTAGAGTAGATAATTTAGAGAATAGTACTATTAAAATTCATGAAGGTGAAAATTATTCATTAGGATCAAAAAATTCTGATATACCCTTAAATATTGATATATCTTTTACAAAAAATGAATCTAAAGGAGTAGTTAAAATAGATGATGGCAGTATATCTTTTGATGTAATAGATGTTGATAAATCAAAATTAATTATATCTGCAAATAATAGTGGAGAAATATTATCGGGAAAAGGAGTTAATTTTCCTGGAGTCAAATTAGATTTACCTTCTATAACTTTAAAAGATAAAGCTGATATTAAATTAGCAATTGATCTAGATGCAGATTGGATCGCAATGTCATTTGTACGTTCACCTAAAGATTACAAAATTATAAAGACTGAATTAAGTAAAAATTCAGGTGACATTCCTGTTATAGCTAAAATTGAAAAACCTGAAGCAATAGAAAATTTAGATTCAATTATCAATTCTTTTGATGGTATTTTAGTCGCTAGGGGTGATTTAGGAGTTGAAATGCCAATTTATAAACTCCCAATATTACAGAAAAAAATAGTTAATCAATCTTTACAAAAAAGAAAACCTGTGATTATTGCGACTCAAATTTTAGATTCAATGATTCATAATCCTAATCCAACAAGAGCTGAAGTAAATGATATTGCTAATGCAATATATGATGGTGCTGATGCAATGATGCTTTCAGGAGAAACTACTGTAGGCGATTATCCTGTAGAATCAGTAAAAATGATGTCTGATGTTGCAAATTCAATCGATAAGGATTTAGATTTACGAAATTTTAATAGATATATACAGCAGAGAAAAAGATCTATTATAGACACGAGAAGTTCAATTTGTCATGCTGCCATGATTTTATCAAATGATTTAGAAATTAATAATATCGTTATTATGACAGAGACTGGTTTAACTGCTATGAAAATGGCAAGATATAGACCTAAAGCTAATATTTTTGCACTTTGTACAATTAACAAAATATTTTATCAATTATCAATGATTTGGGGAATTACGCCAATTTTAGTTAATCCATACTCTACGACTGATCAAATGATTCAAGATACAGGAACATTATTAAAAGAATATGGAAACTTCAGCTCAGGTGATTTATTTATTATTACAGCAGGAGTTGCTGCAGGAAAGAGTGGCTCAACCAACATGCTTAAAATTCATGAGATAGATTAAAAATTAAGGAGAATAATATGAAGGTCTATATTTTATTTTTGATTAATATTTTTTTAATTACTTCTAGTTCTTTTGGAAATACAACAATTGGAGCTGATTTAGTTAGTAGATATGTTTGGAGGGGTCAAGATTATGGAAATACAGCTGCAGTACAACCATATATAGAAAAAACAATTGGTTCATTTTCATTTGGTGCTTGGGGCTCTTCGGCTTTGAATCAAGTTCAATCTGATTCCTCACCATCTAATGAATGTGACTTATATGTCTCAGGTAAATTAGGATCTATTAATTTAATTTTAACAGATTATTTTAATCCTAAATATAAAGGTCAAGATAAGTTTTTTAACATTGAAAAACATACTATTGAATTAAGCTCAGAATTAAATTTTAAAGAAATCTCTTTTTTCTTAGCTTCGAATGTATTTGGTGATGATTCAAATTCTTTATATTTAGAATATAATTATAAAATGCTATCTTTTGCTGCAGGTAACGGTTTATATAGTAATTCTGGAAATTTTACGCCTGTAAGTATTGGATTAAAAGTATTAAAAGATAACTTATCAGTTAGTTATATAATAAATCCGGATAGACAAACATCTTTCTTGGTATTTAGTATTTCTTTATAATATTTACATATAATAAAAACAGCCATACACTTAGGAGGAGGAGAATATATGGCTGCTTTAACTAAAAATAACATGTTATACAGTTTTTACAATTTACTTTTTATAAAGTTCCAATATTTTATAAAATTAATTAAAAATAAGGACTAAATATTGATTTCAACAGATAATATATCAATTCAATTTGGATCAAAACCATTATTTGAAGATATAAATGTAAGTTTTTCAGATAATAATAAATATGGTTTGATTGGTGCGAATGGTTCAGGTAAATCAACCTTTATGAAAATTTTATCAGGAGAACTTGAACCAAGTACAGGATCAGTAAACTATGATCAAAATCAAAGAATAGCTGTACTAAAGCAAGATCATTTTGCATTTGAAAAAATTAAAATATCAGATTGTGTTATGATGGGGCATAAGAAATTATGGAAAATTAAGACGGAAAGAGATAGACTCTATAATTTAGATGAGATGAGCGAAAAAGAAGCTTTATATGTTTCTGATTTGGAAATAGAATTTTCTGATCTTGATGGCTATATGGCTGATTCCAATGCTAGTGAACTACTTTTAAGTTTAGGCATATCAATTGAATTGCATAATGAAGAAATGAATGTTTTAGCTCCTGGTATGAAATTACGAGTATTATTAGCTCAAGCTTTATTCGGTGACCCTGAAATACTCTTACTTGATGAGCCAACAAACAATTTGGACTTAGATACTATCAAATGGTTAGAAAATATACTTCAAAATAGTAACAGTACAATGATAATTATTTCTCACGATAGACATTTTTTAAACAGTGTTTGTACACATATTGCTGATATTGATTACGGTGAAATACGGTTATATCCGGGTAACTATGATAATTTCATGTTAGCATCTACTCAAGCGCGTCAGCGTTTATTAGATGAAAATAAAAAAAAGACAGATAAGATTAATGAATTAAAAACATTTGTAAAAAGATTTTCTGCAAATGCTTCCAAGGCAAAGCAAGCAACTTCTAGAGCAAATCAAATTGATAAAATAAAACTTGAAGACATAAAAAAATCAAGTAGAGTCTATCCTTTCATTCGCTTTGAACAAGAGAGAAAGTTATTAAATATAATTTTAGAAGTAGAAAATCTATGTAAAAATTATGACAAGCTTAATATTTTAAAAGATTTTTGCCTTACTTTAAATGCAGGAGATCGTTTAGCCATTTTAGGACCAAATGGAATTGGAAAAACAACTTTAATTAATTGCTTAGTAAACGAAATTAAAAATGATGGTGGATTTATTAAATGGTCAGAAAATGCAAACATTGCTTATTTTACTCAGAATATCAATGATAATAGTAGCATATCACTCTTAGAATGGATGTCGAAATGGGCTAGAAATGATGATACTCAGCAAACAATAAGGGGTCTACTTGGTCGTTTATTATTCTCTAAAGATGATATAAATAAATCAATACAAGTACTATCAGGTGGTGAAAAAAGACGAATGTTTTTTGGTAAAATAATTTTACAACGTCCTAACGTAATAATTATGGATGAACCAACTAATCATTTGGATATGGAATCTATTGAAGCTCTTAATAATGCTTTAAGATTATTTGAGGGTACTTTGATTTTTGCAAGCCATGATCAAGAGTTTGTAACATCATTAGCTACAAGGATTATAGAATTAAGAACCAATAAGGTTACTGAACATAGTAGTAGCTATGAAGATTATGTCCAACTAACTTAAAAATATATAAATAGTATAACTAGTCATCTTGAAATATAGAAATAGGTAGGCCTGAATTAATTTTATAATTTTCAAATTGTACTGAAATATTCCCTTCAATCATATCAGTTGATTTTGGCTTAGATTTTTCTCCAATAACTGAATTTAAATCTTTTTTTAACCAGTTTGATAATTTTTTATCTTTCAAATAATACTTTAGCTTTGATTCTTTAGGGACATAATATTTTTCATCTACGTAATCATAATAATTATAAATTTCAACGAGCTTAAGAGTATCAATTTTTGTTATTACAGATTTTATTACCCATTTTAATGTATCTATTTTCACTTCCACGGTAGGTTTAAATGTTAATTTGGCATATTCATTTGGCATATCAACTTTAAGACTATCCAATATCACTTGACCTGATATGATAATATCATTAGGATATTTAGTATTGTCTAATTTTTTAATAAACATATCTGTAAGATTATCAAAATTATCATTAGGAGATGTAAACATTCCTGTTTTGGGTAGAATACCAAAACCTTTATTTTTTACTTTAATAAGATCCGGTTGTTTAAAAAGTACTTTATATTTTTTTTAGGCATCCTAAATGCTGGTACTTTCAGAGAAACAGTAATATCAACTTCATAATCGTCTATTAATTTATATTGTGTATCAGTTTGTTTTATAATTCTTTGAATTAATTGATTATTCTCACCAAAGATCATATTTGATGATAATAAGAAAAAAATAAAATAAAATGAGAAATTCTTCAATCTAGTATATCCTTTTTATTGAAAAAGTAAAATGAAAGTAATACAAAAATAAAACTCCAGGTTATTGAAACTAAAATAGAAAATGTAATTTTATCTTTAGGTATTGGATCATAAAATGCTGTAAGAAATAAATCAATATATCCTGTAAAAAGATATGGGTTTATTCTCTCAAAAATTTCAATAGGAATAAATGAAATCGCTGTACCTACAAATACTATACTAATAGTTGAAATAATTGGGGTAACGCTATTTTTTGATATTGTAGAAAATAAAAAACAAAGACTTGCAACAGTAATCATGATAAAGTTTGATATTATAAAAGCTAAAAAAAATCTCCACAAAATATCACCAGAATCTAAAAATAAAAGTCCATCGTGAAATACTGCTAGATCCCCAGTTCTTAGAATTAATATACTTAAAATAATAGTGTATAAATAAAAAAACAGCATCATTAAAGTGGTATAAATATATACTATAACTAATTTTGATAAAATCACCTCAGTCCTAGAAATTGGTCTAGTTAAATACATTCTAAATGTGCCTTTAGAATATTCACCTGATACAATTTCGGAGGCTACAATTGTAGATAAAAAAGGCATATGACTTATTAAAACTGCAATGATGATATATGAAGAAAAATATCCATTTATTAAACTTCCAAAAAATATAAAAGAGTCTTGAAGCTGCCCATAAATTTTAAGTTCCAAACTTGAACCACCATTTTTAATTGCAAAAATAATAAATGGTATTATGATTGCAATAAGTAAAAAACTTATATAGGTTCTTTTTTTATAGAAAGTTTTAATAAACTCATTTTTTATCAATTTAAACATCGAAATAATTAATTAACTTAGATTCTCTATAAAATTGATTGATAGTAATGTTCTTACCTAAAATAGTCGAGATAGTTTGAATATCTATAAAATTATCTGATTGAAAAGTCACTTTGTTATATTTTGTTTCATGAATCGTTATAAAATCTTCATTTCTAAGATTTTCTAAAGCATTAGTAATATCATCAACTTCAATGGTATAGTAATTATTAGTAGAATTTATACTATTTAAATCTTGTGTTGGAATATTACATCCTTTATTAAGTACAGTAAAATGTGTACAAATTTCTTCGACCTCGTTAAGTATATGTGTACTTATAAAAATAGTTTTACCTTTATCCTGAAGCTTTCTAATTAACCTAGACATATCCTTGATGCCTTTTGGATCTAAGCCATTATTAGGTTCATCAAGTACTAGCACTTTAGGATCATGAAGTAATGCTTGGGCTAAACCTAGCCTTTGCTTCATACCATAAGAATATGTCTTAACTTTATCTTTAGATCTATTGGATAGATTAACTATATCTAATACATTAGTTATTCTATCACTATTTACATTAGAAATTCTTGAGAAAATTTCTAGATTGTGTTGCGCACTTAAAAATTCATAAAAAGTTGGACTCTCAATTAAAAATCCAAATTTCGAAATTATTGTATTTGATGAATTAGTTATAGATTTATTTTTGTATTCAATTTGACCATCCCAAGATTTAATGAGACCCGCCAAAATTCTCATAAGTGTAGATTTTCCACTTCCATTCGCACCAAGGATTCCATAAATTGAATTTTCTGGTACTTCGAAAGAAATTTTATCTAAAGCAATTAAATTGCCAAACTTTTTTGAAATATTATTAAATGATAAAATAGTATTGCTATCCATGTTTATAATTTATTAACTATTATATAGATAGATTATGCATATTTTATAAACATAGAAAATTTCTAGATTAAGTATGGATATTAAAATTATTATTAAAAACATTAAGATTAGGATTTAAATATGATAAATAGTACACTTTGTTATTTACGAAAGGGTGATGAAACTTTAATGTTACATAGAAATAAGAAAGATTTTGATATTCATGAAGGTAAGTGGAATGGCCTTGGAGGAAAAATTGAATCTGGTGAAAGTCCAGACGATTGTGTTATTAGAGAGGTTAAAGAAGAATCGGGTTATGATATTTTTCAACCTACATTAAAAGGTTTTATTACCTTCCCAAAATTTGATAAAATAAATGATTGGTTAGTTTTTATTTATATTTGTGAAAAATTTCAAGGAAATTTGATTTCAGAATCTAATGAAGGTACATTAAAATGGATTAAAAATGATAAATTATTTAATTTAAATCTATGGCAAGGTGATAGAATTTTTATGCCTTGGTTAGAAAATAAAAAATTATTTTCTGCTAAGTTTATTTATGATAATTCTATTTTTAAAGATTATACAGTTAATTTCTTCTAATTATGAAATTTCGAGCGTCAACTCTTTTTATTAGATGACGCTCAAAACAACATTATTACTTCTATTGAGGTTGTTTGGTGAACCTAAGATAAGATGTTACTTCATTCCAACCATCAGGAAATAGATTTTTAGCCTCTTCATTTGAAACTGCTGGTGTTATAATCACATCCTCACCCTGCTTCCAATTTGCAGGTGTTGCAACTTTATATTTTTCTGTTAGTTGCATAGAATCGATAACCCTAATCACTTCATCAAAGTTCCGTCCTGTAGTCATTGGATAAACAAGAATTAGTTTAATTTTCTTATCTGGGTCAATTACAAACACAGATCTTACAGTTGCATTATTAGCAGCATTACGTTCCTTTGATATACCAACCTCATCAGCAGGTAGCATATTATATAACTTTGCAATTTTTAGATTTTCATCACCAATTATAGGATAATTAACATCTGATCCTTGTGTAGAACTAATATCTTTTTTCCATAGATTATGTTCTGATATAGAATCAATACTAAGTCCAATAATTTTTACATTTCTTTCTTTGAATTTAGATTCTATTTTAGCTAGGTAGCCTAGCTCTGTGGTACAAACTGGAGTGAAATCTTTTGGGTGTGAAAATAATACTCCCCATGATTTTCCAAGCCATTCATGAAAATCAATTTCTCCATTAGTGGTTTTAGCTACGAAATTAGGTGCCGTTTCATTTATTCTTAGTGACATATTTTTTCCTCCTTGTAAAAAAAAACCCTCACTTAATTGTCTAAGTAAGGGTTTTTTTAATATTGATTAAAGAATTAATTACATTAGACTTAGTTAAATTTTGTAAAACAACAACAATAACAAGATTTTGCTGTGTTTTTATTAATTAATCTATTAATTCTAGTATTTTGCATAATTATTATTTAAGACTATTTTAATAAACTAATTGTGATATTTATCACTATTTTTTTATTGATATATTATTATTGATAATTCTTGGCAAGAGGCATTTAATATGAATTTTAATGTTTTCTCGAAAAATTTTCTTAATAGTTTTCATCAATTCTTTGACTTAGTTCTTAATTAATAATTACTTATTTTACAATGATTAATTTTAAAAATAAGTTTAAATTTATTTATTGATTTAGTTTAAAATACTAATTTCTTACTCATATTTAAAAATAATAATTATTATCAATAAATGAAAAGAAAACTGTTTGAATTATTTCCATCTATTTTATTTTTAATCCTATTATGTGCTAATGGTACAAGCTCTGATTTAAGTGAAAAGGATTACAATGTAGAGATATATAGAGATATTTGGGGTGTTCCTCACATTTATGGTGAAACTGATTCAGATGCAGCTTTTGGCTTAGCTTATGCTCATGCAGAAGATGATTTTAAAACTATTCAAGAAGTTTTAATTGCGTTAAGAGGTAAGTCTGGATCCATCTTTGGTAAAGATGCTGCTCCAATAGATTATTTAGTTGGACTCTTAGAAGTATGGGAGACAGTTAATAAAAATTATGAAATAGGGCTTTCAAAAGAAATTAAGGCTGTATGTAATGGCTATGCTGATGGAATAAATAGATATATTGAAAAATTTCCAAAAAAAGTTGAAAAAGTTATTTACCCTGTATCAGGAAAAGATATTATTGCTGGATTTGTTCTTAGAACTCCATTGATGTTTGAGATAGATTGGTATATTAGAGAGTTAATGAAAGATAAGAAGCCAGAGTTTACTAAGTATGCAGATCGAAATTCTAAGTATTCAATGTATGGTTCAAATGTAATAGCTATTTCTCCAAATCGATCAGATGATGGCCACACTAGAATTGCAATCAATTCTCATCAACCATGGTCAGGACCAGTTACTTGGTATGAGGCTCATATTCATAGTAATGAAGGATGGAATGTTAGTGGTGGACTTTTTCCAGGATCTCCTGTTGTGTTTAAAGGATATAATGAAAATCTAGCGTGGTCTCACACCGTTAATGATCCCGATTTAGTCGATGTTTACGAATTGAAAATAAATCCAAAGGATGAAAACCAATATTTAATGGAAGGAGTTTGGCTTGATTTTGAAGTGCAAACTCTTCCTATTACGGTTAAAATTTTTGGTCCTTTTAAATGGACTTTTAAAAGAGATTTATTAAGATCCTTGCACGGACCAGTTTTAAAGACTGATCATGGTGTTTATGCAATTCGCTATTCAGGTATGAATTTAATTGGCCAGGTAGA
>MDTB01028625.1_pt1 | contig 13910 bp, 26 predicted proteins | sample 811161 | NCBI WGS metagenome assembly MDTB01 (sample SAMN05326650, study PRJNA326480) | marine metagenome | isolation source: seawater | place: Mediterranean Sea | collected 2009
AAGACAGGTGATATTGATTTTACTACTGTAGGTCACTCTAGTGCTGATACCTACACAATCACTCTGAAGATGCGTAAAACGTACTAACGTGTTCGATCCAGTCACTATTTCCGTTGCAGTTTCAACGGCAAGCACAGCATTCAACGGACTCAAGCGAGCTTTTGCGGCAGGGAAAGATTTAGAATCCATGTCGCAAGACCTGTCTAGATGGATGGGTGCTGTTAGTGATGTGGACGCAGCACACAACTCTGCCAAAAATCCCACTATGTTTCGTAAGGTATTTAGTGGAGGAAGCATTGAGCAGGAGGCAATAGAAGCCTTTACTGCAAAAAAGCGTTTGGAAGAGCAGCGATACGAACTCCAACAGTTTATTAAGTTTAAACATGGTACAGCAGCATGGGATGAACTGTTACGCATGGAGGGTCAAATACGGAAACGTAGGCAACAAGAGATATATGATAAAAAGATATTCAGAGAAAAAGTTATTGGTATCGTGGCAATTGCCATTGTCCTTAGTGTTGGCATTGGTTTTCTTGGTGTTTTCATCTACTCCCTTATGGGTATTGACAGAGGATGGTGGTTATCAGACTAGAGATAAGTGCGTCCGTAAACAAGGTGGTCAAGAGACATTTGAGTGGATTTGCACTGATGGAACTATTATCTATTTGGCACAGTCGGATAATATTAAGCAATGTTATACCTGTTTTCTAAAAAAATTCAGTGACTGGACTTGGGAACAGGAAAAAAGAAAAGGGATTAGAGAAGACCCAAAGTATGTAACGTGTAGAAGATATAAAAGAAAACAAGCTAAGAATGGAAAGCAAGTGTGTTTATATAGAGGAGCCAACAATACATACACCTTAGTGGTTGAGGGTCAGTGTCCTGTAGAGTTTCAATGTAAATATGATCCCAATGGCAAAGAGCCAAACATTGACAGTGTTGTTGACTCATTAAATGACAGCTTTAAATGAAGACATTAGTATTTATTTTAGTAATACTAGAGGGATCAGAAATATATGATGAATCTATGGAATATGGTAGCTTGGATAAATGTAACTGGTATGCGAACAAAATAAACTTTTATAACGAAAAGCAAACGCGCAATACTTATTCTGCGTACTGCAAGCCGAAAGTAATTGAAAGGAGAGAAGAATGACGCAAAAAAAATTAGAAAAAGGCTCTGTATGGGAAAAGGCTGATACCAATGGTGATGGTGTTGTTACCGATAGAGAGATGGCTATCAAAGAACGTATGGTTTTGTTGGAGAACAGAGACAAGAAAGAAGATCAACAACGCTACATCGTTTGGTTTTCGGCACTGACAGTAACGGCTTTTATTGGTGTGTTAATGACACCACTTGTTCCTATTGATAGAATTGATCACCTTTCAGGAATAGCCGAAATATGGGTATTGTCCAACATGGGCGTGATTGGCAGTTTTATAGGGTTTAATCAATTAGCTAAAAGAGGAGCTAGAGATGACGGAAAAAGCTAAGAAAGTAAGTATGACTATCTATCCCTTATCATACTAAAATCGGTGGATACAGGAGAATGGGAGTTCTCCTTGAATAGACCGACAATAGGTTTCTGCCTGTACGCCCTTTGCTGACAATACAGGCAAAACCTAACCTTGTAAAGAAACTAAGCTAATTCTGGCTCAAGTTTTTTCCAATGTGTGCTATTTAGCATTTTGCGTACCGCGTCCTGACGTTGCGATTCTACAATGTGTCGTTTTGTTGATTCTTTCCCATCAACGTCTGCAAGATGTGTTGACCATTCAGTTGCTGCCTGATAAGCGCACCAGAGTGACCCATCTGCGCCACCTCTACCATAATCTGCACCTTTACCATAAATTTGAGTTACCTCCTTGTCATACAAAATTTGTAGGATTGTAGCACACTTTTGATTAACGTTGCTTTGTCCTGCGACAATCCTTGCTCGTCCAAGTTTTAGCTCTGCAAGAGTGTTTTTAAACAAATTAACAACTTGCGCGTCAGTAATGCGCGTGTTCCACCAAGCATTAAATCTTTCGACATCTTGAGTGACGCATTGCACCGCACTTTGTATTTTTGCATTTGCTTGCTTGATATCAAAATGCGTTGTGTGACGATTGCTTGAGTATGCCAACTGCTGACCAGATACAAGAGTGTTAAAGCAAACTTGATTTAACCAACCAAAAAACGATTGATACTTCCAACGTCCATTATATGAATTACGCGCAATAAACTTTAAGTTCAAGTCGTGATTGCCAACTTTTGCAGTATGATTAGGAAACATTATTTCCATCATAGCCATAGCACCGCCTTCATAAGATTCAATGGTGCATTGTGCATCGGTAAAGTCAATATGTGTTTCCATAGCTTTAAGCGCGCCAGAGAACGCCTGTGAGTGCGTAATAGGTTTATATCTGGTTTTACACATGCCCATAAAAGTATCGGTGTCTGTGCGCCTTATTTGACGATACTCGGTGCTTGGTATATCGACTATATCCATAATATCTATTGGAAAGTCAACTTTAGCAAGTTGCTCGTTGATCGAATCTTCTTTAAAATCATTTGTAAAATCTAACATTATTACTTCCTCCTAATTAAGTATTACATGTCCTCGACCTATGAGACATTTCTTCATAAGTCGATCTTTATCAACAAACCTCACAACAAGATTTGTATTTTCATAAATCAGCATTTCGCATTCTGACTTATCTCTCAAAATTTCTTTTGGCTCTTTACTCGCGCGTGGGTCTACGATATAATCACTACAAGCAGTTACCAGTAAGAAAATTAATAGTAGTTTTTTCATTACACTTCCTTCCTCCTAGAGAGGGCTTTACGCCCTCTCCTTTTCTCGCATGTACTCAACAACGTCGATCCGATGCGCAGGATATTTTATATGCCCGTCATATTCCAACTGATTTATTTCCATCTCAGTTTTGAAATCAGGCGCGACTTCTTCCCAATGGCAAGGCCATTCTTTAATTCCAATGCCATTGTTTATGACCATTGCACCAACGAACGCGACAGCATCTTGAACTTTATCGACGCCTGTTATTATGTAGTCAGACCCAAATTTAAATCTCCAATCTGCAGAGTTGTCGTTGAATCTACCTGACCCACATTCTGCGCCTTTGTTTTCCATTGTCTGTGTGCAAACTAAGTAACTATTCATTTTATTTTCTCCCATTTAAGTATCAAAGTTATGGGGGGATTATTCCCCCCTTAGTTAATGTCGTTTTGCCCAAGTATTACGCTGAGCTTCTAAAATCACTTCAGTACGACGTGCTTGCTGTTCTTCAGTTCTTTCAGATTTTATTTGATTCCAACGAATAGAATAATCTTCTACTTTCGAAAGATTAGCGACTGCCAGATCAAGAATTGCTTTACTGACCTTCGTTGAAACTTTACGCGAACACGTTTTACCAGATGGTAGCTGTGATTGATAAAAATAAAATGCTCTATCACTTACTATCCATGTACCATCAGATTTTAGATAGCATCTCATATCATCAGTTGGATAAAACCAACCTTCATACTTTGCGCCTTTATCATCAAAGCATCTAACCTTGACGATCATTGGATAACCATCTTCAAGCTGACCCATGTTTCTGGCATCGTAAATGCTATCTAAATTTAAGTTTGTCATATTTTGCTCCTATAAAAATTTGTATCTACAAATACGAATATAAACACGTTTTTGTGTATTGCAACTAAAAAAAACAAATAACTAAAATTTTTTTATGGCAGTAAATTTAACTGAGTATCTTCTTTTTGAGGATTCCATCTAAAATCGATTAGATAGTAAGGCGCAGTTCCATACCTTGATTTTACTTTGGTATAGTTGCTGCGTTCTTTGTACTTAGACAGGCAAATTTCCTTCGTGACTGTCATCTTCTGTTTATTATGTATGATCACAAGACCTCCCTTGTAAGACCCCTTTAAAACGTCAGAGCATCGAACTGAAACAAGATGACCGCGAAATAATTTACTTACAAAAACATCGTGCATAATTAACTCCCACTAATCATGTTTAAATATTGCTGATGGCAGTGAGGTTCTAATGCGCATAGAACCCACATGCCTTGTTGTACCGCGTAAAGGATTGCAAAGAATACTAAACCCATAATGATGTAGTACCCATATTCATAAAGGAAGTTCATATTGCACCTCCTTGATCTTCAGACGTAGCCGTTCTAACTTCTGCCCACTTGATCGCTTTAGGCAAGTCCTCAAACGCAGATACGTCGAATTGATTGTGGTCATAGACGATGTATTGATTATCGTGCTTTTCGATGTAAAAAGTATCGTTCTCCCATAAGATGCCTTCAGGGGTGTTTTCAGTTGTACCCTTGCGCGTCGTAATAGGAAAAGTCATTTGCCAAATCTTATTAATGTTAAACACCATGCTCTGCCTCCATTTGTTTTTCTAGTTGTTGAAATTCAAGTCGGCTATCTGTGTACAGTTTCAGAAGCTGACCTTTAAGGTTGATGTATTTCATATTCAAAATGTACTCATCAGAAAACTTACCTTCTAGCTTGTCATGTAACTCGCAAAAAGATTTATGATCTTCTAGAATTTTGTTGAGGGTATCGACTAACTCTAACGTCATCTTACACCTCCTTTCTTGCTTTGTGAAATGACCAGATAAGATTCTCCCAATACTGAGTACCTTGTCTTAATGTCTTCACATTTCTAGACCACTCATCGCCTTCTTGATCGAAATTAACTAACCACTTAGTTATCATCTTAGGAATGAACTTGCCTTCTTCCCAAACAACTTTGTAATGAAATTTTGCGGTGTAACCAAAATCGGTCTTGAAACATACACGCGATTCTGCGAACTCAAAAACCGCCTTACCATTGATCTCTTTCTGGCTAACGACGGACATTTTTGTAATTTCTTTCTTCATTTTTTTCTCCCATAAAATGTATCTACAAAACAAACTTATTTCATATCTCAATATATGTCAACACGTTTTTGTGTATTTAATAAATATTTTAAGTTACTGCAAATTACCCTGCGCGATCTATGGCTCTATTATTAGCTTCTAAGGTGCGCCACGCGTCGATCTTTGCTATTGCACTCTGACGCATAAATCTATGGTATTCATCGTTGAAAACCGCCTGTTGAAGTGCCTCAAGATGTTTTCTGTAGTTAGGATGCGCATACGCTTCTCGTTCTTGTGCTGAGATTGGCAAGTCACTAAATTGTTTTGCTAACATGGCTTTTAATGATTTTCTAAATTCTTCCATGTAAATTCGTTCTGCTCTTGCTCTGGCAGACTCTATTGCGTTGTCTTTTAAATATTCTATCGCTTTTTCTACGTCATCAAATTTTATCGTTTTTCGTTTATCTTTTTCTTGCATTATGGTTATCCTCAAAAATTTGCCATAATCTTTCGGCTTGTTCTCTACCGAAATTGGCATCGTGTCCAAATTGTGTCCAAAAGGTGTCCTCATCACCAAAGTCATGTAATTGTCGATGATGATAAGAACACAAAGGAACTGTATTATTGTCACTTGCTCTCATACCTACACCACGCGCGCCATACCAAGGACGTAAGAGGTGGTGCGCCTGTACATTGGCACTACACCCCTCGCCATCTAAAAGGCACCTTAGATTCGAAATAAACTGCTGATGCTTGCGACTTTTAATACGTTTTGTTTTTGGGTAAAGCATTAGAAACTATCTTTTGGTTTAGTATCGTTGAACTCTTGCAATCGCAACTTACTAAAATAATTTTCGTTTCCATTATTATCGACGGCTTTGCTTAACCAACTACTTATTGCGTAACTCGCTGTGCTTTTCATTTGTGAAACCACACCTTGGGCATCTGGCGGTCTCCCTGTGTCTGAAAACTGCAATTCTGGTTTAGCATTTGGATTTGGTTTTAGTGTACCGATCTCAACAACCAAAGATAAAATTGTTTCGTTCTTTTGGTTCTTTCTTTCGATACCATACACGCGCCAATAATCTTGACCTATGTTCATATGACCATGCCTTTTTAAAACCATATCAGTTTTACCTTCACAATCATAAAGTTTACCTTGGTTGCTATAATCAACCTCTTTCGTTTTATAATCATTCATTAATTTTCTCCTTTTGTAATTAATACGAACTTCGAGTAACGTCAGTATTGACTTGTGGTGCTTGTTGTGGCGATGGATTTGCAGTTGTTTTAGGCGGTGTAATCTGCGTATTTGGTGCAGTTGGTTCTTGTTGTACCACTTCCTTTTTTGGCTCACCTACACCACTTGCTTTGTTCGCGTCATCATCAGAACCTATACCATATAAAGCTTGTAACCCATATCGCTTAGCATATGTAATCGAAGAACCCATCTTTTGAGGGTCATCTTTTTCATTGCCTTTTATCAAAACAGGCACGACGCATTCTAAAGTTTCCTCATCAATGGCATGATAAATTGTTGTAGTTACAAAAATATCGCGTGTAGTATCGACACTTTCAATAGTTTCGACATTACCATCTTTGTCTGTCCTTGTGTTCAACGTTTTGTGGTGCATGTTTTTATAACCAACACTTTGTGAAAAAGATAAACCAAACTGCGCACCTTGATTGCATGCTTGTATAACTTCATTAAGATCAGCGTAGCTATTTTTAAAAAAAGGATTTTTCGATCCTTTAGTAGCTCCTACACTCATCATTTGAAACATCGACATTGCTTGCCTTAAATTTTTTGCATCAAATTCATTATTAGTAGTCATTATATTTTTCCTCCCATATGTGAAATATTTAAATCTATTGCTTTAGCTAATGCGTTTCCAAGGACGTTATATTTACCATAATGATAGTAACGATCTTTTTGTGAATACAAACGCACTTCATACCACCCATTGTAACCATCAAAACTTAGATCGTATTTATGGTTATATGTGGCATAAACTTTTATATTTTGATTTACTTTAAAAACATAACATCGTTCCATATCGTCCCAACTAAATTTATCGATCTCAAAAGCAGGAACGTTAAAAGGTACTGTAGTCATTACACTCTCCATATTTTACTAGCTTGTTGTTTTAAGTCATCTGACCACATCCATGAGTCGAAATTTGGATATAGCATAGATGCCAATTCGTGAGGGTCATTAGACACACTCAAGAATCTTTGAATGTTAAACATTATTTGCTTAACTTGTTTTTTGTACTGCTCAACATCGCAAAAAGCAAAACGCTGATTCTTTTTAGGCGACACATATTGCACCGCCATACCACACGTTGGAAACGCCATTGCGTAAACAGCCATTTGTCTTTTAACATTTTCATTTAATTTTGAAGGCATCATCTTTGTTGTTTTCAAATCCATAATTAAATTTTCAAATTGAAAATCAATAAAACCAATCAAAGGAACTGGCAGATCAGTTACATCAATAATAATTTTATGTTGAAAACGTTGAAGTTTGCCTTTTTTGTCTTGTAAACTTTCAATGCCTTGGTCATAGAATAATTTTAATTTATCTTGTTCATCAAAAAATTTATCGCTGTTTACTTCGTTATCACTACAATTTGATGTTGGATTAATAACGCGCGTCCTGTGGTCATGTTTTAGAAACGCGTCATCGACTTTTGTTCCATCTAATAAATATTTATATAAACCATGTTCGACAGTATGACCTCTGACCGCAGATGATGATGAATAATCTTTGTATTTAAAAACATACTTAAGAACCCACATAGCAGGGTCATTCACAAATTGATTGATACTTGACGCAGACAAATGTTCAATACCAAACGTATCAAATGGATTATTTGAAGTCATGGTGTCTCGTCCTCAATGCGTGTAAACAATAACAAAAAATCATCGTTGGTTTTGCATTGTCTTTTGAAATGATTGAACCTTAAAGATTCGAACTTTGGCAGTTCGCCTTTATGTCGTTGATCGTTGACAACAGAATCTTTAATACGCGCAGATACTTCATCTTTGCAACGCGCAATCTCTAATTCGTAATGTCGTAAAATCTGATTTAAATTATCCCTAAGATACGAAGTATGGTTTCTTAGTTCATCGATTTCTAAAAGTGCGATTGTTTTATTTGTCAAAGGCACAAGTTTAGGCGGTGTAAATTGTTTCATCGGTTCTTCCTTAATTGGTTATCGATTATCTGTTCTAACAACTTACACAAAAAAATGTCGTGTGTAAAACACTTTTTTGTTGTTCTTCTTAAAAACCTATATTATAAAAAAATAGGAGGTTTCAAATGAACTTGTATGAATGGATAAAAAATAACGATTATGATACGCGCAGTTTTGCAGAAAAATATGACTTGAATGTACGCAATATCCAAATGTGGGCAAGGGGAGAACGTATGCCACGACTACAAGACGCGAAAAAAATAATCGATGCAACAAACGATGAAGTTAATGGTAAAGATTTTTATATCGCAGGATTAAATTATTACGAAAGGAAAAAAGGTAAACTCAAATGAGTTTTAAAGCATTAGCATGGGCTAGTGAACAAAAAGTAGGTGGGTCAACTGAAAAGTTGGTCTTAATGTGTTTGGCAAATTATGCAAACGATAATGACGAATGTTATCCAAGTCATAAAACAATCTGCAATTTTGTTGAAGTACAAGTACCTACTGTCATACGCGCCTTACATCAATTAAGATTAAAAAATTTTATATCTGTAAAACCGCAGTATCAAAAAACACAAAGTGGTAAAAACAGACAAACAAGCAATCTATATGTTTTAAACATACCGCCCTCTGAAAATATTACTGGGTATGGGTTAAATCGTGACACCCCACCCCCCCATGAAAATGTTAGACAAACCAATAATAAATATACAAATATAAATGACTATTCTGAGGACTTTAATCAATGGTGGGATTTGTATCCACGAAACGATGGTTCTAAAAGAAAAGCTTTTGAATTGTGGAAACGTATCACAGATAAAGAGATAACAATAAAGGAGTTGTATACTTGCACAATCAAATTTAAAAAATCTACAAATGGAAAAGATCAAAAATTTATACCACACGCGACAACGTGGTTAAATCAACGACGCTTTGAAACTGTAGAAACAAATGCAAAAACGAGCAGTAAAAATCAATTAGTTGGATAGGAGGAAACGTGCAAACGCAACAGATACAAAAATTAAATGATGAATATCAAATAACATTGCCATCATATGAATTAGGGAACTATAAAAAGATTTGTCCTAAATGTTCACACACAAGAAAGAAAAAACATGACGAGTGTTTGAGTGTTACTGTTGAAATAGATCATGTAAAATTTAATTGTCATCATTGTTCTTGGAATGGTGGGTTTAATTTTAATACCGCGCGTCAAGCATATTTAAGTAAAGTTGGAGATGAAAAACGTCATTATGAGCAAAAAACAAAACAATATCCATCATGGGAAACACCACCTAATCTGCAAATAAGCGATAAACATAAAAATTATTTAAATAAACGTGGCATAAGTGATAATACAATTGCTGCGTTTAATCTATTTACAAAAAAAGACAACTTGTGTTTTCCATATTATTGTGATGGCAAAATTGTAAATTGTAAAACACGAACCGACGAGAAACGATTTTATCAAATAAAAGACGCAAGAAAAACACTTTACAACATTGATAGTGTTTCAAAAGATTGTGACAAGTTAATTATTGTTGAAGGCGAAATAGACGTTTTGTCATTGTATGAAGTGGGTTTTACGCAAGTGGTCAGTCTGCCAGATGGCGCTCCAAAAGAACCGCGTTTTGAAGAAAATGATAAACGATTTACTGCGTTTGAAGAACACGATAATATTTTTGATATAAAAGAAATAATCATAGCAACCGACAACGACAAGCCAGGAAATGCACTCAAACAAGAGTTGGTACACAGATTTGGACAAGAACGTTGTAAGGTTGTCGAGTTTCCTATCTACAATGACAAGCAATGCAAAGACGCAAATGAAGTTTTGCAACATTCAAAAGACGCTTTAATAAAATGTATACAACAAGCCAAAGAGTTTCCTGTGGCAGGATTACATGGAGCAAACGAATACCGCGACACAGTTCAAAATATTTATGATGGTAATATACAAAGACCATTTTCTACAGGTTTTGAGAACTTAGATAAAATATATAAAATTATGCCCTCGACGTTTAATTTGATAACTGGAATGCCTAATCATGGTAAGTCAAATTTTCTCGATCAAATACTTATGAATTTGGCTGAAACATATAATTGGAAGTTTGCAATTTTTAGTCCTGAACATTCAACACCAAATCATTTACGACGATTATCAGAAAAACGCACACGCAAACCTTTTGATATTGGTATACACGAAAGAATGTCACAAACTGAATTAAATGGTGCAATCGATTTTTTAGATCATCATTTTACGTTCATTGAATGTGACACCGAAGTACCTACAATAGATTATATTTTAGAAAAGGCAAGAATAGCTAAAATACGATATGGCATAAAAGGATTAGTTATAGACCCTTACAATCAAATAAGTAGTGAACGCACAGGAAATGCGCAAAAACGTGAAGATGAACATATCCGCGATGTAATCGCAGTAAGTCAACAGTTTGCGCGTAATCATCAAGTTGTTGTCTGGATGGTTGCACACCCTCATAAATTACAACGCAACGACGCAGGAGTTTTTCCACCGCCTGACCTTTATCAAGTAAGTGGGTCAGCACATTGGGCAAACATGGCTGATGTAGGTGTTGTTGTGCATCGTGATTTTGACGTAAACAAAACGCGCGTCATTACACGAAAAATAAGAGAACAAGGCGTGTATGGTGAAATAGGCGATGCGTACTTTAATTTTAACTTAAGAAAAAGAGTATATGAGGAATCTGATGAAGACTAAAAATGTAGATATAAACACAATTATACCTTATGCGCGTAATCCTAGGAACAACGAAAATGCAATAGATGGAGTTGTTGCAAGTTTAAAAGAGTTCGGTTTTCAGCAACCAATCGTTGTAGATAAAGAAAATGTGGTCATAGTCGGTCATACAAGGTTACTGGCTGCAAAAAGGTTAAATTATGAAGAAGTGCCTATCGTTGTTGCAGACCTAACTGACGCGCAAGCAAAGGCATATAGAATTGCTGATAATAAATTAAATCAAAACGCGTTATGGGATAATGAATTGCTTAAACTTGAATTTGAAGAAATACCGCCTGAACTTTTAAATGTTACTGGTTTTGATATCAATGAATTAAATTTATTACATGAAGGTTGGGATAGCGATCAAGATAGATTCGACAACATGGAAAGTATTGATGGTGTCGACAAAGACAGAGTTTTAATCAGATGTAAACATGAGGACAAAGAAACGTTATTAGGACATTTAGAACCATTTTTAAAAACATTGGAACTTGAAGGACTTGACATACAGTAAGTTAAATTTATTAGTTGCTTATCCATATTTTTCTCAAAAAATACGAGAAACGTTAAGTAAGCACGATCCTGACACCTTTAGATTAATTATCGATAGCGGTGCTTTTAGTGCTTGGAATAGTCGCAAGGTTATAGAATTTGAGGATTATTGTCGTTTTCTAGACACAATTCCTTCGCATTGGGATTATAAGGCGGTTCAACTTGATGTTTTCGGTGACCCTGTAAAAACTTTAGAAAATTATTATCGCATGTTAGACAAAGGATATGACTACGTTATGCCTGTATTTACGCGCGGAGACAGTCTTGAAACATTAGAAAGTTTATACAAAAACACAGATTACATTATGTTTGGTGGCATCGTTGTAGGAGGTAAGAACACCAATTACATAAAATGGTTTACTGAACAGAATAAAGATAGAAAAGTACATTGGTTAGGATATAATAACACCGAGTTTATTAAACATTTCAAACCGACAAGCGTTGATAGTACGGCTTGGAACAATGGTCAAAAATATGGTGCGTTAGATTTATATAAAGGTTTTGGAACGTTTGTAAATACGACGCGCAAGGACTGGATTGAAAAGCCAACCGATAGAATGATAAAATTAGTTAGTCAGCTTGGAATTGAACCAAAACATTATAAAAAGTTAGGATATAAAGAAGCTTGGCAAGGTGGCGGACATCATTATACCACAGACACTAATGAATTTGATGGTAACTTGCGCGGTTTAAGTACATGTATACAAACAAGAAGTCACTTAAAACGTGGTTTAGACATTGAAAAAAATCTGGGTACAAAAGTATATTTTGCAGTTGGAAACAATTCGCAAATTAATGTTCTGTTTATGAGTATAAATGAGTTAAAAAAACGCAAACTAAACTAAGGAGATACTATGAGTGACACAAAAAATTTAACTTTGCTTGGTGCAAATACAACGGACTACAACGCAACTTACGACCCTGCAATATTAGAAACGTTTGAGAATCGATTTCCAAATAATGATTACCAAGTTCACTTGCATTGTCCTGAATTTACGCACATATGCCCAAAAACTGGGCAACCTGACTTTGCGACAATAAACATAAAATATGAACCAAATGAACTGTTAGTCGAAAGTAAGTCACTTAAATTATATTTATTTAGTTTTAGGCAACATGGGTCATTTCACGAAGATTGCATTAATTTAATTGCAAATGATTTATTTACACTAATGAAACCAAAAAGTTTAGAAGTAAAAGGCGATTTCAATAAACGCGGTGGCATATCGATAAATCCTATTAGTCGTTTATACGAGGAGGGTTATTTCGATGAGTAAGGCAGTTGTAATAATGTCTGGCGGTCAAGACAGCACAATATGTCTACACTGGGCGATGAGCTTTTATAAGGACGTAATGGCGGTTAGTTTTGATTATGGTCAAACGCATAATATTGAATTGTTATCTGCGCGTGAGATATGTGAAATGAACAACATACCGCATGAAATAATAACAGTTAAAGATGTTTTGAGGTCAACGTCACCTCTTACTGATAAAGCGCAACCACTTGAAACTTACGATAATTACGAGCAAATGGACGAAATAATAGGCGATAGAGTTGAGTTGACCTTTGTTCCTATGCGCAATGCAATGTTTTTGACGATTGGTGCTAACTATGCTTTGTCTAAAAATTGCCGAACTTTAGTAACTGGAGTATGTCAAGAAGACAACGCAAATTACCCTGATTGTCGTGCCGAGTTTATTGCATCGCAAACTGCAACCATTAATCAAGCATTAGGCATTCAAGATTTTAAAATCGAAACACCTTTAATGATGTTATCAAAAAAGCAGTCTGTTTTGCTTGCACAAACATTGAAAGGGTGCATGGAATCATTAGCATTTAGTCACACTTGTTATGCAGGAGTGTTTCCTCCATGTGGCAAATGTCACTCTTGTGTATTACGCGCAGAAGGATTTGCACAAGCAGGAGTTAAAGACCCTCTTATTGAACGAATAGAACAGTATAACAATGGTTGATTATATAAAGGAAAAACTGCGTAACAACAATGTGAGGTTTTTTGCAAATGACAATATCAGTCAACATGTAAGTGACATTGATTTAAATACAATTCGTAAAAATGTAAATGATGCGGTTATAAATTTATTAGATGCTTTGGTTATTGATTGGGAAAACGATCACAACACAAAGGAAACTGCAAAACGTTTAACAAAAATGTATGTTGACGAAATATTTGCAGGTCGATTTACAGACGCGCCAAAGATAACGACATTTCCTAATGATAAAAATCTTGATGAGTTGTATACAGTAGGACCGATAACAATACGGTCAATGTGTTCTCATCATTTTGTTCCTATATTAGGAAAGGTTTGGGTGGGTGTAATACCAAACGAAACACTTATAGGGTTGTCTAAGTTCAATCGTTTAGTACAATGGATTGGTGCAAGACCTCAAATACAAGAGGAAACTGTAGAGCAAATCGCTGACGAAATAGAAAAAGTCATCGACCCACAGGCATTAGGAGTTGTGATGAAGGCAAGTCATATGTGCATGTCGT
>MDTB01098658.1_pt1 | contig 13910 bp, 9 predicted proteins | sample 811161 | NCBI WGS metagenome assembly MDTB01 (sample SAMN05326650, study PRJNA326480) | marine metagenome | isolation source: seawater | place: Mediterranean Sea | collected 2009
ATTTGTCGGGCTTAGTTTCCAAACCTCAAACCTAGCCTCGATCGTGCTCTTGACCTACGTAGCCCATTTGATGTCAAAAGAGCGTCCTAAACTTTACAGATTTAAAACCTCGATTATTCCTTTGTGGCTCCCAGTTTTTGCAGTAATACTTCTTATTCTGCCAGCCAACCTTTCTACAGCAGCTTTGTTGTTTTTGATGGTATTGATTTTGGTATACTTAGGTGGTTATCCAACAAAATACCTTCTCAGTATGCTGGGTGTTGGTTTGGTCTTTGCATTAATATTTGTTCTTATGGCAAAAGCCTATCCAGATTTGGTTCCCAACAGGGTGGATACTTGGATTAATAGAATAGAAAATTTTAATGTTACAAACAATAATAGTGATGCGAATTATCAAATTGAAAGAGCTAAAACTGCTATTGCCACAGGTGGTGTAGTAGGCGTAGGAGCAGGAAAAAGCGTGATGAAAAACTTTTTACCCCAAAGCTCCTCTGATTTTATTTATGCCATCATCGTTGAAGAATTTGGATTGATTGGCGGAATAGGTTTGATTATACTCTATTTACTCGTGCTTTTTAGAATAGTAGTTATTGCTAATAAATCCAACACTGTCTTTGGAAAATTGCTGGTTTTAGGATTGGGTTTCCCAATTATTATTCAGGCATTTGTCAATATGGGTGTTGCACTACAGGTGCTTCCCGTGACGGGGCAAACTTTACCTCTTATTAGTAGTGGAGGAACAGCAGCTTGGATGACTTGTATTGCTTTTGGAATCATTTTAAGCGTAAGTGCAAACCAAAATAAAGAACAGATCGATTTGGATCAAAACAACCAAGATAACCCAATAGCCATTTTAAGTGAAACCGAGTAGAATAATCATATCAGGAGGAGGAACAGGCGGACATTTGTTTCCCGCATTGGCTATAGCTGAAGAGCTTAAATTCCTTTATGCCGATGTTGATATACTTTTTGTAGGGGCACTGGGCAGAATCGAGATGACAAAAGTGCCTGCTGCGGGTTTTAAAATTATAGGTCTTTGGGTGGATGGACTGCAGCGAAAACTGACAATTAAAAACCTGATGTTTCCTGTAAAGTTATTGTTTAGCCTGATCAAATCTTTATTTATTGTGATTAGCTATCGACCTAATTTGGTTATAGGCACTGGAGGTTATGCTAGTGGGCCCTTGATTTTTGTTGCCAGTTTATTCAAGATTCCTTCACTTATACAAGAGCAAAATTCTTATCCCGGAATCACTAATAAACTCTTATCGAAAAGGGTCAATACCATTGCAGTAGCTTATGAAGGGCTAGAACGATTTTTTCCAAAAGAAAAATTGGTTGTGACAGGCAACCCCATTCGAAAGTCAATTGGAAAAGGAGAAATTGATCCTATTGAAGCAAAAAATCTTTTTAAAATGAATCCTAAAAAACAGACCTTGGTTGTACTTGGTGGAAGTGTAGGAGCTAGAAGAATAAATCAACTAATTGCTGAAAGGTTAGATTGGTTCAAATCATTGAATATACAAGTGATTTGGCAATGTGGTTCCTTGTACTATGATACTTATAAAAATTTGGCCACGAATGAAATAATAATTTCCGCTTTTATTAGTGAAATGGATCGGCTCTACGCTGCTGCTGATGTCATCATTTCAAGAGCCGGAGCAGCAACATTGTCTGAGCTATGTTGTGTAGCTAAACCAGCCCTTTTGATTCCTTCACCCAATGTTGCTGAAAATCATCAATTCCATAATGCTATGGCATTAGCTAAGCAAAATGCCGCAATCGTGGTAACTGAGAATAAATTAGCGACCGATTTTGAAAAAGCTTTCAACGCTTTGTTGGAGGAAAAAAAGCAAAAAGAAATTACTCAAAATTTGAGGCAAATGGCTAAGCCTAATGCAACAAAAGATATTGTTAACCTTGCTCAAGAACTGATGTAAATGGATAATAGCGCAGTGAAATATTATTTTTTGGGGATTGGAGGAATCGGAATGTCTTCACTTGCAAAGTACCTTTTTGACAAAGGACATCAGGTAATGGGGTATGACAAAACCCCTAGTACGATCACATCAATGTTGGCAGCTGCCGGAATATCAATCCTGTTTGAAGATAAAGTTGCTCTGATTCCAGAGGAATTTAATAATGATAATACTCAAGTTATTTATACCCCCGCGATACCCACCGATAATTTACAATTCAACCATTTTATTGAGCAAGGTTATTTGATTAAAAAAAGAGCTGTTTTACTGGGTGAAATAACAAAGGAATCTACCGTTTTTGCAATCGCAGGAACTCACGGTAAAACGACTACAGCTTCATTTTTATCTCATCTTTTTGAGGCTGCAGAACTAAAATTCACCGCTTTTCTTGGAGGTGTATTAAATGCTGAAAAAAGTAACCTGATACAAAAAGGAACGGAGTATACCATAGTAGAAGCAGATGAATATGATCGCTCATTTTTGCAATTATTTCCTGACTATGGATGCATCACAGCAATGGATTCCGATCATTTAGATATCTACGGTGATCAGGCTGAAATGGAAAAAGCTTACACTGAGTTTTCAAAAAAAGTTACTGAAAAACTAGTTGTAGCAGAAGGACTACCTCTTGATGGTCTCAATTATGCTGTTGGGACTGAAGTAGAATATTTTGCTTCAAATATTAGAAAGGACTCTGGAGGTTATTACTTTGATTTTAATACCCCTGATCAAACTTTTAAAGAGGTTTACTTAAATGCAATAGGCAAGCACAATCTTTCCAATGCATTAGGGGCTGCAGCGCTGATGCATGCTGCAGGTTTGAATATTGAAAAGGCTTTATATGGTCTAGCTCATTTTAATGGAGTTAACAGAAGGATGGAGGTCTTCAAGCTTAACGAAAAAACCCTCATTGACGATTATGCTCATCATCCAGAGGAAATTAAGGCTGTATTTGAGACCGTACAATCTTTTTTCAAAGGCAAAACAAATAAAGTTATTTTTCAGCCTCATCTATATTCTAGGACAAAAGATTTTATGGACGATTTTGCTAAAATTTTGAGTCAATTTGATCAAGTTGTTTTAATGGATATTTATCCCGCTCGAGAACTTCCAATTCCTGGGATAACATCACAGGCATTATTGGATAAAATTGACAATCCAAACAAGCGGCTTATTTCTGAGAAAAACTTCATTTCAACAGTCGAGGAGACAGGAGCAGATTTGATTGTGATTTTGGGAGCTGGAGACATTGGCGTAAAAGTACAGAAACTCAAAAATAAAGTTTTAAATGAAATTTAAAAATCATCTTTTTTTTGGACTAATATTCTCAATGCTGATCCTGCTATCAGCTTTTGCGTATCATAAAAATAACCAGCGTAAAATCGAACAAATAAATATTGATTTCAAGAATGATAGATCTAAGTTTCTAAGCCCTTCGGTCGTTAATAAATTGTTAATACAAATCAAAGGGGAGCTTCCGTGGGAGATCAAAGATAGTTTAGCTTTGAATATGCTTGAAACCTTTTTAGAAAATAATCCTTACATACACAATGCTGAGATATTTTCTTTTCTGGACGGGACTTTAGGAGTAAATATTCAAGAGAAAAAGCCACTTGTTTGTGTTCAAGGAAAGACGGGTTATTACATGGACGATTTTGGAAGTAAATTTCCAATTTCTAAGTCCTATAAACCTATAGTTCCAGTTTACGAGGGTGAACTTGAAGAACATCAAAAAAATGAACTTTTGATGCTCATGAATGCCTTGAATCAAGACCCATTTTTCAAGAGAGAGTTGAAAACAATTTATCATAAATCAAACACCCTTTTTATAGGTTTGAAATCTTATGATTTCGAAGTTGAAATGGGGAGTATTAATAAATTAAATGATAAGCTCGCGAGACTGAAGGTATTTTGCGCTTATCAGGACAATAATGAATTGAAAAAAAAATATAGACTGATCAGTCTAAAATTTAAAAATCAAATAGTTGGATCTTAAGATAAATTTATGATGCATTCAAATATTTCCGTTGGTTTAGATATTGGAACGACAAAGATCGTTGCTATGGTAGGAACTAAAAATGAATATAATAAGGTTGAAATCCTTGGTGTAGGAAAGTCAAAAAGTTTAGGTGTCCATCGGGGAGTGGTAAACAACATCACCCAGACCATTCAATCCATTCAGCAAGCAGTAGAAGAAGCAAAGACGCTCTCTGGGGAGGTCATAGATGAGGTCGTCGTGGGAATCGCTGGGCAGCATATCAGAAGCCTCCAACACAGCGATTATATCACCAGACCCAATCCACAAGAAGTTATTTCTCAAGACGATGTGGAACGCCTAATTCAGCAAGTTTACAAGTTAGTCATGCTTCCGGGTGAAGAAATAATCCATGTGCTACCTCAGGAATATAAAGTGGATGGTCAACCAGAAATAAAAGAGCCTATTGGGATGTACGGAGGTAGGTTAGAGGCCAATTTTCATGTTGTAGTTGGTCAGGTTTCCTCCATTAAAAATATTGGTCGATGTGTTAAAAGTGCAGGACTAAGTATGGGTAACATTACTCTTGAACCCTTGGCTTCCTCTGAAGCTGTTTTAAGTCAGGAAGAAAAAGAGGCCGGAGTTGCTTTGATAGATATCGGGGGGGGAACTACAGATTTAGCCATCTTCAAGGACGGTATCATAAGGCATACGGCGGTTATTCCTTTCGGTGGAAACGTAATCACGGAGGATATTAAAGAGGGTTGTTCAATTATTGAGAAACAAGCTGAACTCTTAAAAATAAAATTTGGATCTGCTTGGCCTGGAGAGAATAGAGATTCTGAAATCGTATCCATTCCAGGTTTAAGAGGAAGGGAACCTAAAGAAATTTCCCTAAAAACACTCTCTAAAATTATTAATGCTAGAGTAGTCGAAATTATCGAGCAAGTTTATTTGGAAATCAAAAATTACGGCCACGACGATCAAAAAAAGAAACTTATCGGTGGAGTAGTGCTTACCGGTGGAGGCAGTCAGTTAAAACATTTAAAACAATTGGTCGAATATATAACTGGAATGGATACCCGAATAGGTTATCCAAGCGAGCATTTGGCAGGAGATACACAAAACTCTGATACCAGTCCAATTCTAGCCACCGCAGTTGGTCTATTGATGAATGCGCTGGATCACCAACAAAAAACTGATAGCTTAGATGAAGTGCATGATGAAACGACAGAAGGAGATACCGTTGGTGAGCAGGATGATGATTTAGAAGAGACCAACCCAATTTCTGATAACAGAAAAACCATATTGGAAAGGTGGGTTGAAAAATTTAAAGAATTTTTAGATAACGCATAAATATTTTTCTTAATGGAGTCTGAAATAAGTAATAATTTTAGTTTTGATTTACCTAAAAACAAGAGCAACGTCATAAAAGTCATTGGTGTTGGTGGAGGAGGAAGTAATGCAATTAACCACATGTTCCAACAAGGAATCAATGGGGTTGATTTTGTAATTTCCAATACCGATGCACAAGCTTTAAATGACAGTCCCGTACCGATTAAAATTCAATTGGGTGCCACACTAACGGAAGGGTTGGGTGCTGGTGCTAATCCTGAAGTAGGAGCAATGGCTGCTCAAGAAAGTTTTGAGGACATCAAAAACCTGCTGTTGACTCAAACTAAAATGGTATTTATTACTGCCGGAATGGGCGGAGGTACAGGAACAGGAGCCGCTCCAATTATCGCCAAAATGGCAAAAGAAATGGATATTCTTACCGTTGGAATTGTCACCATGCCATTTCAATTTGAAGGAAAACTGAGGATTGATCAAGCTGAATTAGGGCTTCAAAACATTAAGAAAAATGTAGATGCACTTATTGTAATTAACAATAATAAGCTCAGAGAAGTATATGGAAACCTTGGTTTTAAAGCTGGTTTTTCTAAAGCCGACGAGGTATTGTCCACCGCAGCTAGAGGGATTGCCGAAGTAATCACTCATCACTACCGCCAAAATATAGACCTCAAAGATGCTAGAACTGTTCTTAAGGATAGTGGAACAGCAATTATGGGTTCGGGTTCAGCTAGCGGAGAAAATCGCGCACAAGATGCAATCATCAATGCCCTTGACTCTCCATTACTTAATGATAACAAAATTAATGGATGTAAAAATGTCCTTCTCTTGATCGTTTCTGGCTCAGAGGAAATTACAATAGACGAAATAGGAGAAATCAATGATTACATCCAAACCGAGGCTGGCAATAATGCTAACATCATTATGGGAGTGGGAGAGGATCAAAGCTTGGGAAGTTCTATTTCTGTTACCATTATCGCAACCGGTTTTGGAGCAGATCAGCAAAATCAGATTGTAAATACCGAAACAAAAAAAATTATTCATACCCTAGAGGATGATCAAACAATGGAACAACAACTTCTAGGTCAGACCGAGGAAACAAGTGGTTTTGATTTACCCATTGAATCAAAGGAAAGGGTCGCCGAATCAAAGGAAGAGATGGCTGAATTAAATTCAGCACCTGTGGTTGAAGAGTTTAAAACCGATCCCATTCATGAACAAGTTAAATACGATTTGGATTCGGAAAATATTAAAACCCAATCCATACCTCAAGAAATTTTTGACATTCCAGTAATTTCTGAGCATATTACTTTTAATGATCTCGATGATCTCGAAGAAACTGAGCTAGAAGCTAAAGAGGAATTCATAACTACCGATGAGATTAAGAATATGGATGTGGTTTATGAAATTCTATCAATTGATTCCCATGAGGAAGTTGAGTTGAATCAAGAGTTTGAAGACCTACCATTACAAGAGGATCTTGTAATCAATAATTTGAGTGAGGATGTTCTCGATCAAGAACTTGTTGATATAGAAATTGTTTCTGCGGAAAATGAGCCTGATAATCAATTTACATTCGACTTTGCTCTACCTAATGAAAAGGAAACGTCGGAGGATAATGAACAAATTGTTCACGATTTGGAAGAGGAGAAAAATCCAATTGAGGATGAGACCATAAGTGAAGCAATGGACTTTAAGTTTGAGATCGTAGAAAAGTCTAAACAAGAAAATCCACAAAATGGACTCCCTGAAATGGAAAAGTCACAAGCTGATTCCCCATTTGAAAAAAGCATCCAGGAAACTGCCGCATTAGAAAATGAGAAAAGGAAGGAGCACTTAAAAAAATTCAATCACGCTTTTAAACATTCAATGAGTAAAATCGATGAATTTGAAAAACAACCCGCTTACAAACGGATGGGATTAGATTTGGAACAACCATCTTCATCAGATACTAATGAGTCTAGAATGTCATTGGATAACGATAAAAATGATGATATCCAGTTAAGATCAAATAATTCTTTTCTGCACGACAACGTCGACTAATTAAAACGAGATATGTCTTTACTAAGTAACCTTACCGATGAATTAAAAGCCGCCATGCGGGCTAAAGATTCCTTAAAACTAGAAGCCTTGAGGGCAATCAAATCTGCCATATTATTGGCACAAACTTCTTCAGGTGCTGGAGATACCCTATCCGAAAATGAAGAGATTAAGCTACTTCAAAAATTGGTAAAACAACGAAAAGATAGTGCAACGATATTCAAAGAACAAAACCGTGATGATCTTGCAGCTCCTGAGGAAGCGCAGGCAGCGGTTATTACTACTTTTTTACCAGAGCAGCTTACATCAGAGGAAATTGAAGGGATTGTAGTTGATATTATCAAAAAAACTGGAGCTGAGGGCATTAAAGATATGGGTAAAGTGATGGGAATGGCAAGTAAAGAGATGGCGGGTAAAGCAGATGGCAAGTCCATTTCAACCGTAGTAAAAGAAAAACTTTCTAACGGATAGAAACCGATTTATAAATTAGTTTTAATTTTACCAAATCGGCCCAGTAGTTCAACTGGATAGAATATCAGATTTCGGCTCTGAGGGTTGGGGGTTCGAATCCTCCCTGGGTCACTAACTTACCTTTAGAATTTTGATTTTATAAAATCTAAAGTTATTCGTGCTTCCTAAGATTTATTACTAAATCAACAAAACCATTACCTTTAAACATTAAAATTAAAAAGATGAAGAACAGTTACTTGTTTACTTTTTTTATTTTGATTTTTTTGATTGGATGCGAAAAACAAACTTCCCCTCCAAATGTTATTCTTATTATCACTGACGATCAAGGCTATGGAGATCTTAATATTAATGGTAATCCAAATATAAAAACACCAACGCTAGATGCTTTTGCCCATCAGAGCGTAAGATTTAATAATTTTTATGTTTCCCCTGTTTGCGCCCCCACGAGGTCAAGTTTGATGACAGGAAGATACTCGCTGAGAACAGGTGTAAGAGATACCTATAATGGAGGAGCAATGATGGCTTCATCTGAGGTTACTGTGGCTGAAATGCTTAAACAAGCTAATTACGCTACTGGTATTTTCGGTAAGTGGCATTTGGGAGACAATTATCCTTCTCGACCATCAGACCAAGGTTTTGACGAGTCCCTAATTCATTTAGCAGGAGGTATGGGACAAGTAGGAGATTTCACCAATTATTTTAAAAAACAGACCAGTTACTTTGATCCTGTTTTATGGCACAATAATCAGCAAGAAGCATATGAGGGCTATTGTTCTGATATTTTTACAGAAAATGCAATTGAATTTATTGATAAAAACAAAGATCAGCCTTTCTTCTGTTATCTGGCTTTTAATGCACCGCATGACCCATTACAAGTCCCTGATGAATACTATCAAATCTATAAGGACGTGGATCCCTCTGAGGGGATTGATACCGATCTCATTCCTAATGGAAAAATGTCTGAACAAACGAAAGAAAAAACTAGAAGAGTTTATGCAATGGTAACTAACATAGACGACAATCTCAAAAAACTGTTTGATAAAGTCGAGGAGCTGGGTATTGAGAAAAATACAATAGTGATTTTTATGACCGACAATGGTCCACAACACCCAAGGTATGTTGCTGGAATGAAAGGAATGAAATCTAGTGTTCACAATGGGGGAATACGGGTGCCATTTTATTTGAGATACCCCTCAAAATTTGATGGAAATCAAGAGGTAAATGAAATGACAGCCCATATTGATCTTTTGCCAACCCTGTCTGAGCTATGCAGCGCACCTATGCCCAAGTCAAGGAAAATAGATGGTAGAAGTTTTATTCCCTCAATCAAAGGAGAGGCTCAACCCCAACGTAGTTTTTTTTCTTATTGGACAAGAAAGTATCCTGAGCTATACAATAATATTGCTTTACAGCGGGGTCAATTTAAATTGGTTGGAAAAACTGATTATGATGCATCGATTGAAAAATTTGAATTCTATGATATGATTAAAGACCCTTTAGAGAGGAATAATATTATTGCCCAAAATAAGGCTAAAGCGCTCAACCTTAAAACAGAAATGCATGATATCTACATGGAATTGGTCAATTCAAAAAACCTTAGAGAAGTACCCAGAATTACATTGGGAAGTAATTTTGAAAACCCAGTTTATCTCAATAGAAATGATGCTGGAGGACAAAGAAGGGTCTGGAATCAGGAGCAAGCTTTTTCTTATTGGAAAGTCAATGCAAAAGAAGGTCTATACGATCTTAAGTTTAAGTTTTTAAATCCATTACCAGCTAATGGGAGCATGTACTTGGAAATGGGTCAAGGCATTCAGCAAAAATTTAACCCAGCCGATAGCCTTGATTTACTAGAGATGAAGTCTGTCTATTTGGCCGATGGCCCACATAATTTTACTCCATTCTACATGTTAGGGAGATCAAATTATTTTCCACTATACGTTGAAGTCACTGCTAAGTAGTTTTTAATAAAGTTTAGCAAAAGATAGCAAGTGATTCTAGAGGTGCACGAACAATGTCTCTTATTCCATCAGGCTGCTTAAAAAGGCTCTTACTGAGGTTGGATTGTCAATAAAGTACTTTGCTTGAGTTTTTTTTCTTCCTACTTTAATTGTCGTAGCATGTGTTGGGAGATCATTAAACATAAATTCATCGGTAACATCATCTCCTAAACAAAGAATAAAATCAAGCTCTTTGTCACCAATAATTTCTGAAACAGCTGTTCCCTTATTAAATCTTCCAGAAGCAATTTCAATGGCCTTATCTCCATCCAAAATGTGAAGTTCATCTGAGAGAAGGCTGTTAAGAACAGTTTTTAACTCGACTACTCGTTCTGCCGCCAATTCAGGATCTGTTTTTCTATAGTGCCAGACCAAGCTATTCCTTTTTTCTTCAATAAAAGTGCCTGGAGTTCGATCTGAAAAAGTTTCTAATAGTGGAATAATGTCATTCTGCCATTTTTTTTGGTGGCTACCTTTACTGCTCCATACTTTTTTAAATTTCATAAAATATCCATGCTCAGCCACCAATGCTACATTTAAGTCGCCAAACCATTTATCCAGAAATTTTTGATCTCTACCGCTAACAACGGCGATATCTGTATCGGGATATTCGGATAATTTTTTTATTAGCTTCAATAATTCTTGGTCAGGTTGAGCCAATTCCGGATCGTCATTGAAGTCAACTAGGGTGCCGTCATAATCTAAAAAAATCATTCTCCTTTCAGAAGATTTAAATTTATTTATTAGAGATTTTTTAATTTTTGAATCTAGGATTTGAGCAGGATATTCCTCGTCAATTTCTGGTTTTGATTTCAAAGCTTTCATAAACTCCTTAGCCCAAAGCTCCACTGAGTAGCGACTTAAACGCTTTTGCATACTCAAATTCCTTTTTTTCTGTTCCTTGACGGGCATATTAATCGCTGTTAAAATCGATTCAGCCATTTGGTTCAAATCAAAAGGATTTACCATTATAGCCTCATATAGTTCTTTTGAAGCCCCGGCCATTTCACTTAAAATAAGAACGCCATCCCCGCTAACCCTAGTGGCTACAAATTCCTTGGCGACTAAATTCATTCCATCCCTCACAGGCGTGATCATGCCTATATCTGAAGTCATGTAAAGGTCAATTAGGTCATCGAAGGCCATTGCTCGGTAATAATACCAGATGGGTGTCCAGTTGACCGTTGCAAATTTTCCATTAATCCTACCAACAATTTCGTCTGTTTCCTTTTTTAATCGTTTGTAGTCCGAAACACTTGAACGAGAGGGTACTGTTAGCATTACAAGCCTTACCCGTTCGAGATACTCTGGATATTTGGTCAAGAATATTTCAAAGGCTTTTATTCTGTTGATTACCCCTTTGGTGTAATCTAATCGATCAATTGATAAGATCAGTTTTCCTTTTTCAGCCCCTTTTTTGTGTAGTTCAAGCTGTTTCTTTAAATCAGATTTTTCGGCTTGTTTCATCGCCAAATGTTCGGAAGCAGCATTTTTAAATTTTTCATAATCAATTCCCATAGGAAAGGTATTAACCACTACTTCGCGGTTTCCAAGGCTCACGCGATTAAATGAAACTTCTTTCTTTAATATTCTTTTTACCGAACTCAAAAAATGCCGTTCATAATCATAAGTATGGAAGCCAATTAAGTCCGCACCAAGTATTCCCTCAAGAAGCGGTTCTCTCCACGGAAAAATCCTAAAAATTTCAAATGATGGGAATGGGATGTGTAAGAAAAATCCTATAGTTACGTCAGGCCTTACATCTTTAATCATTTTTGGACAAAGCATTAATTGATAATCATGTATCCATACTGTATCCCCTTTTTGAATATTAGTTAAAACACTTTCAGCAAACTTTTTATTTACCTCATAATAAGAATCCCATTGATTTTCATTGAATACAGAAAACTCAATAAAGTAGTGAAATAGGGGCCAAAGCGCTTTATTAGATAGTCCAAAATAAAAATTTTCAATTTCTTTGTTATTTAAGGATACAGGAAAAAACCCCTCTTTTTTTAGCGATTTTTTTAATGGAGTCCATGACTTTTTATCAATCTGTTCATCATTGATACCTGGCCACCCTATCCAGAGCGATTCCTGACCCTGATGAACAGAGTTCATACCCGTCGCTAACCCCCCACTAGTAGGCGAAAATTCAAAAGAATTATCTAACTTCGTTACTTGTAGCGGGAGCCGATTAGAAACTATAATATTTTTAGCCATAACCCATTTGAAAAGAATTAAACATTTCAATTTATGCATTTAAACATGTCGCATGCTCACACGGACAATCTTAATTATGGAATTATAGGAAATTGCAAATCATCTGCTATTATAAATGAGGATTCCTCAATAGATTGGTGTTGTTTACCACAATTTGATTCTCCCTCAGTTTTTGGTAAAATATTAGATGCTGAGATAGGTGGGTCTTTCAAGATTTCTACTGACGATAGCTATGAAATCACACAGGAATATCTTGATAAAACCTGTATTCTCAAAACCAAATTTGACAATGGTGAGGATGCATTTGAACTGTGTGATTTTATGCCAAGATACCAAAAAGAAAATGGCGTTTATTATGCTCCCCCAGAAATAACTCGTGTCTTCAAACTAATCAAAGGAAGTCCTAAATTTAAGGTTATTTATGACCCACGACTTGAGTATTCCCAGGGAGAAACATCAACCTACATAAAAGACGAATTTATCATCAGTATTGTTGATGATCAGAAATACGACACCTTATATCTTTATACCGATTTAGACAAAAAAAGTGTTTTAGAAGCCGCTGAAATTACCCTAGAAAAGGATTATTTTATTTCCATTTCTTATAATGAAAAAATTAACCCTTCGAATTTGGAGCATGTTAATTTTGAATTTGAAAAAACTAAAGTTTACTGGCTTAACTGGTGCTTTAAAACTCCAAGCTACAACACCTACAATACAGAAATTTTAAGAAGTGCAATGACCTTAAAATTACTCACATTTGAAAAAACAGGTGCGGTGCTGGCTGCAGCAACGACTTCCTTACCTGAGACTATCGGGGAGGTTAGAAATTGGGACTATAGATTTTGTTGGATTAGAGACGCCTCAATGGTGATTAAGGTGATTACGAAATTAGGGCATGTTAAAATTGTCAAGAAATTTATAGACTTTATAGTAGACTTGATCCCTGATAAAGACGAAAAACTGCAGATTATGTATGGTATTAGCGGTGAAAAAATGTTAACCGAGGAGACATTAGAGCACCTGTCTGGTTATCACGGATCGAAACCTGTAAGGGTTGGAAACGCTGCCTTTATTCAAAAGCAAAATGATATTTATGGAATATTGATGGATGCGATTCAATATCAGATTGAAAAATACACCTATGAAGACGATAAACATGAAGAGTTATGGTCAATAGTAAAGTCCATCGTGTGGGTAGTCGAGCACAACTGGAAGCTTGCAGATAAGGGAATTTGGGAATTCAGACAGGAAGATCAACATTTTACTTTCTCAAACCTCTTGTGTTGGGTTGCTGTAGACCGAGCCATTAAAATTTCTGAATTGATTCAGCAAGGTAAATCTGCTAAAAAATGGGAATCTTTAAGAGCTGAGATATATAGTGATATTATTGAAAATGCTTGGAGTGAAGAAAAACAGGCGTTTACACAATCCTATGGAACCGAACACTTGGATGCTTCAGTGCTATTAATGGAGCCCTATGGTTTTATTGACGCAAAGGATCCCAGATATGTCAAAACTGTAAAAGCCATAGAAAAAGAGCTTTCTCATGAAGGACTTTTGTTTAGGTATAAAAACAACGATGATTTTGGAACACCAAGTTCCTCGTTCACGGTTTGTACTTTTTGGTTTATCAATAGTCTTTACAAAATAGGAGAGGAGGAAAAATCCAAGGCTTTATTTGATCAATTGTTATCATACAGCAACCATCTTGGGCTTTTTAGCGAGGATATCGATTTTAAATCTAAGCGTCTTTTAGGTAATTTCCCACAAGCCTATTCCCATTTGGCATTGATTGATACGGCGATGAACTTCAACAGCTAACAGCCATGTTTTTAAGTCATTGAACTGGTTTCATATAATTTTATTAGA
>MDTB01110466.1_pt1 | contig 13910 bp, 13 predicted proteins | sample 811161 | NCBI WGS metagenome assembly MDTB01 (sample SAMN05326650, study PRJNA326480) | marine metagenome | isolation source: seawater | place: Mediterranean Sea | collected 2009
ATAGAATAATTATTAAGAAAATCAGGTATTTTGGTAGATAAATAAATAAGCCAGATAACCCCTATTGATGCTGCTAAACCATTTATACCATCAACAAAATTATAAGCATGAATTAAAACTATCATACAAAAAATTGAAAAAAAATAAGTTATATAAATATTTTCTGGGAAAACATATAAATTTAAGTATTTAAAGTTTAGAGTTTTTATCAAAAAACCTGAGTCAATAAAAAATAAAATAATAACAAACGAACAAAGAATTAGTCTGAATATTGGTGATATATTAAATTTATCATCAACCAAAGCTATAACAAACATAGAAACTAAAAACCATAAAATAATTAAATTGGAGGAAGTAAGTATTTGTAAATAATAAAGATAAATTATATTTAAAATGAATCCAATTAGTAAAAAAATTCCACCAATCAGTGGTATTTTTTTATTGCTATCCATTATAGATAAATTTTTTCCAATATTAATAGCATACCTATTAAAAATAATAAAAATTATTAATATAAGAATTAAAATCACTAAATTAATCATAAATTTATCTTTAAAAATTAAAAAATTTTAAAACATACGTTTTTAAAATTATAAGTGGTAAGTTTATAAGTGAGTATATCAATCTTTCAATATTTAAATCATTTTTTGATGAAATATATCCCGTGTCCTTTTCATAATAGTTTTTTATTGATGATAATTGATTTTCATGTGTTCTAAAATATCCAATCTTAACAAAATAAGTATTCAGCTTTTCAGTTTTTGCAAATTTTTTCCATAAAAAATAATCTCCCGCAGAATATTTTTTTGTATTTAAGCCTTTTGATCTGACGTATAGTTTTTTTCTAAAACTTACACTTTCTTGCTGTATATAACCCCAGTACTTCTTATGTGCTAAGCCATTTAAAATTTTAGATTTTGGATACAAATAAGGTATAAAGAAAAACTTAAATTTTTTTTTTATATACCCTGATCTTCCATTAATCCAGTTTATGTCTGGTTTTTTTGAGAAAATTTCAGATACATTTTTTGTTGCGTTTGGATGCAAAATATCACCTGAATTAATCCATAAAATTATCTCACCCTTACTTTTTCTTATACCCTTGTCAACAGCATGAAAATTACTTCTATCCTTTTTTGTCTCAAAATAATTAATGTATTTTTTGTACTTATTTATTATTTTTAATGAACCATCGTTAGATTTGCCATCTATAACTATATATTCATAATTTTTATTATTTTGATTTTTAACTGACAATATTGTTTCCTCTAGATATTTATCATTATTAAAATTTGGAGTGATAATTGATATATATGGTTTTTTTTTCATATTATTTATAGTTTTTTGAACAATTTGATTATAATTAACATAGTTTTAGAAAAAAAAATATTAATGAAAACTATATGTTAGAAATATTAATTTCCTTTGTAATTTTATCAATAATAATATTCTCTTCGGGGTTAATTTTTTCAAGATTATTATTTGTGAATAAGAATGTAAAATTAAATATATTTGAAAACGCTTTATTAGGTTTTTTTTTTTATATTTTATTATCCTTTTTTATTCATTTTTTCTTACCACTTTCTCAAATAGTTAATTTAGTTGTTACTATAACATTTATTTTAATTATATTTTTTTTAGTAAATAAAAAGATTTTTTTAGATTTAGAAAAAAATAAATTTATCATTTTTTTTTCTTTGATTTTAGTAATAATTATGACTTTGAAATATCAGCCCAACGAAGACTATGGTTTTTACCATTTACCATATATTATAAATATTGTTTCTGAAAAAATCATTTTTGGATTATCGAGTTTGCAACCCCAGTTTGCTTGGAGTTCTACATGGTTAAATTTTTCGTCCAATTTTTATTTACCAATTTTAGGTTTGAAGGGAACACAATTAACCAATCCTTTATTATATTTTTTTTCTATAGGATTTTTTTTAAACAAAATTTTTATAGAAAATAAAAACAGTAATTTAAATATTTTTTTAGCCTTTTCTATTTTATGTTATATAATAATAAAGTTCACAAGAATTTCTGAACATGGATTTGATTTTCCTGCAAATATTTTTTTGTTAATCAGTTTTTTTTACTTCCTTGAGTTATTTAACAGAGAAAAATATTTTTCTGAAAAAAATATTGCTATGTTTTTTATTTTTTCAACTTTGGCCATTTCTATAAAACTAAATACTATTCCAATAATGATTTTAGTATTTATAACTTTTTTTCTTTTATTGAAAAAAAAGTTTAATTTTAATAAAATAATTTTACCTTTATTTTTTTCTTTTTTATTTTTATCTTTTTGGCTCACCCAACAATTTATTTATACAAGTTGTTTGCAACCATTTTTAGAATTCACTTGCTATAAATCATCAGTCTGGTTCAATCAAAATTTAATTGAAGCACTCCAATCTATGACTGGTGTAATTAATAAGTCATATTGGCATTATTCTGGAAATCTCACTCCTGAAGAGTATGCGAAAAATTTTAATTGGGTATCTACTTGGTTTAACAGGAATAAAATTGAATTGTCTGAACATATTTTTTCTATGATTTTCCCTATAATGATAATAATTTTAATAAATTTCAAAAATTTGGATAAAAGGGAAAAAAAATTTGAATATAAAATAAAACAATTTAATTTTGTTTATATAGCATTATTCATTCTTTCTGGATTAATGTTATGGTTCTTCAAATCACCTGTTATTAGATTTGGTTCACCTTATATCTTCCTATCATTATTTTTTATTATATATTTTTTGCTCAATATTTTTTATAAAGAAATAGTAATCAAAAATGGATTAATTTACATAGTTTGTTTAGCATTTATATTTAATATTTCCAAAAATATTAAAAGAATCTATGAAGTTGAAGAAATATCTTACTGGCCAGAAGTTCTTGAAATTGAGTACAAACAAATAAAAATTGATAATTATTTTGTTAATTATCCAGCTTCTGAAATTGTAAGTACTAAACATAATTTGTGTTGGTCTATTCCATTCATATGTGACATTAGTAAAGGAAAAAACTTGAGACTTAAAAAAAAAGGTGAATATATAGTAATTTTAAGAGATAATTAAAATAATTTTTAAAATGAAAAAATTGATTAAAAAATTTGGAAGAAGAATTATAAACTCTCAAATCGAAAAAGATGTAATAAAAAAAAAAAATCAATTTATTAAACAAATAAGAAAAAGAATTAATTTTCAAGAAGAAACCGAAACATTATTGTTTTCTCATAAAAAATCTATAAGCAAGATTCTTTATTATAATGAAATATATAAAAATATTTTAAAAAAACCTGGAGTAATAATGGAATTTGGAGTTGAGTTTGGGTCAACACTCAATCTTTTATCTAATTTGAGATCAGTTTATGAGCCTTATAATTATTCAAGAAAAATTATTGGCTTTGATACATTTTCTGGATTTACATCAAGGTTAAGTTCAGAAGAAAAAAACATTGGATGGAAAAAAGGAGATTATTCAGTGCCAAAAAATTATAAAAAAGATTTAGAAAAAATTTTAAGTTTTAATGAGCAAGTATCTGTTTTAAATCATATAAAAAAGTTTGATTTAGTTGAGGGAGATGCAAGCAAAACTTTACCAAAATATTTAAAAAAAAATCAACAGACTATTATATCATTAGCAATTTTTGATATGGATGTTTATAAACCTACAAAAATTATTTTAAACAAAATTAAAAAAAGATTATTTAAAGGTAGTGTTTTAGTTTTTGATGAATTAAATCATCCTGAATTTCCAGGTGAGACATTGGCATTGTTAGATAGTATAGGATTGAAAAATATTAAATTGAAAAGCTTTCATGGTCATACATTTGGCGCTTATTGTATTTTAGATAAAATTTTATAAGAATTCCTTAGTGTCGAGTCTTGGTAAAATATATTTTTTTCCAATATTTTTTTTAGAAATATTGTCTGGTGGGTTTGTGATGAATCCAAAATCTATTTTTTTTTGCTTAATATAATATAAAGTAAAATCATTATATGACCCATTTGGATAACAAATTGTTTTTATTTTATTCCATAAATTATTTTGATTAAAAAAATTTATAGATTCATCAATTTCTTTTTTTTGGTGTAGATTTGATAACTTTCCAAGATGAGTATGTGAACCACCATGAATCCCAAACATCATAGAGTCACTAATCATTTCTTTAACACTATTTATCTTTAAGTAAAGGTTTTTTGAAAATTCTTCTTCATCAATATCAATAATTTTTTTGAATAAATTATTTATTATTTTATCTCTTATTTTTTTTGGTAGATAATATTGTAATAATTGTTTTATTAAAACAGTTTTAAAATCATCAAATCTTGTATCAATATGAATTTCACCAATATTAATATTTAAATGATTAGTTTTTGAAAAAATATATCTTAAAATACTATCCTTATCGTTCTCTTTCTCTAATATAAATTGAATTTTATTTACATTTAAAACTTCGTTATTTGTTAATGTATTTAATACTAGGTAAAAAAAAGCATTTAATTTATATTTTTTTAAATAGGGGTAAACATATTCAAAATGATCTTTATAACCATCATCAAAAGTTAACAAAATTGATGGTTTTCTTGGTATTTTTTTTGTTAATAAAATTTCATGAAAATCATCACATCTTAAAATATTAAATTTAGTTCTTAAGTATTGAATTTGATTTTTAAATTTATCAAATTCAAGACCTTTAAGATTAGGATATTTACTTCCTTTTACATATCTAACATAATGATACGAAATAACATTGATTGAATGATCTTTTGGTTTAAACATTTTTCTCAACATTTACAATTATTTCTTAAAATTGTATACATTTTTAAATATTAATATTTACTTTATTAATTATTATTTATGGAAAAATTATTTGTTTCAAGCAGCTCTTTTATTTTACCAAAAAATCCAGCATGGGATAAAATAAATAAAAATTTTGATTTAAATTTTAAGTATGCTGACAATTACTATAACCTTTTACTATCCAATGAAAACGACGCTACACTTCTTTGTATATTATTCCTAAAAGATTTTTATGATGATAAAATACTTTCAGATATTAATGAGAAAAAAATTGATAAAATTAATTCTGGTGTTTTAAAGCTTATTCAAAAAAAAATAAAAATAACCAAAAAACCTTTAATTATAGCTTTAAGCAGTTATTTTGACTCAAACATTATTGAAACAGCATTTAAGAATTCTTTATCAGAAAAAATATATTTAAATTTTAAGTCAAATTTTCAAAAACTACAGAAAAAAAATAGAAACTTATATCTATTAGATCTAAATATTACTTTTTCGAATGAAGGATATAAAAATATTTTTGATAAAAGAAATTATTATTTAGCAAATTGCAGATTAAGTATGCATGGATTAGAAACATTAGTAGAAAGCCTAAATATTTTTTTAGAGAGAATTAAGTATCCATCAAAGAAATTATTAATTTTAGATTGTGATAATACATTATGGGGGGGTGTAGTTGGAGAAGATGGAATAGGTTCATTGGAGCTGGGTCAAGATGGAACTGGTAGAGCATTTTTAGATTTTCAAAAAACAATAAAAAATATATCTAAAAAAGGTTATTTGTTAGCAATAAGCAGCAAAAACAATGAAAAAGATGTTCTTGAAGTATTTGATAAACATCAATTTATGCAAATAAAGATTAAGGATATAGTTAATTTTAAAATTAATTGGCAAGAAAAAAGTCAAAATATTATACAGATGTCCAAAGAACTTGATTTAGGTTTGGATAGCATGGTGTTTTGGGATGATAATCCTTTTGAGAGAGCAAAAATGAGAAAAAAAATTCCTGAAATTTCAACTATTGAACCAAATGAAGATGTTACATATTGGTCAGATCAACTTAAAAATCTAACGGAATTTTCAAAATTTGATGTCACCAAAGAAGATTTAAAAAAAACACATCAATATAAAATGCGATCTAAATTTATTGAAAATAAAAAAACATCTTCAAATGAATATGAATTTCTTAGATCAATTGAATTAAAAGCAAAAAATTTTAATTTAAATAAAAGCAATATATCGAGAGCCTCTCAAATGACGCAAAAAACTAATCAATTTAACTTGAGAACAAAAAGATATTCAGAAAATGAAATACAAAAGATTTTTAAAAATAAAAAAAATAATATTTTTTTAACTCAATTAGAAGATATATATGGAGATCATGGTATTGTAGGCTTATTAATTGTAAAAGAATTATCCAAAGAGAATTTGTTTATAGACACATTCTTAATGAGTTGTAGAATTTTAGGAAGAAGCATGGAAACTTGGATGATGGCTCAATTAAAAAATTATGCTAAGAAAAAAAAATATAAATATATTTTAGCTGAGTATATACCAAGTGAAAAAAATCAAATCTGCAGTGAATTTTTAAAGGATCATAATTTTAAATTAAAGAAAAAAGGTTTAAAAAATGAGAAAATTCAAACTTATTGTGCAGAATTTAACAATATTAACGTTTCAAAATCTGATGTCTATAATTGAAAAAAAAATAACGCTTTGCCTCAAAAAAGTATTTAAAAATGAAAATTTACCGAGAAATATTAATAAACTTAAAATTGGGAGTTTCAAATCATGGGATTCTTTAGCACATGTAAACTTGTTACTTTTAATAGAAAAAGAATTTAAAGTTAAATTGCCATTAAACAATATCTATAAAATTAGAACAATTAACGAAATAAAAAAAATAATAAAAGTTAATAATGGAAAATATTAAATATTGTAATAGCAATAATTACAAAAATTTAAAATTTTTTCTAACAAATAATTGGAAAAATATTTCTGCAATACTTACTAACAAAAAATTATTTGATTGGTATTATTTAAATAAAAAAAATAAAAAATATAATTTTTTAATATTAAACTTAAAAAAGGAAATTAAATCTTGTCTTGGAATAATTATTAATAAAAATGAATTTAAAAATATATTTTGGCTAACATTTTGGCTTTCTCCTTCTAAAGGTATTTTTGGTTTTAAAATATTAGTTTACCTTTTAAAAAATTTTAAAAACTGCATTATAGCATCTAATGGTATTAGTTTAAAAACCGTTCCATTTTATAAACTTTTAGGTTTCAAAATTGTAAATCTAAATCATTATTACATAATTAATAATAACTTAAGAAAATTTCATTTAATCAAATTTAAACGAATTAAATTTAAAAAAATTAAAAAAAACAAAACTAATATTGTAATTTGTTCTAATTTAAAATTTTATAAATTAAATAATTTAAAAAAATATGAAAATTTTTTTTTTAAGGATTATAATTATTTTAAAAATAAATATTTTTTTCATCCTATATATAGATATCAATTTTATTTAGTCTATGAAAAAGGTTTTTTACTAGGCTTTTTTGTAGGAAGAGTATCAAAATTTAAAGGATCTAAAGCTTTAAGATTTGTTGAGTATTTTGGAGATTTAGATGTGTTAAAAAAAATAAAATATTCTTTAAATAAATTATTAAAAAATTCAAAATATGAATATATAGATTTTTATAATTATGGTATCAATTCAAAGTATATTAAAAACTCTGGATTACAAAAAAATAATTATAAAAATATAATTATTCCTAATTATTTTGAGCCATTCCAAAAAAAGAATATTAAAATAAAATCTGTTTTTTATCCGTATTACTCTAAATTAATTATATTTAAAGGTGATGGTGATCAAGATAGGCCATCTGTTATTTAAAAAAAAATTTATTAAAATAATTTTTATTTTGAAATAAAAGATCTCTAAAATTTGGGTTCTTGGTATTAAATATTGATAAATTATTTTTTGTATTAACTATATCTATTCTTAATATATTTAAGTTTACCTTACTAAATCTTAATTTTTTAAAAGTATTTTCAGCTTTTCTTTTAATTAAAGAATAAGAAGAACTTTTATTGTTGTAAGTAGTAGAAGGATAAAAAAAATTTGTTTTATTGTTTATAATTCTAAATATTTTGATTGGAACATCAATAAAATATTTTTTATAAATATGGTCTAGATATTTATTTTTACTTTCAAATAGAATTTTTGGAGTAGCAAAGTAGTATATTGAAGGTCGATATTTGTTAATTATTTCCCTTATTTTTCTTTGATCCTTTAAAATATTTATACGATACTTAATCAAATTTTTAGATTTTATTTTGATTTTGTTACGATAAAAAGTTCCAATTACCTTAATTTTGCTGTTTTTTAAAAAAATATTTAATACATCCATTCCAATACCTGAACTTGCTCCCAAAACAAGAATATTGTTTTTCTCTTTTTTAACTCTATTCACAATTGCATTGTCTAACTTATTATATTTTATGTTGAGAGTTGGTCTCAAATAAGAACTAAAATCTATAATAAATTCTTTGTAAATAAGTTTATTATTTATTAATGGTAACCTAGGGTCAATTTTTTTTGATATTATTTTAATTTTTCTGTCACTTACAAAATTCTTTGACATACTTATAGAAATTGATCCTATAATAGAGTTTCTTCCAGGATTAATTGTGCCAACGTATTTTGATAAAGTACATAATAATGAAATTATACTTTTCGTTTGTTTACTTTCTTTATGATATTTTAAAAGTTTATTATTAAAGCTAAAATAAAAATTTTTTGAGTTTTTTAAAAATTTGATTTTATTGTCATTTTTTTCGAATTTTAGAATAGCTACAACTTGAGAATCCTGGTATATTAATATTTCCTGAATTTTTTCTTTTTTAATATTTAAATAAATTTTCTTATTATATAAAAAATGTTTTTGAAAATTAATCGTAATTTTTTGGTTTTTTAAATTTTGAAAATATTTTTTTAATTTTTGATGTCTTATAATCTTAATTAATATTAAAACTCCATGACAAATTTTTTCACCGAACAAAGAGTTATATCCAACCAAATCGTCTGTATGAATTTTGTTATGATCTCCAGATAACTTAGCAAAACTTTTTCCTTCTTTAATTTTAATTGGAGATAAAATAATTTTTTTCTGCATTATTCTTTATCTAAAATTATCTGATTTAAGTAATTATTATTTATTTTTTTTTTGAAAAACTTTAATTGTTTTGATTTTCTTAAAATTTTAAAAAAAATACATGTAAGGTTATTTTTAAAAAAAATTTTTGAGATTTTTATATCTTCTTTAAATTTTTTTGAAAAATTTTTAAGATTTGTACTTCCTCCTCCAGTCCTCATAATTGTAGTAAAAGCATTAATATATTTTGAAACAAGACCTTGATCTTTAAATAAATTTAAGACAAAAAAATAGTCCCCAGCTATTTTATAATCATCAGAGTAAATTTTTTTGTTTTTCTCAAAATACTCTTTTCTTAAAAAAATAGATGTATGAGGTGGTGTCCATCCATATTTTAATTTATTTAAATGAAATTTTCCACTTATCCAAATTCTATTTATAGATTTAATATTTTTTTTATCACAAAACATTATATCTCCATAAATGCAATCAATATTGGTTTCAAATTGTTTTGAAATAGTATCTAATGTGTTATGACCATAAAATATATCATCTGAATGTAATAATCCAAATATATCACCCGAGGAAAAATTTATTCCATTAATTATTGAACCATACATAGTTTTTGAGTGTTCATCTTTTTTAATAATAATATTTTTTTGATCTTGCTTATTTAAAAATTCTTCGGTTTTATCGTTTGAAGGAGAATAGACTATTATTAATTCTTTATTTTGATAGTTTTGTAAATTAAATGATTTAATGGAATCCTTTAAATATGGCATACCATTCTTAACAACAGTTATAATTGATATTTTTTTGTTATTCATTTAGAGACTCATCACAGACAATTTAAAAAAAATTATGTACTTAATTTTAAAATCTAGTAATTAGTAATATATATTTCAAAATATATCTTAATATATGAAAAAAAAAATAGCTTTAATTTTTGGTATTACAGGTCAAGATGGAGCTTATCTTTCAAAGTTTTTACTAAGAAAAAATTATATTGTACATGGCGTAATTAGAAGAGCTTCCCTAATAAATACCAAAAGATTAGATGACATTTATGAAGATCCATCAATGAAGAAAAGAAGTTTGATACTTCACTATGGTGATATTATTGACAGTTCTTCAGTAAATTTAATAATCAATTCTATAATGCCAGATGAAATTTATAATCTTGCAGCACAATCACATGTCAGTGTCTCATTTCAAACGCCGGAATATACTGGAAATGTCGACGGTTTAGGAACATTAAGAATATTAGAAACTATCAAAAGCTTAAGAAAAAAAAAAAAAATAAAATTTTATCAAGCGGGAACTTCAGAAATGTTTGGTGGAGCTCAAAAAAAATCGCAAAATGAAAAAACTAACTTTGAACCACAAAGTCCATACGCAGCAGCAAAATTATATGCTCATTGGATAACAAAAATTTATAGAGATGCTTATGGAATTTTTGCGAGTAATGGAATATTATTTAATCATGAAAGCCCATTAAGAGGAGAAACTTTTGTTACAAAAAAAATTGCAAAAGCATTAACTAGAATAAAGCTTAAAAAGCAAAAAAAACTTTATCTTGGTAATATTTATTCAAAAAGAGATTGGGGACATGCTGAAGACTATGTTTATGCAATGTGGAAAATTTTAAATCATAATGTGCCAGATGATTTTGTAATTGCCACTAACAGAAAATTTACAATAAAAGATTTTGTCAAATTAGTTTCAAATGAATTAAAATTAAACTTGATTTGGAAAGGAAAAAATTTAAATGAGAAAGCATATGATGAAAAAGGAAATTGCATAATTGAAATAAATAAAAGATATTTCAGACCTCTTGAAGTAGAAAATCTTCAAGGAAATTTTACAAAAGCTAAAAAATTACTCAGATGGAAACCTAGAAAAAATATTAAAATTTTAGTGAAAGAAATGGTAAATTTTGAGTTAAAAGAAAATGGTCAATAAAAAAGCAAAAATATTTTTAGCAGGTCATAATGGTCACTTAGGTTCGGCAATATTGAAATGTTTAAAAAAAAGGAAATATAAAAAAATAATCACAGTTGATAAAAAAAAATTAAATTTACTTGATCAAAATAAAGTTTTTAAATTTATAAGAAAAAATAAACCAGATTATGTGATTATTGCTGCCGCTAGAGTTGGAGGGGTTTTCGCCAACAATACTTACAGGGGAAAGTTTATTTATGAGAATCTACAAATCCAAAATAATTTAATTCATGGATCATATTTAAGTGGAGTAAAAAATTTAATTTTTTTAGGATCCAGCTGTATTTATCCAGCAAATATCACAAAGCCAATTAGTGAAAATATGCTTTTAAGTAATAAATTAGAATATACTAATGAACCTTATGCGATTGCTAAGATTGCAGGAGTAAAATTGTGTGAAAGTTATAATCAACAATATAATACAAATTATAAGTGCCTGATGCCTTGCAACTCTTATGGGCCAAATGATAATTATGATTTAAAAACATCTCATTTTTTTGCTGCACTTTTAAAAAAAATATACCTAGCAAAAAAAAATAAATCCAAATATTTAGAAATATGGGGCTCTGGTAAACCAAAAAGAGAAGTAATGTTTGTTAGTGATATTGCAGATGCCTGTTTATACTTTTTAGGAAAAAAAACCAAATATTCTTTAATCAATATTGGCTCTGGAAGAGATATGTCTATAAATCAATTTGCAAAAAAATTAATGAAATTCTTCAAAATTGATCTTAAAATTAAAAATAACAAAAAAATGCCAGATGGTGTTAAAAGAAAACTTTTAGACGTAAGTTTATCAAGAAAACTGGGTTGGAAATATAAAACCAAATTATCCGAAGGTTTAAAAATAACTTTTCAAGATTTTATTAAAAACGAAAAATTAAATTAAAATTATTTTTGTTTATTTACTTTAAAACTGACCTACTATCAAAAATTAATTTAGCTTTTTAAAAATTAAATCATAATTCACATTATCATGATCAGTTAAAAGAATTGTACAATTGTATTTTTTTAAAGAATTAGAATCAATTTTTATAGATTTTAATATGATAACCTACTACTTTAATATTTGATTTTGAAATAAGATTAGCTAGTGGATAACCTGTATAACCACATCCTACAACTAAAACTTTGATTTTTTTCTGTTTAATTTTTTTTAGTAATATTTTGTAATTTTCAATTTATATATATTCCTAAGTATGAATTTTCTAGAAAAAAAACATACTTAATTATATTGTAATTTAAAATATACATAATGAAAGATATTTCGATAATAATACCTGTTTACAATGAGGAAAAAACAATAGAAAAAATTTTAAAAAAAATCTTAAGATTAAAATTAAGAAAACAAATAATTGTGGTGAATGATGGATCTAAAGATAATACCTATAAAATTCTAATTAAAAATAAAAGATACATAAATAAATTAATCCATCACAAAACAAACCTTGGAAAAGGAGCGGCAATAATTTCAGGAAAAAAATTTATTAAAGGAAAATATACAATAATACAAGACGCAGACTTAGAATATAATCCTAATGATATAAGTAGAATGTATAATTACATTATTAAAAAAAATCTTGATGTTCTTTATGGATCGAGAGTACTTAACAAAAACAAATTTGAAAATACTAAAAATTTTACTCATTTAATTAGAATTTGGGGAAATGTGTTTTTAACCAATGTGTCAAATATTATCAATAACCAAAATCTTACAGATGCCCACACGTGTTATAAATTGTTTAGAAGTAATATATTTAAAAAAATTAAACTAATTGAAACTGGTTTTGCTTTTTGTCCAGAAATAACCACTAAATTATCAAAGAAAAATTTCAAGATTTGTGAGATACCAATTGATTACAAGGGAAGAACTTATCAGCAAGGAAAAAAAATTTCTTCTATAGATGGTTTAGAGGCACTTTTTTGTTTAATAAAATATAAATTATTTTTTAAATGATTATTAAATTAAAACATAGAATAATAAAATTCATTGAAAATCTACCCCTTATTCAGATATTTATATACAATAATCTTAAATTTTTTACTTTTTTATTCCCCCATGACAAAGATTATTATGCACTAAATTTACTTTTTAAAAAAAATGAAAAAAAATCATTTTTTGATGTTGGAGGGAACATTGGTCTTTCGGCTATAGGTTTTAGGGAGTTAGGATTCAAAAATAACAAAATTTATATCTTTGAACCTGATAAGTTGTTAATAAATAATTATCTTATAAAAATTAAAAAAAAATACTCTAACTTGATTATCCATCCATTTGGACTCTCAAATCAAAATTCAAAAAAAAAACTCTATAGAGCATTTTATAAAAATAGATTTTTTCATTTCAATAATAGCTTTAGTCTAAACTATTTAAAAAAAAAACTTTATGAAAATTACGGAAAAAAATCAGATAGTTTTAAAATTAAAAATGAAGATTTTACTTTAAAAAAATTCGATGATTTAAAATTAAATATAAAATGTTGTTTTATAAAAATTGATGTTGAAGGGTTAGATCACAAAGTTATTTATGGAATGAGAAACTTTATTAAAAAAAACAAACCAGTTCTATTAATTGAGTATAATAAAACTAATTTTTATAAAATTTATAATTTTTTAAAAAAGTCATATAATTGTTACTTTTATGATTTTGATAAAAATAAATTGATTAAATTAATTGATAAAGAAATTAATCAATTGAAAAAAGGTCAATCTTTAGAAAAAAAGTTTAATAAAAACAGTGTAAATATTTTTTTTATAAATAAAAAAATACACATTTAATTTTCTAATCGTTAAATATTAAGATTTATTTGAGAATATAATGACTTTACAATTTAAATTTATATTAGTATAAGACCCTGCCTGGTGATTATTGCGAAAGTGTAATACCCGATCCCATTCCGAACTCGGCAGTCAAGCCTTTCTGCGCCAAT
>MDTB01151830.1_pt1 | contig 13910 bp, 13 predicted proteins | sample 811161 | NCBI WGS metagenome assembly MDTB01 (sample SAMN05326650, study PRJNA326480) | marine metagenome | isolation source: seawater | place: Mediterranean Sea | collected 2009
GGGACCATGTGTAAGAGCTTCCATCCAGGCAAGGCGGCGTCGAATGGCATTTTGGCGGCGACCCTGGCCGAAGGGGGGTTCGACAGTACCGGTGAAATCCTCGAAGGCAAAAAAGGCTTCTGCCGCATCTATAGCGTTGTCACGGATGAGGCGGCGATTTTGGCGAAGTTGGGTGAAAGCTTCGCGGTCACCGGTAACGGCTATAAGCCTTATGCGTGTGGTGTGGTTCTTCATCCTATCATCGACAGCGCCATAGCGCTCGGCCAAGAAAGCGCCATCGCGCCGAGCGATGTGGCGCGCCTAGAGATTACAGCGAACATCAAGGCGGTTACCATCACCGGCGTTTCGGACCCGAAATCGGGCCTCAAATCCAAATTTAGTATCGGCCATGCCTCTGCGGTCTCCTTTATCGATGGCAATGCGGGCCGACCTCAATTTAGCGATGAGCGCGCGCTGGCCAAAGATGTGGTGGTCTTGCGCGAAAAAGTCAGCGTTACGGTGGACGAGAATTTCCGCATCGATCAGGCCGCCGCCATGGTGGTGGGGAAGGACGGTACGCGCATGGAACATAAGACTGAGCACGCGACGGGAATGGTGGACAATCCCATGTCCGATGCACAGATCGAGACGAAGTTTTTCGACAATGCGGAGCCGAGTGTGGGCGCGGAGAAAGCTAAAGAAATCCGTGAAATGGTTTGGGGGCTTGAGAACGTCTCGGATATAGGGGCTCTGGTGAGGCTCTGTGCGTAACGGGTAACCCCGCGTAAAAAGCCCGATCGGAATTACGATGAGCCCACTCGCGCTAGAGGACTTTCGTGCCGTACTTCGCCACCGTGTCTTCGTTCAGTGTCAGGCCGAGGCCGGGCGCATCATTGAGCGTTAGTATGCCGTTGCTGAGTTTGGGCGGGTTTTCAAATAGTTCCGCTTGCAGCGGGTCGCGCTCTGGGTTGGTGAAGGCTTCCACATAGCCGCCGGCGGGGGTGGAGGCCACAAGCTGGGCGTGGATGAAGCAATCATGGTGCGGCGTCACTTTCACATGGTTCAGCTCGCACAGAGCGGCCATCTTGCGGCCCTCGGTGAAGCCACCAAACATGCTCACATCGAATTGCAGAATTTGGATAGCGTGCTCTTCCAGTAGCGACCGGCAGCCGAAAGAGGTTAATTCGCTTTCTCCGGCCGAGAGGGGGATGGTGGTCTGCTGGGCGAGCAATTTCAGCTCGCGGCGATCATCGGCCCAGCGGAGCGGCTCTTCGAGCCAGGCAGGCCTCAGCGGCGCCAAGGCGTTGGCCGCCTCGATGGCAGTGTCCAGGCTCCAGGCGCGGTTGACGTCCACCATGAGGGAGGCCTCATCGCCGATCACGTCACGCACAAGTTCCATGCGCTCCATATCTTCGGCTAGGCCGAGCCCTCCCACCTTGCCCTTGAAGCCCTGATGGCCTTGCTCTTTCAGCTCGGTGATCTCGTCCTTCAACTCGGCCAAATCCTTGCCGTCGCGGTAGTACGCACAGGTGACGTAATAGGGTACCTGGTCGCGATAACCACCGAACAATTGGTATAGCGGCAGCCCCGCCATCTTGCCGATAATGTCCCAGCACGCCACATCCACCGCGGCCGATATACGGATCAATGCCTCCTTGCCCCAGCCTTTTTCGTGCGCTATCCGTTGCGAGGTGAGTGAAAACAAATTCTCGTATAGCCGCTCCGGCGCCAACGGATTGGCCCCGATCAACCATTCGCCAATGCCGCTCTTAAAGCAATTAACAATCGGTGTCGCATCTGCATAACTCGTCGCCAACCCAAACCCTTCCACGCCATCATCGGTGGTCAGCCGCACCAATATCTCGTTCGCCGTGGGAACGGTGAAATTACTCACCCAATGAGGCCGTTCGTCCTTTGGGCCTTTGAGGAGAAAGACGTCGAGATGGGTGATCTTAGTGGGCATGCGGTGGTCCTTGGGTTGGGGGGATATTGATTAGTAGGAGTTTTTTTCTGGAATGGATAAGCGCATCACAGTTATTACTTAATGAATTGGTTAAACCTATACCATTTCGCATCAAAACACTTAGGGGTTTGCCCGCGACCTCGCACGCCCAATCTGCGGGGGTTGGGCCTATTGGATCTTTCGCGCCCGCGAGGGTGACGCCGATACAGTCGACACTCGCCTTCCACGCTTCATCGAGCGCCTCGTTCGGGATGTCCTCATATTTTGTGTGTTGAGCGTAAATTCGACGATTTGTTCGATGTAGGTCGGCATTAGCTTTCCTCGCTTAAGGGGCGTTTTAACGCATCGGTTTAGCGTACTCCGGCAATGCTCCTGCCGACGCTACGCGGGTCACGATTGCGGAACTGACCGGACTCGACGGACCGGAAGAATTCCGCCGTTAACTGATTGAATAGCATGGGCTCTTCTAGATTGATCGCATGGCCCGATTGAGGCAGAACCGAGAGCCAGGCCGACGGGATCGTGCGTTTTAGCCACAAATCCGGCTCCAAACACGGTTCGTCCTCGTCGCCGGTCATGATATGGCAGGGGACGGTCATTTCCTTCAGGCCATCCTCTAGTTCGAAGACGGACGGCCGTCGTCCCTGCACGCCGAGAAATGTATTAGCGGCGCCGAGCGGGGAATGTTCATGGAAGCGTTTGACGAAAGCTTCATAGCCGCGCGGGTCTTTATTCTCGAATTGAACACGGGTGGGGCCAGAAACATAGGCTGCGCCAACTTCGGCCATACCGCCGTCAAGGAATCCCTGCGCCACGGCGGCGGTCTCATCTTTCCAGGTTTGCTTGTCGAGGCCGGAACCATAGCCGCACCCGGCGACGGTGATGGAATAGGCCATTTCCGGATAGTTGAGGCCGAAATGTAGGGATGCAAAGCCACCCATGGAGAGACCTAAGATATGGGCCATCTCAATGTCTAGATGTTTGAGCACGTCGCGCACATCGTCTACTGCGCGCATTTGGCTGTACATTTCCCAATCCTTGGGTATGTCGGAGGGTGCATAGCCGCGCGCGTTAAACAGGATGCAGCGATGGGTGCGTGCGAAATACTGGACCTGCTGCTCCCAGGTGCGTAAATCGTCAGCAAATTCATGGATGAAGATGATCGGCGTGCCTTCGCCCGCCTCCTCGTAGTAGAGTTTTATACCGTCGTCGGTAGCGGCGTGCGGCATGAAATTCTCCCTGTTTTGGGCCCGGTTGGACCTAGTTTGATTTTGGTCTGTTCGGCTCGGCATTTTTGTCGCCGGTTGGAGGCGAGTTTAGCACTTCTGTCGTGTTTAACGATCAACGTTAAAAGTAGCAAAACGCACCGCAATAAAATCTCTCAACCGATTAAAGCATGATGGCCTTCGATGCATATTCTCCGATATGATCCAAAAATCGTTATAAAAAAGCATGGCATGGCCTAAATCATTCTTATGGTTGGCTGTTAAACTGCTGCATAACTGAGGAATTAAGAGGGGAACAATGCGTTTTGTGACATTTGAGTCGGGCGGCAAGCCCACAGTGGGGGTACGCCTAGGTGACGAGGTGGTGGATTTATCGAAGGCCGACGCAAGTTTGCCCGAGAGTGTTCTGGAACTTATTGAGGCTGGAGACGGTGCTTTTAAGGCTGCACAAAAGGCCGCTGAAGGTGCGAGTGAGCGATTGGCTTTCGACAGCCTTTCTTTCTGCCCGGTTATTCCGCGGCCGCCCAAAATAATTTGTATCGGCTTGAATTATGCGGCGCATGCAGCCGAAGGCGGTCACGATCGACCGACTTTTCCCTCCTTCTTTATGCGGGGTTCCACAAGTCTGACTGGCCATAAAAAGCCGATTGTGCGGCCGAAGGTTTCCGAGACACTTGATTACGAGGCGGAGCTTGTAGCGGTCATTGGCAAGCGTAGCGAACGCCACACCCCGCGCGATAAAACACTCGATCTCGTTGCCGGCTATTCCATGTTCAATGAAGGCTCGGTGCGTGAGTGGCAGCGCAAGACGCAGCAATATTGCATCGGCAAAAACTTTGACGACACCGGCGCCTTTGGTCCTGACTTTGTTACCGCAGACGAACTGCCCGCAGGTGGTGCCGGGCTTAGTATTCAATCGCGGCTGAACGGCAACGTGATGCAGGATGACAACACCTCGAATATGATGTTCGACGTTTCTGAAGCGCTTATGCTGTTGACCCAATGCATGACATTGGAGCCGGGAGATATTCTCGTTTCCGGCACGCCGTCCGGCGTTGGTCACGCGCGTAAGCCTCCTGTATGGATGAAGGATGGCGATACAGTGGAAGTGGAAGTCGAAGGGTTGGGAATTTTACAAAATCCGATCATTGATGAAAAATAGGAGTGGAGGTCCTCATGGAAAGCATAGAAAAGATTAAGGGCTGGCACGCTCATGTCTATTTTGACGAAGGTGAATGCGAGACACGGGAAAAGGCAAAAGCGCTCATGGCGTTGGCGGAAGATAATCTTGCCAATGCGGAAGTGGGTGATTGGCGTGATTCGGGTAGTGGCCCTCATCCGGGACCTAATTTCCTGGTCGAGTTCCGTTGGGATGCCTATGGGGAAATCGTGCCTTGGCTCTCCTTAAACCGCGATGGGTTGAGCGTTTTGGTGCACCCCATGACTGGTGATGCGCCGTCGGATCATTCCACTTACGCTATGTGGATGGGCGACAAGCTGGACGTTCATTTGGATCGCTTTTCCGGACGCCACGATAAGAAGTTTGGCCTTTAAGGAGTGGTACCATGGAAGATATCGGTAAGATCACGATTAATTCGGCACGGTAAATCGCGCCTATCATTCCAATTTTTCAAAGGCTTCATTTATGGAATACACCACGCTTGGTAATACGGGACTGAAAGTTAGTGTCGCGGGGCTCGGCTGTGGCGGTAATAGCCGTCTGGGTATGCGGACCGGTCGCACGGAAGAGGAATCCATCGGCATCGTAAAGAAAGCGCTCGATTTGGGTGTGACCCTGTTCGATACCGCTGAGGCCTATAAAACCGAAACCATTCTCGGAAAGGCACTCAGTGGCCTTGACCGCAACAGTATTGTGGTGACTACTAAGGCCAATATCGGCAAGGCCGACGCGCCGCGTTCCGGGGCGGACATCATTGAATGTTTGGAAGCTTCCCTACAAAAGCTACAAATGGATTATGTGGATGTCTATCAAATGCACGGCGTGCATTTCAGCCGCTATGACGAGGTGATGGCAGAAATCGTTCCACACCTGCAAAAGGCGCAGCAGGCCGGCAAAATTAAACACCTCGGCATTACCGAAACCTCGCCCAATGACCCAACCCATAAAATGCTTGAACGCGCGGCGGCCGAAGGCGTCTGGGATGTGCTTATGCTGGGCTACAACATGATGAATCAGACCGCGCGCGAGCGCCTGTTTCCGCTGATTCAGAAACATGGCATTGGCACCTTATTAATGTTTGTGGTCCGCAATATTTTTAGCCAGCCGGATTATTTGCGTAACACGGCGAAGAAGCTGGTGGCGGAAGGTAAAATTCCCGCCGAGTTCGCAGAAAAGGAAAACCCGCTGGATTTCCTCATTCACGAGGGTGGGGCGACCACCACCACTGATGCCGCTTACCGTTTTGTGCGTCACGAGCCCGGCGTAAATGTGGTGCTATTCGGTACTGGTAATGCGGATCATTTGACAACCAACATCAACTCAATCATCAGCGAGCCATTGCCAGAGGCCGATGTGCAAAGACTATATGATTTGTTCAATTCTTTGGTCGGTATCGGTTTTGATCTGCCGGATCAAGGCTCGACTGTGGGAGTGATTAAATGAGCCAAAATAATGGTAAGGAAATTGGCCTCGCGGTCATTGGCTGCGGAACTATTGGACGTATTCGTTCGGAATTCGCGAAGAATTATCCCGGTGTCGGTTGGATCGGCCTTTGCGATATTAAAGAGGATCTGGGCCGCAAGCTTGAGAAAGACGTGGGTGCGGATTTCTTCACCACCAATGCTGCTAAATTACTGGCACGCCCGGAAGTAACCGCGGCTATCATCGCCACCGATGAGAATAACCATATGGAGCCGATCTTGGCTGCTTGTGAACGCAGTCTAGATTTGTTTATTGAAAAGCCGCTGGCCACCAATGCGCTTGAATCAGAGAAAGTGTTGAAGGCAATCGAGGCATGCGGCTGCGATGCGGTCATCGGCTATACGTACCGTTTCCGGCGGCGCTTCTTAGCGGTGAAGGAGAAACTTCGTACTGGTCAAATCGGAGATGTAAGTTCTGTTATTGCGCGCGCTTTTATGAACCGTATGGTGCCCATAGCTACAGTCCGCAGAACCAATCAGCGCCGCACGCTCACTCCTATGGTAGTTTCCGGCACTCACGCGCTCGATATGTCTATGTGGCTAATGGGCGGTAAAGAACCGGTTAGTGTTTATGCCCAATCTACCGATAAAATTCTCGAAGAGTGGGGGACTAAGGATTCTACGTTTGGCGTATTCACCATGGATGATGGCACCATTTGGTCTATGAATATCTCATGGGCTTTGCCTGTCGCTTGGCCTGGTGCAGTCTATGGGGTACAGATCGGCATTGTTGGCTCGCAAGGAGTGATTGATATCGAAGATACCCACCGTGACGTCGTTATCGCTTCTGAGAAACCTCAATGGGCCGGATACAACCCGGAAGGCTTCGACCCTGGCTTCGATCGTCATGTAGATTTCCTCACCAGTTACCCACCCGGTGACATCTCCGAAGGTCAGCTCTGGGGCCCCATGCGTGAAGAAACAAACAGTTGGCTCAGCCGCGTCTATACTGGCATTGCTACCCCGCATGCGACTGCCCAAGATGGGCATCGCAATTTGCTGCTGACTATGGCTATGGATTTATCTGCCGAACGTGGTGAGCCGGTGGAGCTGCCAGTGGAGGAGTTGGAGATATTGCCGCAGTAGGGCCCTTAGTATTGGTTTGTGTGTCACCTCAATACCGTAATTCGCTCAATCTCATCCTCATCAATATCTAAACCCAGTCCCGGTGCGTCATCCACTGTGATATGCCCATCCACAACAATCGGTGGATTCTTGGCCACATCTTTTTGCAGATATTGATTAGTAGCGCTCATATCCCAATTAACTTGCGGGACAGCCATAGCCATATGGACAAGGGCGGCGCTGGCGATAGCAGTTTCGGCCATTTTGCCGGCGATATTTACATGCATGCCATAATCATTGGCGAGCACCGCGCCTTCATACATGCGGGTGAGGCCGCCGAGCTTAATGGATTTGAAGCCGCAGCCAGTTGCTGCTTTGGCAGCGTGGTGGGCTTCCACATCGGAAAGTGAGTGAATGCCTTCATCGGCGCAAATTCCCACTGGGTGGGCGACGGCGGTGATGTCAGCCATACCGTTTAGATTAGTAGAATTAATGGGTTGCTCTAGGAAATCGAGCCCGGCGGCTTCCGCGCCTTCGGCGAACTTAATTGCTTCCTCTAATTCAAAACCCATATTAGCATCCGCTGAGAGACGGGGGCCTTTGCCGATTGCATCCCGTACAGCAGCTACCCGATGGATATCTTCTGTAGCAGTACTGATACCTGCCTTCACCTTAAAGGCGATAAAACCTTCGTCGAGCTTCGGTTTTGAAGCGGCGGCATCTTTAATGAAATCGTTTGCTGCTAGCATCCATAGCACCGGAACACGGTCACGATACTTGCCGCCTAGAAGTTCGTAGACTGGCTTTCTTTCGCGTTTGCCGAATAGATCGTAGATCGCCATGTCGAGCCCGGATAGGGCACCTTCGTTGCCATATATGAAGCGGTCGACGACGGTAAAGAAATCCTGTGCTGTCTCAACTTCCAGCCCCTCCAGCCGGGGCGTAATGAATTTGACCGCAGCAATCATACCTGCGCTCATCTCTCCATTCATCATTGGCGCTTCCGAGGCCTCGCCCCATCCAATATTACCGTCCGTGTCCTCAATTCGGACCACCAAACTGTCCGCATGGGTGATCGTATTTTTAGCCATTTTGATGGGGTCGCTCAGCGGGGTGCTGATGCCGATGGGGGTGACGGATTTGATTTTCATGTTCCCGACTTTCAATTGGCTGTTTCTCTGGGTGAATTTTAACGGCAATATACCGCAACACAAAGCGACGAGTGAAAAACAAAGACTAATCAGAGCAGGGTGAGATGAGCGTTCCAGCAGAATTGAAGTTTGAGTGTGCCGCCGATGGTGGGGGCGAGCCGCGTATAGTGAAGATCGACAACCTCGTTATCGCAGGGTGGACGGGGAGTGATCGGGAGGCCATGGAAAAGCATATGCTCGAGCTGGAAGAGATCGGTATTCAGCGGCCCAGCACCGCGCCGTGTTTTTACCGGGCATCCACGCAACAGCTCACCACCGAAAACCGTATCCAGGTGATCGGTGATGGCTCCAGCGGTGAAGTGGAGTTCTTTTTGCTGTCTCTTGAGGACGGGCTGTGGGTCGGCGTCGGCTCGGACCATACGGACCGGGCGGTGGAGGCTTATGATGTGGCGGTTTCCAAGCAGATGTGTGCGAAGCCGGTGGGGTCGCTGCTCTGGAGATATTCCGATATAGCGGATCATTGGGATGAACTGCAGTTATGCTCGACTGTAACTATAGATGGCGAAGCGGTGCCCTACCAAGAGGGCTCGATCGCCAATATGCTACCCCCTGAGCGCCTGATGGAGCTTTATACGGGCAGCGTTAACGGACTGGTACCGGGTACGCTGATGTTTTGCGGTACCCTTGCTGTAATTGGCGGTATCCGCCCAGCTACGCGGTTCGAGGCCGCGCTGATCGACCCTGTGCGGGACCGGGCCTTAAAGCTTGCCTACGACATTAAATTTTTGAATAAAGAAGATGAACCAAAAGGACGTTGAGGCGATGGGAAAAGGTAAACCGCACCTGGAGTTCGAACGGATTGATATGGACGGGGGCTGGGAATGCCCGGAAGGCTACCCAGACGGTATCGAGCAGAAAATTCTTGCAGCCGACATCGACGAAGACGGAAAGAGCGGCAGTCGCACGCGGTTATTACGCTTTCAGCCGGGCGCTTATTCCAAAGTGCCCTTCGTTCATGATCATTGGGAGGAAGTGTACCTGGTATCCGGCGATTTGATTGTGGGTAATAATGAGAATGGCGACGGGGGTGAGAAGTTCATGGCACCAACCTATGCCTGTCGTCCTCCTGGCGTTCATCACGGACCGTTTAAATCAGACAATGGCTGCATTCTCTACGAGCTCCACTATTACTATGACGCGGATGAAGCCTAATGCGAATTGTGGTTCCTGATCTAATTTCAAATTCCTATTTCCCCGCCCCAGCTGCGGTTGAGCTTGGTTTCTTTAAAGCTGAAGGGCTCGATATGGAACTCGATTTAGTATTCCCGGTCGACCGTGCCTATGAGGAGTTGCGCGACGGCAAACTGGATTTTGTCGCCGGTTCGTCACACAGCGCGCTTGCGGCCTTCCCTGATTGGAAGGGAGTGAAGCTACTGGCTAGCCTCTCGCAGGGTATGTACTGGTTTCTGATCCTGCGCACGGACTTGGGTGTCAAACAGGGCGATATCAAGGCCGTTAAAGGGTTGCGAATTGGTGCAGCCCCGTGGGTGGAGATGGGCTTGCGGCGCCTGCTTGAGGAAGCGGGCATTGATATCGAAGCGGACAAGGTGGATATCGCCCCAGTGCCGGGCGCGATTCGGCCTGGTGTGTCGTTCGGTGTCACCGCGGCAGAAGCATTGGAAGCGGGTAAAATCGATGGGTTCTGGGCCAATGGCATGGGTGCTGAGATCGCGGTTCGCAAAGGTATAGGCACCATGGTGCTGGACGTACGCCGTGGCGATGGGCCGCCGGTTGCCTTTAATTATACTCAGCCGGTTTTGGCGACCACCGATGCACTTATCGAGCGCGAGCCGGAAACTGCAATTGCAGCAATTCGGGCGATCATTGCGACGCAAAACGCATTGAAGGCGGATGTTTCGCACGCAACCAAAGTGGGTGAGGGGCTGTTTCCTGCGAAAGAAGCATCAATGATCGCCGATGTAGTCGAGCGTGATCTCCGATTCTACGACCCAGTGATCACAGAAGAGTTCGTGGCCGGCATGAACAAGTTTGCTGGTGAGTTGAATTTGTTGTCGGGGCCCGTCGGCTATGAGGATGTCGTGGCGACGCAATTCAGTGACCTTTGGACAGCATGAGCGCAACCCAAAATGAACGCGTGCTAATTGCAGGCGCAGGGCCTGTTGGGTTAATCGCTGCCTACAGGCTTGCCCGCGACGGCGTGCCCGTGACGATCTTCGAGAAAGAAAATCGGTTGCTTGATGACCCACGTGCCGCCACCACCCATCCGGCGACGCTTGAGATGCTCGCTGAATTGGACCTGGTTGATGATGTGGCGCGGCTCGGCTTGATCTGTCGCGAGTTTTGTTTTTGGGACCGGCCCACTGGCGATCTGGTGGCCAATTTCGATCACGAATTGTTGGCGGATGAAACCGACTTTCCTTATGTGATTCAGTGCGAGCAATTCAAATTGGCTAGTTTGGCCTATGATCGCTTGCTCGCTTTCGATCATGTGGACGTGTTGTTTGAGCACTCGGTCACAGACGTTGCGCAAGATGATGGCGGCGTGACAGCCACTGTATCCGCGCCTGATGGCGAACAGGCTTTTAGAGGGACATATTTAATCGGGGCCGATGGTGGGCGAAGCGCGGTGCGCAAATCCGCTAACATTGCCTTCGAAGGGTTTACCTATCCCGAGCGTTTCGTTGTTTTCACCACGCCATTCGATTTCCAGTCGGTGGGTGATTATAGCTATCGAAACTATTTCGCGGACCCGGATGAATGGAGCAATTTGTTCAAAGTCTCCGGCGACGGTCCGCCGGGCTTGTGGCGTGCGGTGTTCCCAACGGGTGTCGATGAAAGCGATGAAGACGTTGCGAATGAAGCCGCTGCACAAGCGCGCATGCAGAAATTCTTCCCGAAAGACGGCGACTACCACATCATACATACGAATATTTATGTCACCCACCAACGGGTCGCGGAAAGCCTTGCCAAGGGGCGCGTTTTTCTCGCAGGCGATTCAGCCCATGTGAATAACCCCATCGGTGGCCTTGGGCTTAATTGCGGTATTCACGATGCCATGAATTTGACTGAGAAACTGTTGCGCGTTTGGAATGGCGAGGCTGGTTTAGAGGAAATGGCGCGCTACGATATTCAGCGGCGTACGACCAATTATGAATTCGTTCAAGCCCAGACGATTCAGAACAAAAAGCGCCTGGAGGCGAAAGACCCAAAGATGAGAGCCGAGAACTTGAAGGAATTGAGCGAAATCGCATCGGATCCGGTGCGAGCGAAAGAATTTCTCTTACGATCGTCCTTAATCGCCAGCGTACGACGTGCGGAGAAGTTGGGCTAAATATTATGGAAAAACGGATTTATCGAGACTTGCCGGATCATATTAATGCGCTGCGCAATGCGGGTTTATTGATCGAGGTTGACCGGGAAATCAACAAAGATACGGAAATGCACCCGTTGGTGCGTTGGCAATATCGCGGCGGTATTCCAGAACCTGATCGCAAGGCATGGCTGTTTACCAATGTGGTCGACAGTAAGGGCCGTAGATACGATATGCCCGTTCTCGTCTGTGGCTTGGCAGGTAACCCAGAAATCTATCAAATCGGGATGAATTGCGCTTTGGATGAGATGGGTCGTAAATGGGCTGACGCTTTTGCTAATCCGCTGACGCCAAATATCATCACCTCAGATGCTGCCTCGTGCCATGAGATCGTGTTCGAAGGGAAATCATTGTTGGACGGCAACGGTCTGGATGCGCTTGCTATCCCTATATCGACGCCGGGCTTTGATAACGGGCCTTACACCTCGTCATCCCATTTCATCACCAGTGATCCGGAAACCGGCATTCAAAATATCGGAAACTACCGTGGGCAGATAAAAGCACCTGATCGGCTAGGCATGAATACCTCTACCGAACTGCGCACCGGGGGCTACATCAATTGGTTGGCCTGGAAGGAACGCGGTGAGCCGATGCCGTGTGCCGTGGTAATTGGATGCCCCCCGATCGTGTCTTATGCGTCCGTCCAGAAGGTGCCGGAGGGCATAGATGAACTGGAAGTCGCCGGTGCGTTGGTTGGCCAACCGATGAATGTGGTTAAAGCTAAGACTGTTGACTTAATGGTGCCAGCAGAATCTGAAGTGGTGATCGAAGGGTTTGTGTCTACCGAACTGTTGGAACCCGAAGCACCGTTTGGCGAATCCCACGGTCACGTCAACATCACCGAATATAATGGCTATATGGATGTCACTGCGGTGACGCGAAAAAAGAAAGCTATTTTGACGTCTTGGGTCAGTCAAGTGGCGCCCAGTGAATCCAGCGTTATTCGTCGTTTTGCTTACGAGGCGCGCCAGATGAGTTATCTGCGGGATTCCCTCGGCATTACCGGCATCAAACAGGTGAAAGCCCATGAGCCACTCACATCGTTGTCGCGGGTCATCGCACTGGCCTTCAAGAAGGGAACGCCACGGACGGAAATTTGGAGGGGGCTTTATGGGTTGGCTTCGTTCCGGCAAGCGGAAGGCAAATGGCTGATTGCGGTGGATGAGGATATAGACGCGACAAATTCCGATGCATTGTTTTGGGCCATGGCCTATCGCTGCCGCCCACAAAATGATGTGCACGTGCTGGAGCACAAAGACCAAGGTCACGGACCGCGTAGCCTGATCGAACCGGAAGATGCCGCGGTCTTAATTGACGCCACTTTGAAGGAGGCCTTTCCACCGGTCTCGTTGCCGAAGAAAGAGTTCATGGAGAATGCTGCTCAAATTTGGGACGAGCTGGGACTACCCACCTTGCGTCCGGAATCTCCCTGGTTCGGTTATAGCCTCGGTGAGTGGGGCGAGGACCTGGAAGAGATGGCGGGCCGCGCTGTAAAAAGCGAATATTGGGAGACCGGAAAGATTTATGCGCAGCGCCGTCGTAGTGACGTTGCTATGAATACTGAAGTTCGCACAGTAGCAGAGGAGCCGGAAGGAGGAGTGGATTGAATGATGGATATACGGAAACTGGGTGCCAAAGCAGGCGTTTTGTTGAAGGAGCGAGGGGAAACAATTGCGGTTGCGGAGTCCTCTGCCGGTGGTTTGATTGCTGCGTCCTTACTTTCTGTGCCCGGTGCATCGGCTTATTTCCTAGGCGGCGGGGTTGTCTACACTGCTGCGGCGCGTAAAGCGCTGGTGGGTATAAGCCAAGATGAGATGGATGAGCGTGGTTTGCATGGTGCTATGGAACCGTATGCGGTGTTACTAGCAGAGCGGCTTAAAGCCTGCCATGGAGCCGTTTGGGGGCTTTCCGAGACCGGAGCAGCAGGACCTTTGGGGAATCGTTACGGTGATCCAGCTGGCCATACGGCGTTGGCGATTTCCGGGCCATATTGCGGAACTCGTACATTCCAAACGGGCAGCGGGGATCGTGTGGCGAATATGTGGGCCTTCGCAGTTGCAGCATTTTCATTGCTTGCCGAGGCACTAGAATCCTCCGAATAAGTGTCGCGCGGAAATGCCGCATCAAAACAGAGTGTTCTGTAAATATCTGATTTATAATAATTATGTTTTTAGTCGGTTCGTCCGTAATTGGTCTGACAAAGTTCATACTTGCCACGATTTTGTAATTTAATTACGTTGTATTTCAATAATTTGAGCCGAGTTTGAGGGAGAGCCCGCTTAAAATTATCGTGGTATCTAGGGTGTGGAGTAATTCATGCCTGCACGGCAAAGCTGTATTGCCTCGGGGGCCATTCGGACCATCTTAAAAGGCATGCCGATCGATATTGTGATCGATACGGGCGCTGCATGCTAGCTGAAAATTTTTCGTTGGCGTTGTCAGCGGTGGCTAATGTCGAGGATATGAAGGAGAAA
>MDTB01109173.1_pt1 | contig 13908 bp, 11 predicted proteins | sample 811161 | NCBI WGS metagenome assembly MDTB01 (sample SAMN05326650, study PRJNA326480) | marine metagenome | isolation source: seawater | place: Mediterranean Sea | collected 2009
CCAATTTTTGTAATAAAAATAAATTGAACTATTACATAGCGAGAATATTTAATTTGTATGGATCAAATGATAAATTTTCAATTATTTCAAAATTAATAGACAGTTTTAGGAACAAAAATATTTTTTATTTAAATAATGAAGGTTCAGCAGTAAGAGACTTCATTAGTTATAGTCAAGCAGCATCAATATATAAAAAAATGCTCGATTCCTCTGGATCAGGAATAATTGATGTTGGTACAGGAGAGGGGATTCAGATTAGAGATATTATTAATTTTTTGGGTAAAAAAAATTTTAAAACAAAAATAAGAAGAGTAAATGAAATATCATTTTCAGTAGCTGAAAAAAATAAGTTTAATAAAAAACTAAAAATTAGTAACTTATCAATCTTTTTAAAAAAAAATTTGAACATTAAAAATAATAGCAAATTTAAAATTTATAAGGTTAATAAGAATTATATTTTTAATAATTACATACATAAAACAATTATTTATGGAGCTGGTAATGCAGGTAGACAACTTAATAAAATTCTCTCGGATAAAAATCCAGATTCAGTTTATTGCTTTGTTGATGATAATAAAAATATGCAAAATCAAATTATAGATAACAAAAAAGTAATAAATTTTGATGAACTCAAAAAAATTGCAAAAGAGAGTACAATTTCAAATGTAATCATTTCTATCCCATCATTGAAACGTAACACTCTTAAAAGAAAAATTGATCAATTAAATTCGTTAGCATTAAGTGTAAATTACATACCTTTAAAACAAAATTTGAAATCTGATAAAATAACAATTGACGATATTCAATATTCTCAACTTATGAGTCTTTTAGATAAGAATATTTCGAGATCAGAGAACGATTTTTCAAATTTTCTGAAAAATAAAACAATATTAGTCACTGGCTCTGCTGGTTCAATTGGAACAGCAATATGCAATCAATTAAAGAAATTTAATGTAAATAAAATAATAGCTTTAGATAAGTCTGAGATGGGAATTTATAATATGAAAAAAAATTTTTATGAGAAAAAGATTAAATTTATTTTGGGTGATATTAATAATGAGTCTCAATTAAAATTTATAAATAAAAAATATAAAATAGATCTTATTTTCCATACTGCAGCATATAAACATTTAAATATTCTAGAAAATAATGTTTGTGAAGCTGTCAAAAATAATATTTTTGGAACTTTAAGTGTAATTAAAAATTTTACTAATCAAAATATTATTATTATTTCAACAGATAAAGCCGCTAAACCTAAAAGTATTTTAGGGTTAACAAAAAGAATATCTGAAATAATTTCACTTTCATATAAAAATACAAATTCTAAAATAAATGTGGTTAGATTTGGTAATGTTTTTGCAAGCCAAGGATCCGCTATAAATTTATTTTTAAATCAGATTAATTCTGGGGGGCCAGTTACCTTAACTAATAAAAATGTTAGAAGATATTTTATGTCATCAAATGAAGCTGCAAACTTGGTAATTAGAGGGAGCACATTATCTTTAAATAATCAGATACTTATTCTAAAAATGGGGAAACAAATTAAGCTTATTGAAATTATCAATAAACTTTTAGAAATCAAAAAAGAAAGGAATCCTTTTACAGATATTAAAATAAAAGAAATTGGTCTTAGAAAAGGTGAAAAAATGGAAGAAAAACTTTTTATAAATAAATCAAAAAAAATAAAAGGACAAAAAGATATATTTATTGCTAAGGAACCAAAGTATGGATTATTATTAATCAATGCTCTTTTGAAAAAGTTGGATAATAACCTGCATCACTACAATGAAAAAAAATTAGAAACACAAATGAAAAACTTTCTAAAAAAAGAAATTTAATTATTTATGTTATCTAAAATTTTTTTAAATTTACTGTAACAGTTTGCATTAATTAAATTTTTTTTGATAAATTCATAGCTTTTTGAAGATTTAAGATGATAATTATTTATGTTTTTTAAATCTTTATCGATTTCTTCAAATAAAAGTTTGGATGAATTTACATAATTTTCCAGGTCTAAAATATAACCATTATTTTCAACTAAATATTCATTAGGTTTTATTTTTGACGCTATAGTAGGTATTCCACAGCTCATAGCCTCCATTATTGTAAATGGCATTCCTTCTTGAGAACTAAAATTTAGGAAAAAATGAACTTTATTCTTTTGTAAAAAATTTACAAAGTTATCCACTCTCTCATATCTTTGATATGTTATTTTTGAGTTTTTATTAAGGGTATTAATAATTTTTTTTTTTAAATTACCGTCTCCAATTAATATAAATTTCACCTCTCGTTCTGTAATCTCATTAAATTTTGAGATAAAGTCTATCATTAACAAATTATTCTTGATTTCAATTAAATTACCACAACTGATAAAAGTTATTGGGTTATTAATTTTAATCTTATCTTTATGATTTAATTTTTGCTCAAATACACCTAAAGGACAAATTTCAACTTTATTTAATATATCTCCATCTGGTAATTTATATTTTTGGTATTCACCTAATAGAAATATCTTATCAAGTGATTGAAATTTTATATCTTTGTAAGGAACAAAATCGTCATTTTTAATAAATCCATTTAAATCACTCCCTAGAGCCCTCGATATAAATTTTGAATTTTTAAAAATTTTTTTTAGTTTAGAAAAACTTATTAATGTAAAATTTGACCAAAACGAGTAAAAAATTATTTTGTTATTTGGATTTTTTTCACTACAAATAAATTCTTTAAGAATAAATGAAAGAGATATCTCATTTACACACATTTTCAATTTTTTTAAAAAATTTTTCTTAAATATAATTGAGGATAATTGAATCCAAAAAATTTTTTCAAATAAGACCTTTAAAAAAAAAGTTTTAATTAAATTTTTTATTGTGATTTTTTCTGCAAAACCTGTATTAAACTTTATTTTATTAAAGTTTTCAAAATTATCTAAAATTTTATTTTTTGGATTTTTTTGATTAATTATTTCAATTTTATCAAAATCTTTTGATAGTTGGCTTAATTCATATTCGAGAAAGGTTTTTTCTGATCTTCCAAAAGGATAATCATAAGTAAATAATATTATTTCTGCATTTTTTTGCATTTTGGAACAATGTATATTATCTATCTTAAAAATTAATTAATCAACCATATGATTATTATAGATAATGGAATAGGTAATTTGTCATCAATATTTAATATGTTGAGACAAATTGGGTTATATCCTGAAATTACAAACGATTATGAGAAAATTTCAAAGTCAAATGAAATAATATTACCAGGAGTTGGTAATTTTCAAAAGGGTATGGAAAATTTGAAAGAAAAAAATATTGATAATGCAATCTTAAATGCTGCTCATAATAATTCAAGAATATTAGGTATTTGTTTAGGTATGCATTTCCTTTTTGACAAGAGTGATGAAGGTGGTGAAAAAGGATTAGGTTTAATTGAAGGTGAGGTAGTTAAATTTAATTTAAAAAATGAAGAATATAAGATTCCACATATGGGATGGAACTTTGTTAATTTTGAAATGAATAGTCAATTTTATTTTAAATACAAAAATCAAATTAAATTTTATTTTGCTCACTCATATTATGCTTCATGTAAAAATAAAGAAAATATTGTTGGAAAAACTCATTATAGTATTGAATTTGCATCTGCTGTAAAAAAAAAAAATATTTATGGTGTTCAATTCCATCCAGAAAAAAGTCATAATTTTGGAAAAGAATTTTTTAAAAATTTTTATTTAAATCATGATAATTAGAAGAATTATTCCATGTTTATTAATTAAGGATGGAGGTTTAGTTAAAACTAATAAATTCTCAAATCCCCAATATATTGGAGATCCAATTAATGCAGTTAAGATTTTTAATGAAAAAGAAGCTGATGAAATAATCATATTAGACATTGAGGCAACCACGAAAAATTTTATTAATTTTGATTTGATGGCAAAAATTTTTGGTGAAAGTTTTGTGCCAATAACCTATGGGGGAGGCATAAAATCTATAGAGGATGCTAAGAAAATTATAAATTTAGGTGCTGAGAAAGTTTGCATACAAAGCTGTTTTTTTGAAAATAAGAATCTAGTTTCTGAAATGATTAATTATTTTGGTAGTCAAGCAATTGTCTTGTCAATTGATATAAAAAAAAATATTTTTGGAAAATATAAAATTTGGGACTATAAAAATAAAAATTTTTACAAAGATATCGATTTAATGAGTATTACAAATATTGCAATTAAACATGGTATCGGAGAGATTATTTTTACAGATATAGATAGAGAAGGAACCTTAAAGGGAACCAATAAAGATCTGATTAATAGTCTGTGTAAGAATTCTAGTATACCAGTAATATATAACGGAGGAATAAAAGATATAAATGACATTAAATTATCATTCGAGTCAGGTTCTCAAGCTGTTGCAGCTGGAGCCTTTTTCGTTTTTTATGGTAAACATAATGCAGTTTTAATTTCTTATCCATCAGAGGAAATTAAAGATTTGATTAGTAATGATTTATAAAATTTGCAATAGATGTGTTATGGATACTTCAGCAGAGGGTATTTATTTTGATGATGATGGGTTCTGCAATTATTGTTCTGAATTTATAAAAAAATTAGAATCTTTAAAAGATAATTTTGATATTGAGAATTTAAAAAAAAAAATAAAATTAAAAAAAAAAAATAAAGAATATGATTGTATTATTGGATTATCAGGAGGTGTTGATAGTTGTTTTACTTTACATAAAGCGATTGAAATTGGACTAAAGCCACTTGTAGTTCATTTGGATAATGGATGGAATTCAGAACTTGCTCAAAACAATATAGAGAATTTAGTTAGATCACTAAATTTAGATTTACATACTCATGTAATCGATTGGAATGAATATAAGAAAATGATGAAATCCTTTTTTGAGGCAAATGTTATAGATATTGAGCTATTAATGGACAACGCGATGTTGGCTGTAAACTATCAGCAAGCCTCAAAGCACAAATTAAATTATATTTTGGGTGGAACCAATACTTCAAGCGAAGGGATGGCTATGCCTCCAAATATGAACTGGTTTAAATATGATAAAAAAAATATTTTAAATATTATTGATAAATTTGGTAAGAATAAAATTAATACCTATCCGATTATTGGATCTTTAAATTTAGTATATTATATACTTGTAAAAAGAATTAGGTGGGTTTCTTTTCTAGACTATTTTAATTATAATAAATTTGAAGCTATTAATACATTAAAAGAAAAATATAACTTTAAACCTTATCCATATAAACATTATGAGTCTATATTCACGAGATTTTACCAAGGCTATTTGTTACCAAAAAAATTTGGAGTAGACAAAAGAAAACTCCACTTAAGCACTTTGATAATATCAAAACAAATAAGTAGAGACAAAGCACTAAATGAATTGGACTCTGGTCATGCATATCCCAGTGATGAGATGCTAGAAAATGATAAATTATATTTTCTAAAAAAAATGGATTGGTCTAACAACGATTTAGAGGAATATATAAAGAGACCAGAAATTCCGCATGATTATTATAAAAGTGAAAAAAAAATTTTTAATTTTCTACTTAAAACTTACAAATTATTAAAGTTTTAGTACGTTTTTATAATTACTTTTATAAACATTTCGAGTGTCAACAATAAGTTTTGCATTTTTTCTTATCAAATTATAATCAATATTAGAGTGATCAGTTACTATAATTACACAGTCATATTTCTGAATTGATTTTGATGTTATTTCAACAGATTTATAAATTTTTTTTAATTTTCTTGATTTCAAAATTTTTATATTAGGATCGTGAAATTCTACTTTAATTTTTTTTTGGTTTAAAATATTTATAAAATTTATAGCTGGAGCCTCTCTAGTGTCATCTAAGTCTTTTTTATATGCAATACCGATAATTAGTGTTTTTCTTATATTTCTTCCCAAAAGACTATTCGAAATAATCCATTTAGGCATATAAGAATTTATTCTTCCTGCATCATAAATTAAATTTGTATTAATCTTATTTTTTTTTGCTATCCAAGACAGATAATATGGATCCACAGGTATGCAATGTCCACCAACACCTGGACCTGGATAAAATGCTTGAAAACCAAATGGCTTACTTTTTGCAGCTTCAATTATTTCATGAATGTTTAATCCCAATTTATTTGAGATAACCTTCATTTCGTTGACTAATCCTATATTAACACTTCTATAAATATTTTCGTATAATTTTACGAATTCAGCTGTCTCTAAACTAGTTACTTTTACAATTCTTTTTAATATTTTACTGTATAACAATGAAGTTAATTTAAGACACTGAATAGAATAACCACTACAAATTTTTGGAATATTTTCCAATTTATATTTAGTATTGTTGGGATCTTCTCTTTCTGGTGAATATCCTAAAAAAAATTTTTTTCCTATTTCAAATTTTTTTAAATAGGGCATCACTACACTTCTTGTAGATCCAGGATATGTCGAACTTTCTAGTATTAGTAACTGACCATTTTCTAAATAATTCTTAATATTTTTAAGAGTTTTTTGAATATAAGAAAGATCAGGTGTAAATTTATTAGTCAATGGTGTTGGTAGGCATAATATTATAATATTACATTTTGTTATAAATCTAAAATTATCGGTAAAAAATAACTTCTTTGAAAATTTTTTTAGTAACGTGTTTGGAATATGCTTAATGTAAGATCTTTTTTTTTTTAAATCGTTTATTTTTTTTTTGTCAATATCAAAGCCAATTACATCAAATTTTTTTTTTGCAAATTGTAATACCAACGGTAAACCAACGTACCCAAGTCCTATTATTGCTATTTTAGCAGATCTTTTATTTATTTTACTCGATAAAACTGAATAAAAATTCATATACTTTTTATTGTGATGTTCTATATAAATAAAATTTAGTTACAACAATATTATGAAAAATTTTGCATTAATTGGTTTGGCTGGATTTGTAGCAAAAAAACATATCAAGTGCATAAGTGATTTAAAAGGTAATTTGGTAGCAGCTCTAGACGAGCATGATAATGTTGGATTTATAGATAGCTATTTTCCAAAATGTAATTTTTTCAAAAAAGAGAGTGAATTTTTTAGATTTGTTAAAAAAAAACAAATTGACTACGTTGTTGTGTGTTCACCCAGTTATTTGCATTTTAATCATATTAAACTATCACTTTTGTCTGGAAGTAATGTAATTGTAGAAAAGCCACCTGTAATTAAATACGAAGATTATAAGAAAATTCAAATATTAGAAAAAAAAACCAAAAAAAGATGTTATTGTATTTTTCAATTAAGACTTGATAAAAAACTTAAAAAATTAAAAAAAGAGGTAGATAAAAAAAATACCAAACAAAAAGTTGTAATAAAATATTATACATTTAGAGGTAAGTGGTATTTTAAAAGCTGGAAAAATAATAAAAAATATTCAGGAGGTCTCCTAGTTAATATTGGAATACATTTTTTTGATATTTTATTATGGATTTTTGGCGACTTTAAAAAAATTCAATTTTTAAAAAAAAATGATTCTACAGTAGAAGGAATTATTTATCTTGAAAAAGCAAATGCAAAATGGACAGTATCTGTTGAAAATATTAAAGAAAAAAGTAAAAAATTAAAATCTAAATATTATAGGATTATGAAAATAAATAAAAAGATTATAAATTTTGATAAATTTAACGATTTACATTTGACAAATTATAAAGAGATAATTAAAGGAAAATTTCATATATCTGAATTTGTTAAAATAATAAAATTACTATCAGTTTTAAAATGAAATTTTACAAACATAAGACCAGCTTCATAGATAAAAATTGTAAAATTGGAAATGAGACAAAGATATGGCATTGGTCACATATTTCAAAAAATTCTATAATTGGTCAAAATTGTACGATTGGTCAAAACGTTTACATTGGAGAAAAAGTAAGAATAGGAGATAAGGTTAAAATTCAAAATAATGTCTCTGTTTTTCAAGGAGTAACAATTGAAAACGAGGTGTTTTGTGGACCTTCAGTTGTATTTACAAATGTAAAATTTCCAATTTCTCATCAAAAAACTTCAAAAAAAGATTATGAAAAGACTTTGGTTGAAAAAGGTGCATCACTAGGAGCAAATAGCACTATTGTGTGTGGGATTACAATCGGTACAAACTCTTTAATAGGAGCAGGATCTGTTGTGACCAAAAATGTAAAAAAAAATTCTGTAGTTGTTGGAAATCCAGCATATGAAATAGGAAAAAAATGTTTATGCAAGGGTAAAATTATAAAAAAACCATATAAAAAAAAATATGCCTGTAATAAATGTGGTTATAATTTTTAATAAGGAAGTTTGTAATTTAAATTTTCAAAATGCTAAATGATTTAGATTTGTACAATAAAAAGTGTAAAAAAAATATAATTAAATCTATTATCAAGACAATAGATGAAAATAATTTTATATTCGGAAAAGATGTTATAAAATTAGAAAATAAATTATCAAAATTTACTGGATCTAAATATGTTTGTACTGTCGGTTCTGGGACAGACGCATTATTATTATCTCTAATAGCGCTCAATTTAAAAAAAGGTGATGAAATTATTATCCCTAGTTTTTCCTGGCTTTCAGTAGTTGAAATAGTTTTATTATTAAATTTAAAACCAATATTTGTTGATTCAAAATTAGAGGATTTTAATTTAGATATAAATCATCTAAAAAAAAAATTAACTAAAAGAACCAAAGCAGTAATATCCACCTCTCTTTTTGGCAGGACCTGTAATTTAAAAAAATTAAGGAAAATACTTCCAAAAAATGTAACATTAATTGAGGATGCAGCTCAAAATTTAGGTTCTACTTTTGAAAATACAAACTCCCTTAATATTGCAGACATTTCATGCACTAGTTTTTTTCCATCTAAAAATCTTGGTTCATTTGGCGATGGTGGGGCTATTTTTACAAATAATAAGAAAATTTTTGAAAAATTATTGAGATTAAGAAACCATGGTCAGCTTAAGTATTCAATAACCTCAAGTTCTCCTGGATTAAATTCTAGACTTGGCTCAATTCAAGCTTCAATTTTATTGGAAAAACTTAAAGGGGTAAATGCGAAAATAAATAATCAAATAAAATTGTATAGTAAATATCAAAATTTTTTTTTAAAGAATAATATAATTGGTTTCCCAAAATTAAATACAAATTCAAACACTAGGGAAGCTCTATCTACATTTAATATTTTAGTTAAAAAAAGACATAAATTAATAAAATTATTTAAAAAAAATAAAATACCATATAAGATTTATTACCCTAGGCCATTATATGATCAATATAATTTAAAAAATAAAATAAAATTAAAAAATACTGAATTTTTATGTAAATCAATAATTTCATTACCATTTAATGATTTAAGCAAAACAAGATTTAAATCAATTATAAATAAGTTAAATAAGATAATATTAATTAATAAAGAAATTTTTTTTGAAAAAAAAATATAAAATCTTATTTATTCAACCAATTGGAGTTTTTAGTGGTTCACTGAAAAGCTCAGAAGAATATATTAAAAATTTATATAAAAAATTTTCTTTTATTTTTTTTACACAAAGAGGCTATTCATCAAAAATTTTAAATGATTATGGTAGAGTCTTTAATACCATTGGTATTTGTAAATTTGATAATACTCAAAATAGTCATTATAAAGGGATAAGATGGATATTGATCATCCGAGAAATTATTTATTTAATATCTACAATATTTAATCTGGTACAGATCAAATTCTGTGTAAAAGATGTAGATTTAATTCATTTAAATGAAATTACTGGATTGCCTACAGCTATATTTGCAAAATATATATTTAAAAAACCTCTTATAGTTCATGTGAGATCACTAAATAATAATAAAAAGAATAGTAAATTTTCTAAATTGTACTTAAAAATTTTAGAAAAATTTGCAGATAAAATATTGGCTATTGATAGTGATGTTTTACACACAATCAACATTAAAAAAAAATCAACTATATTGAGAAATGTTTTTAATCTAAAAAAAAAAATAAATTTGAAAAAAGGTGTAAAAATAAAGGAGAGGCTTAGAATAGGTTATATAGGAACTTTTTTGAAATATAAAGGGGTAGAGGTCTTAATTAATGCAATTGACGAATTGTTTAAAAAAGATTTCAAAATTGAACTTGTTCTAGCAGGAGCAACTATTAAAAGAAATTTTTTTTTAAAAAAGATTTATCAATTTTTTAACATTGATAGTAATATTAACGAAAATCTATTAAAAAAGAAATTTATTAAAAATTTAGGATTTATAAAAGATATAAATAATTTTTATAAAAAAATTGATATATTGTGTTTCCCAAGTTCTTTAAATTCATTAGGTAGGCAGATTTTTGAGGCCGGTATGCACGGTATACCTAGTATTGTCTGCTTAAAAAAGAATTATGCAGATAGTTTTATCAATAAAAAAACAGGCTTATCATTTAAAAGACAAGGTGATTTAAAAAAACTAGAAAATATTATTAAATATTTTTATTTAAATAGAAAACAAATCTTAACAATGGGAAATAAAGCAAAAAAATTAATAAAAAAAAATCACAGTATAAAAGATAATTTAAAGAAACTTGAAAATATTTATTTAGAAGCCGCAAGAAACTAAAAAGTAGATAAAATTTTTTCTGCAACTATTAAATGACCTTTTTTATTGTAATGCACGCTATCGTAAAAATACTCATCTTTAGAAAGAACTTTCTCAAGTGTATAGAAGTTTGGTATATTTGACTTAGATAGTTTATTTAAAATATATTTATTAATTTCTTTCTTGGAATTCTTGTCTTCTTTTTCAACTGTATAAAATAGTCTAACTTTTTTATTATCTGAATATAATCTGTAAATTTCGCTTTTTAATAACTCAATTGAATAATCAATCAAATCAATTTTATTGTTATAAGTATTTGTGTCATTTTTTTTTGAAATATAATTATTAATATCATACTTAGTAGTAACAAAACTTATTGCTTCAGTTATTGCTGGTAAGAAAAATTCTTTATTGTTTAAATAAAAATGAGCAGTATTTGATCCAGCATATTCTCTATAAAAATCACCTGGTGCTACTGTAAATATATAAACTTCGGCATTATCTATTCTACGATCGTATCTTGACCTCATAACCATATTGATAACACTGTATGCGTTAACACCTGCATTTCCACAAAGATAATTATTCATTTTTGAACATACTAAAAAAGAAAAAATTTCTTTATCATCTATGTAACTTCCACCATAAGTAATACTATCACCAATAAAAATAATCTTCTTTTTTTCTGAATTATTCCAAGAAAAAGGTGTTCTTAATCCTAATTCATTTATCGTTACAATTGATTCTCTAAAACGTTCTTTTTTTTGGTTTTCTTTTGGAGCATAACCATAAATATAGTTACTGTCATATCTAACAGGATCCCCAAGACCTAAATATCTTAAATAAATTTCTGTAAGGCATATTGAGACTACTATAAAAAAAGATATAAAGATAAATAAAGATCTCATTTAATAACACTATAAACTATAATTGCTTACTGATATAAATGTTTATTTTAAGTTATAATACCATAATTAGTATTTGTTTACTATTAGTTATAAATTTTGCATTATCAAAAAGAAAAATTTTAATTGATAAACCTGAGTTTGCACATCATAAATTTAAGCACAATGATGTAATACCTTTATCTGGAGGAATTTATTTTTTTTTATCTTTAATTTATCTTTCCAATTTTAATAATTTTGAAATAAAAATTTTGATTTTTTTATTACCTTTTTTACTGATTGGTTTGTTAGCAGATATAAGAAAAGAATTTTCTCCAAAATTAAGACTTATATTTCAAATTTTTTTCTTTTTTATTATTGTATATTTCAATGAAATAAAAATATCATCTATAGATTTAGTGTTTTTTGATAAATTCTTAGAAAATAAATTATTTAATTTTTTTTTCGTGATATTTTGTTTAGTCACGATTTTAAATGGTTACAATTTCATGGATGGATTAAATGGTTTAGTTGTTGGAAATTTTATTTTAATACTATTATCAATATATTATATTGATTCACAGTTACATGAAGACTCATCACAGCTTACAGTGATTCTTCAAAACCTAATAATAATTAGTATAGTTTTCTTTCTATTTAATATTCTTGGTAAATGCTTTTTGGGTGACAATGGAATATACATATTTTCAATATTTATATCATTAGTAATTATTTTATTTATAGAAAAATCCAAGGGTCTAGTAAGTCCCCTGTTAGCTGCAACATTTTTGTGGTATGCAGCTTTTGAAAATTTATTTTCTATTTTAAGAAGAATTAAGAAAAAAAAAACTGTTTATGTTGCTGATAAACTGCATTTACATTCTTTGATTAAAAATTTTTTATTTTTAAAATTTAGAAAAAAATTTAGTTTTCAAAAAATAAATACCATATCTGCATTATTAATAAATTTATGTTTATTGCCAAATTTTATACTTGGAATTATATGGTATAACAACTCAATAAAATTAGCAGTACTAATTTCTGTTCAAATTTTAATTTACTTATTTTTTTATAGTAAATTATCAAATTTAAAAAATTAAGAATTATATGGAATTTATTTTTATAACAACTTTATATTTAATTTCTTTAGCAATTTTTTTTTCAATAGGATTTTTAATTAATAAGAAAATTAACTTTTATGAAAAATTAAGAAATTCAGATTTAATATTTATTGGTTATTCTGTATTTATAATCTTATCTTTTCACTTCTATTTTATTTTAAATTTTAGTGTAAAATATTTAATAATTATTTTTCCAATAATTATTTTAACTTTCCTTATAACAAATTTTAACTTTTTTAATGAAAATAAAAAGACAATTATCAAAAACTTAATTTTATTTATCTCTTTTTTTCTAATTTTTTATATTCCATCAATATTATATGGGGAACAATTTTTTGTTTTTAGAGGAAATTATTGGGATCATTTTAACTATTTATCATCCTCGATGTTGTTCAATAAATATGATTTTAATGATTTAAGATCTCTTGAGATAATAACTAATTATAAGAATTTTCAAAGTATAAGTTCAATTATAATTTATCGTCCTTTCGTAAATTTTTTTCAGTCATTGTATTTAAATTTCAATTTTTTAGATATCTTTTTTATAGCTCATTCTTTTAAAATATTTTTAACTTATCTAAACTTTTTGGCTATAAAATCTTTTCTTGATGTATTCAAAAATCTAAAATGTTATGAAAAAAATTTGATTTCTTTTATTTTTTCAATATCTTTTTTTTCACTGTATGTTTTTGAAACTGACGCTTTATCGCATTTAGCATCTGTTTCAATATTTTTAATGAGCATTAAGTATCTTCATTTAATTTTTGACAAAAATAAAGAGAAAACTTTACAAGTCTCTGCTTTATTATCTATTTTTAGTTCTTCCTTATTTATAATTTATCCAGAGATATTCTGCGTTTATTTAATTATTGCTATTATTTATTTAACTAGCAAATCATTATTTTATAAAAAAAAAATAAATTTTAAAATTATTTTAACATCTATTGTATTTTTCTTAATTTTTACAATATTAAGTTTTGAGGTTAATTATAAATTTTTAATTTTACAATTAAATTATGCTATAAATTCTAATACAGATTGGTGGGGATATTTTGGAGGGTTTATATTTGGAAAAAAAAGTTTAATTTTAGATCCAAATTACGTAGAGGCCATCAAAAATAATATCTTAAATAAAAATGTAATTAATCTTGCAAATCAATTCTATTCTGACCATATCAATAATGGTTATAATTATTTTTTACTTAATCTGATTCCGTCAATATTTGGGCTTTATTATCTTACATTAGATAACACTATTATCGGGTTTAAAAATATTTTTATCATTTTTAGTCTAGGGCTAAATTTTTATATATTATTAA
>MDTB01072070.1_pt1 | contig 13907 bp, 13 predicted proteins | sample 811161 | NCBI WGS metagenome assembly MDTB01 (sample SAMN05326650, study PRJNA326480) | marine metagenome | isolation source: seawater | place: Mediterranean Sea | collected 2009
TAGCTTTGATATTTTCTAAAATTGTTACCAACTGATTTTCCCATTCTGAGTCTCCAGATTCTTTTACTTGAGTTAAGTAAGCTAAAGCTGGCCCAATATGAGATATTGCTGTCATTTCATAAAAACCGCTTTCAGGATCTGCTCTAATTGTATAAGAAAGTTTTTTTTGACCCATATTATCAAAAATATATAAGTCTGACCCTGCAACTATAACTAAATCACCTTCTGTTGATGAAGAAGTTATATTACCCAAAGATGAAGAGGCATTTTCTTTATTCTCAGGATAACTCTCATCTGTATTGCCTGTAAAATCAAAATATAAGTTCATAAATTCTTGTCGAACTTCATGCTCAACCTTTTTATTCTCAGCAAGAGCAAAATTGCATATAATTATTAAAAAAACTATGATCTTTAAAATTATATTCATTCTAAAATTATCCTTTAACCTTTGATTTTATAAATATTAACTTTGTATCGGTCTAAATAATTATCTGCGCAGTTTAAACAAACTTTAACAAGATTATCATTTTTTAATTTAAAATTAGTAATCACAAATTTTGCACCCATTTTATAAGCCTCATTGAATTTTACTTTCGAAACATATTCTTGATCAAAATTATTAAATTTTTCATTCACTCTAACAATAGTCCCATAGTTTTTAAAATCATTTACATAATTTTTATCGAAATTCTCAATAATCTTAAGAAAAGAATCTTTATAATATTTTGGATAAAGATTAAAATAACCACCTAAAACTTTTATATCGTTAAAAGCTAAAATGCTTGGGTGAATATTTATTGCCAAAACTCTCTCATTTTTTATAAATTTTTGTTTTATATTTTTAAAATCTTGGGTTCTGTAGTATCCTTCAAAAGTTTGGTCCGTTGTAAATCTTAGTGATTTTTTGGAAAAATCATTTTTTTTATTAGATAACATGTAAGTTTTCAAAGCCTTAAAATATTGATAATCAAGAAAATTATTTTTCATCTCGTTAAAATCTTTTTTACTTAAATTATTTTTTAAGTGATGATTAATTATGTAATATGCTGATGGTTGAATTGGGTATGTTACAACAAAAAGAAAAGCGCAAAATATAAGAATTTTTTTTTGTTTAAGGTTTAAAATTTCATAAATATGTAAGAATAACATAGAAATTAAAAAATACTTAAAATAACTGATTTTTCCCTTTAAACCTATAGAGTTTAAATTAAATAATTCTACTAGATTTTTAAAAGCTTCTAAGCTTATTAAAATATCAAATAAAACAATACAAAATATTAAGTTAAATAAATAAATTTTAATATTTTTATCTTTAATATTTCTTAAAGAAAAAAAATATAAAGACCAAACAAATACAATTTGTGGAAGATAAAAAATAAATGTCTTATAATTAAAACCCAGACTTAAGTATGATAAATCCATTAATTTTTCCGTTAGCAATACAAATAAATCTTTAATATAAACGTAATCAGATCGATGATAAAACCCTATACCATTGTCAAATATATTATAAAGAATATGTAACGAAGGAAGTAAACATCCTATTAAAAAAGTTAAATAAAGTTTTAAAAGATTAATATTAAATTTTCTTTGTGAAAATAAAATTACAAATAGCAAGGAATATAAGTAAACAAATGGTGCATAATATACTATTGATACAGTACCGATCAAAAAAACTATCACATAATGTTTTGTTCTAAAAATTTCCTTACAGTATATTAGATAAATAAAATAAGGTAGTAGTCCCCATTGATAATTTTCTCCTTGATCATAAACAAGGCATGAGTAAATCATGCCCGACAAATAGCATATATACTTTGGAATTTTATTGAATTTTTTTTTAGCTAATAAACTAAATGTATAAAATGCTAAAATTGAATTTATTAAAATATTAATAAACCAAAAATTATTTCCTAATAAATAATACAAGATTTGCTGATTAAATCTAAAAGCGTCTAGATAGTCCAACCAATCTAAAATTCCTCCAAGAATAAGTTTTACAGAATCTTTATTTGTAAAGTAAAAATTAGTCATAATTTTAGTTGAAAGAAAATTGGAGTCTAAAAAGTCACCAGTATTTCTAACTATGATTTCTCCTAAAAAAATATAGGGAATAAAAAATTCAGAGATAATTAAAATTAAAAATAGAAAAATAAAATAATAGTGATAATAAATTTTATTAAAAAACATAAATTAAAGATTTTTCATACAAAATTTTTGGTTATATTCTTTATTATTTAAGATATAGAAGATATTAAAATGAAAATAAACTAATTCTTTTTAAGATCTACTACTCTATCTACTATTGCAATAGGTCTTCTTTTAGTTTCTAAATAAATTTTAGATACATAAAGCAAAAGAAAAGAAATTAAAAAACTTATAAAAGAGTAAAAGTATAACTGTAATAAGATTGAACTAGTGTATCCAGGCTGCATACTTAGGACAAAATAAGAAAAAAGTATTTTTAAACCGAAGGCTATGAATATAAAAATATTAATCAAAGAAATATAAAATAGAATTTTAATAGGCCTTGTAGTTGTTGATATCAAAAATTCCAAGCCAAGGTCCACTTTTTTGAATAAACCATATGAAGAAGTTTTTTTTGTTTTTTTCTCTATATAAATGCCTTTACTTCTAAAACCTATTAAGTTGTATAATGAAAAAGTAACAAAATTTTTTTCTTTATATTGTAGAACACTATCTATGCATTTTTTTTTGAATAAAATTACATTAAGGTTTTCTGGATTATATTTTATCTCTGAAAATATATTTAAAATTTTATAAAAAAATTTTGTTTGGAATTCTCTTAGAAATCCATCATATTTTTTCTTTATTTTTCCATAAATTAAATCACTATCACCTAAATTATTCCATAAAACTTCTAGAGTACTTGGATTAACCTCTAAATCACTATCTATAAAAAAAATAAAATCACCAGAACAATATTTATATGCAGTCATAGTAGCATTATGATGTCCAAAATTTTTTGATAAGTTTATTATCTTTATATTTTCATTTTTATAATTTTCATTAATCTTATCAAAAGATTTATCTTTTGATCCATCATTTACTAAAATTATTTCATACTCTGATATATTTAGTTTTTTAATTGTAGTCAGGATCGATTTTATAAAATCAACTATAGTATCTTCAGAATTGTAAAAGGTGCTTGCAACACTCAATTTATACATGATATATAATTATCTTAATGCAAAATTATATTCCATATAAAAGTAAAAATGAATATAGATATATTAAAGAAGTATTGAATAAGAGAAAGTTTGCTGATGGAAATTTTCAAAAAAAATGTAATTCATTATTAGAAAAAATAATTAAATCGAATCATATATCAATTACTCAAAGCGGGTCTGATGCTTTAGAGGTATGTTCTTTACTTTTAAAATTAAAAAAAAAAGATGAAATAATATTGCCCTCCTTCACTTTTTCTACGACTTTGAACAGCTTTTTACAACATGGGGCTAAACCAATTTTTTGTGACATACACGAGGAGAATTTATGTATTGATTTATACAAAGCAGAAAGGTTAATTACAAAAAATACCAAGGCGATTTATTTGGTACATTATGGAAATAATATTTGCGATCTTGACAGAGCGAGATATTTAAAAAAAAAATATAATTTATATTTAATTGAAGATGCAGCTCATTCTATTTTCTCAAAATTTAAAAATAAATATGCTGGCACGATAGGAGATTTAGGAGTTTATAGTTTTCACGAAACTAAAAATATTACCTCGGGTCAAGGTGGTGCAATTAGTATTAATAATAAAATTTTTTTAAAAAGAGGAAAAATTATATTAGATAAGGGTTCTGATAGAGTTAATTTAGTAAAAAAAAATTTTAGATACTATAATCGAAAAGATCTAGGATCAGAATTTAAAATGGCAGAATTACCAGCTGCATTTTTATATTCACAAATAAAAGATAGAAAGTTAATTAAAAAAAAAAGAAAAAAGATTTATAACTTTTATTCAAATATTTTTAAAAAAGTTAACTCAAAATTAGTAGAAGTTTTGAAGACAAATAAAAAAGTAGACACAAACTACCACATGTTTTGCTTAATATTTAAAAAAAAAGTAATTGCTAAAAAATTTCATGATTTTATGAAAAGAAATCGAATACCTGTTGCTACTCATTATTATCCATTACATTTTAGTATTAATAAAAAAATAAAACTTCCTATCACTGAAAATATTTTCAATAAAATATTAAGATTACCGTTAAATGGAAATTTAAAAGCGACAGAACTAAATAAAATAAAGAATCTAATAATTAAATTTTTTTCTTAAATGTGTGGAATAGCTGGATCTATAAACTACAGTAATCACAAGATTATGAGAAAGATGCTTCAATCAATTAAGCATCGAGGTCCTGACGAACAAGATTTTTATTTAGATAATCAAGTTATGCTAGGAACAAATAGATTAAGCATATTAGATTTAAAATACGGAAATCAACCTATGATTTCAAAAAATAAAAATGTAATCTTAAATTTTAATGGTGAAATTTCTAATTACAAAGAATTAAAAAAAAAATTAATTTATAAAGGATACAAATTTGTAACAAGGAACTCTGATACTGAGGTGGTATTAGCAGCTTATTTAACTTTTGGTATGAGTTTTATTGATTATTTAGATGGCATGTTTGCAATATCTTTGCATGATAAAAAAAGGCAAAGACATATCTTAGCAAGAGATAGATCAGGAATAAAACCACTATTTTATTTTAAAAAAGATAAATTTTTAGTTTTTTCATCTGAAATTAAATCATTACTTTGTCATCCTTTAGTACCTAAAATGATAAACAAAAAAGTTATTTTAACTTTTTTTTCACTTAAAAATATTCCTTCTCCAGAAACAATTTATTCAAATATAAAACAAGTCGAGCCAGGAAATTTATTAATCTTTAAAAATTTTAAACTTTCAAACAAAAAATATTTTAACCCGATTAAGTTTAAAACTGATAATAAAATTACCTATAACAAGTCAAAAAAAAAATTAATCAATATTTTAAATGAAAGTGTAAAAAACTCATTGCTATCTGACGTGGAGGTTGGATCTTTTTTGTCTGGAGGTATAGACAGTTCTTTAATAAGTATCCTAGCATCCAAATATACTAAAAATAAATTAAAAACATTTAGTTTGGTTTATGATAACAAAAATTTAAGAAAAGATGATTTTTATTCAAAAAAATTTTCAAAATCAATAAATTCTGAACATCATGAGGTTGTAATACCAAAAAAAATTAATCCAGATAAAATTGAGGATGCTCTTAATTGTTTTGACCAACCTTTTGGTGGTACAATTTCATCTTATTTTTTGTCAAAATTTGTCTCTAAACATGTGAAAGTAGCATTAACTGGTGATGGATCTGATGAAATTTTTGGATCATATAGATATCCAAGAAATGTTGTTGAGAACGAACATCCAAAAAAATCTTTATGCTTATTAAAAAAAAATAGTTTAAATTTTCATCAAAATAATTTTAATTATTTTTTTACTAATAAATTAATTGGGGAAGGTTCATTATTTTACAATAGTTATTTTAAAAATAAATTTAAAAAACTTAAAGATTTAGATAACTTAAATAGTGCATTAATAGCAGATTTCAGATCACTTTTACCTGACCAAGTACTAATGTTTAACGATATTCATTCAATGTCTAATTCATTGGAGATTAGGCCACCATTTTTGTCAAACAAAATGATAAATTTTGCATTAAGTCTTCCAGAAAATTTTAAAATAAAAAAAAAACAAACGAAAATTATTCTTAAAGAAGCATGCCAAGGCATATTGCCTCAAGAAATAATAAATAGAAAAAAAGAAGGCTTTGTCATGCCAATAGAAAATATTTTTTTGAGTAAGCAAAAAAAATATCTATTCAATGTATTTAAGAAAAAAAATGTCATTAAACACCGATATTTCAATATTAACCAAATAAATTATATGATTAATAATTTTGAAAATTTAAATTTTTGGGACCAAAATAGACTATGGGTAATATTCACTTTCCAAATATGGTGGAATAAAAATTTTTAATTTTGGAGATTTTTTAAAATATTTTCAATTTTAGATTTTATATTTTGGTCACTAATCTCTAATTTTTTTAAGTTTTCAATTACGTAATTAATTTTAAGTAAATTTTTATTTCGCTCAGATCTCAAAAGATCGATTATTTTATTTAACTTTTCTGTTTCTAGTTTAAATTTTTTTTCATTCATTTTTCTAAATTGAATATATAATCAATTACAGACAAATTTGGAACAAATTTTTTAACATTTTTTTGTTTATAAACAGGATGTATAAAATTTTGAAACTTGACATCTATACCATTTTTTTTAAATAGATTTACATTGATATAGTTTTTTGCACTCTGCCCAGTATAATATATTTTGCATTCTAAATTTTTACACCAATTTATTATATTCAAATTTTTATCTTCTAAATTATCATAATCAGAAGATTTGATATAATTAAATTTAATCTTTAATTCATCTAATACAATTTTCGTCAACTCAATATTTAGAGAACTTAAAAAAATCTCTTTTTTATTAAAAATGAATAGCAACTTTTCAGAAAAATTTTCAAAATTTGGATGATTTTTGTAATTATAAAAAATTTTTTTTTTTATTTTTTCAAAATTTTTTTCTGGATCATAAATCCTAGTCTCAAAAATTTTTTTACTTAATTTATCTCTAACTATTGGAACAGTAATCCAAGACGGAATATTATTAATTAAAATTCTATTTCTGTTCCTCCAACTATTCTTGTCAAATTGAACATGATCATAAAAAATAAATTGATCACATTTTTCTATCAAATCTATATACCCCAAATAAGGTAAAAAACTTGGTTGTAATATGCTAAGAATTTTCATAAGTTAAAAATTAATTATTTAATTCATGAAAATTCTTATCACAGGATCGGCAGGTTTCATAGGATCTAACTTTGTTAAATTGGCTTTAGAAAAAACTGACCATGAAATAATTGGTTTGGATTGTTTAAATTATGCATCGGACTTAAAAAATTTAAACTTTAAAAGTAATAGATTTAATTTCATAAAAGGTGACATTGAAGACTCGAATTTAATACAAAGTATTGAGTATGATATGGTTATAAATTTTGCAGCTGAGACACATGTTACTAGATCAATAAATAATAGTGAGGAATTTATAAATAATGACATAGTTAAATTAGATAAATTATTAAGAACTGCCTTATTTAATAAAAAGTTAAAAGTTTTTATTCAAATATCTACTTCTGAAGTCTATGGTAGTTCTTGTGATGGATTAAAAATGAGTGAGAAACACCCATTAAATCCAATGAGCCCCTATGCTGCGGCAAAATGTGGGGCTGATAGGTTAGTTTATTCGTACTCAAAAACTTATGACATCCCTGCTGTAATTATTAGACCATTCAATAATTATGGCCCAAAACAACACTTAGAAAAATTAATACCAAGAGTCATATGTTCAGGAATTCTAAACAAAGAGTTTAAGGTCCATGGTGATGGTATGGCCTCCCGTGACTATATTCACGTATTTGACACCTGTAATGCCATTTTAAAATTAATAGATCACTATTCAAATATTAATGAAGTAGAAACTTATAATATTGGATCTGATACAAGTATATCCGTTAATGATTTATTAAAAAAAATCCAAAACTATTTTAGTGATAACATAAAGTTTAAAAAAATAAATGATAGGCCAGGTCAAGTAAATCTTCATTTATCAGATTCTGTAAAATTTCGAAAAAAATTTAATTGGAAACCTGAGATAAAAATAGATCAAGGCATCAATGAAACAGTTAATTGGTACAAAAATAATTTTGATTGGTGGGAGAATAAGTTTAAATTTTCAGAAATAAGAGTAGTGATGCCTAACGGAAAAATTTTTTTTCACTAATCTTTAATCTTTATACCAAAACGGTCTAGTACCATCTACACTCTCTTTTTCATACTCTGCACCAGCAACCTGCCAATCACCACATCCCTTACAAATTTCTGGTATTTTTTCCCAATTATGATCTTTATGGAACTTTCTTAACGTATCACCTAATTTTTTCCATAAATCTTTGACAGTATGATCTCTAACATTTCCAACAACATGCAAACCCTCATAATCAACTGGGCAGGCTACGACATTACCATTTTGATGTATTGCCATAGAATTGTTTCCCCACGGACATGCAATCCTAAATTCTGAGTGATGTTTAATAGTTTCAGATCTTACAGTCCCTGTCGTTGTCCATTCAAGCATTGGTCTTACTTTTACTTCAGCTCCATAAGAATTCCAGAACTTTCTGTAATCTTCAACCTCATCTTTGTTTTCTTTCATTACTGAAAACTGAGCTGTGATTGACGGATATTTTTTATTTAATTTTTTTTTTCTTCTAAAAGTCTAACAACAGACGGATAAACTTCATCATACTTTCCTTTAAATCTAATTTTTTCAAAAGTTTCCTTTTTAAATCCATCTAAACTTAAAATAAATCTTTTTAACGGTGAGTTAAGAACTTTATTAATGTTGTCATTTCTGTTTAATAAGGAGCCATTTGAATTTAAAACTAGATTGGTACATCCTACTTTGTCAGCATAGTTTAATCTATCCCATAATTCGTCTCCCAAAATAAATGCTTCACCGTAGAATGTAGGCCATATTTCACAATCTGGTTTTTCATTTGCTATTTCTTCAACTATTTTATTATAAATATCTCTTTCCATATGTTGTTGGGGTCTGATCATTTCTCTATGAGAACAGTGAGTACAGGCATAGTTACAATACGAAGTAGTTTCAATTACCAGCTGAGGAGGAAATTCATGTTCAACCAGATTTTCTTCAATTCTAGTTAATTCTAATTTTCTTTTATCATCATTAAGATGTGGTTTTAGCTCTGTAAAGTCCATAATTATTAAGTAGTTCTACACTAAGTTTTAAAATTTTCTATTATAAATTTCGTAAATTTTTCATATATAGGTGACATCTTTATTATCAATTTAGCTTTATCGTCATTTTTATCAACTTTAATTTTTTCTTGAATAATAATCTCTCCATCATCTAAAATTTCAGTCATATGAAACGCTGTTACTCCCGTAAAAGAGCTTTTATTTTGAATCACATTACTAATGGGATCTCTACCTTTAAAATGAGGTAAATAGGAAGGATGGATATTTATAGCCTTCTTAAAACTAAAATTATTAAGTTCAATTTTTTTATGATAAGTTGAAACAAGACATAAATCTGCTTTAACGTCTTTTTCAATTTCTTCGAATGATACAGGTATATTATTTTTTTTTGCGAAATCAGATATATTTTCACAATTAAAATAAGGAAATTTGCCTTTTTCCTCTCTAGTATAAACTTTTACAATATCTACTTTTAGTTTAATAAGTTGTTTTAAAGCAACATTACCTAAACCTGTAAGTCCACAAAATACAACATTCATTAAAATTTATTTTTATATGTTGTCAAAGTTTTTAACCTAAATAAATCAAAATAATAGAGCTAAATGTAATTATCTATCTATAATTATCCTTTAACGCTACCAGATGTTAGGCCACTTATTAAGTATTTTTCAAAATATATGAAAATTAAAAGTACTGGCACAGTTACTATGACTGATCCAGCCATTAAATATTGACGTGGTGTTTCTGCATCTCCACTTAGATATTGGATAGCTCTTGATAGGGTAAATGATTTAGGACTATCTAAAAACATCAACGAAAAAAGGAATTCATTCCAAGCAATCATAAAAACATAGAGTGCAACAGATGCAATAGCTGGCAAACTTAAAGGAATGATAATTTTTAAGATTATACCAAACCAATTCTGACCATCCATAATTCCTGCATCTTCAATTTCTTTAGGAATACTTTTGAAATATCCTTGCAGCATATAAATAGCGACTGGCAAGGTTGTAGCTGTATAAACTATCAGAAGGCCAAAAATTGAATTTCTTAGTCCAAGTTGACTAAACACCGTATATAATGGGATCACTAACACTATCGCTGGAAACATATAGATAATTAAAATTGATGTTGATAAAAATGACGATAAAGCTAAATTCAAATATAATCTACGTAACTCATGATCAAGTAGAGGCAATGACATTAGCTGATCGAATCGTAGTTCTTAATAAAGGAAATATTGAACAATTTGGAACACCTAATGAAATTTACTCTAATCCAAATAATGTTTTTGTTGCGGAATTTATTGGATCACCAAAAATGAATATTTTAAAAATAAAAAAAGAACACATTACCAATTCAAACACCTTAGACATATTTGATCATAAAATAACTTTTGAAAATTATAAGTTTAAAGATGAAATATATTTGGGTATTAGACCTGAACATATAAGTTTAACAAATAAATATGAAATCAAAGTAAAAGTAAAAGTTGATCTTACTGAAAATTTAGGATTCGAAAAAATAATTTATGCTAAAGAATCAAATAATCTAATTGTAATAAAGTCTTCGGAAAGTATAAATGAAAAATCGTTAGATATATCTTTTCCTAAAGATAAAGTATTATTTTTTGATAAAGATAAAAATAGGATAAAATAATTTAATTGAAAAAAAAATTTTCATTAATCATATTTACTGACCTAGACGGGTCATTATTACATAGAGATAATTTTAAATTTGATACAATCAAAGATTATATTAAAAAACTTGTTAACAAAGGTATAATTATTATTCCAAATTCTAGCAAAACTGAAGGAGAGATAGAAAAATTTAATGAGGAACTTGGTATTGAACTTCCATTTATTTCAGAGAATGGCTCTGCTATTCATGGGTTAAACTTAATTAATCAAAACTTTCCAAATAAAATAATTCTTAGCAGGGAAAAAGAGGAGTTACTTGAAATTTTTAAAATGAAAGTTCCTGAAAAATTACTTAATAAATGTATTCAGATTTCTAAACTAGGTAAAAAAGAACAAGAAAAAATATTTGGACAAAAAGGTGATAAGCTTAAGGATGTATTAAATAGAAAGTATACTTTGCCTTTTGTATTTGAAGGTAATAGAGTTGAAAAAAGCAAACTATCTCAAATTTTGAAATCAAATTCTTTAACAATCCAAGAAGGTGGAAGAGTTATGAATTTATGTGATAATGTAAATAAAGTTAAATCTATGAACAGGGTCATAAAAATTTATAAAAAAATTGAGTCTGATATAAAAGTTATAGCTGTAGGAGATAATTATAACGATCTAGAAATGCTTAAAAATAGTAATATTCCATGTTTAGTATTTAATGATAAATTTAAGTTAGACCAAATAAATATAGATAATTTAATATTTTCAAATAAACCATCTCCAGAAGGCTGGGCAGATGTGATAAAAATGGCGCTAGTTAAATTAAAATATAATGACTAAAACTGCTAATGAGTGATTTTTTTCAAAATGGCATAATTTCAACATTACATGATTTTGGAACTAAACCGACATCAGCAATTGAAAAAGACCTAATGAAATTTTCTAAAGAGAGAAAAATGGAATTAATTTTACCATGTCTCTATTCTGAGTTGGAAGGTTCAGCATTACCAAAAATTGTAGAGGAAATAAGCAAAACTAAATATTTAAATCACATAATCATTGGATTAGATAAAGCTAATCAATCACAAGCTAAAAAAGCTTGGAAATTTTTTAAAAAATTAAAGACACCATTTTCAATTCTTTGGAATGATGGTCCAGAATTAAAAAAACTCGACCTAGAATTGAAAAAAAAAGATTTAGCTCCTAACGAACTTGGTAAAGGAAGAAATGTTTGGTATTGCATTGGAATGGCTATAGCAAGAGACAGTGCTCGTTCAGTTGCTCTTCATGACTGTGATATAAGAACTTATGATAGAAGAATGCTTGCAAAACTTTTTTACCCTGTGGTTAATCCGCTTTTTAATTTCGAATTTTGTAAAGGTTACTATCCCAGAGTAGCAAATGAAAAAATGAATGGTAGAGTTGCTAGATTACTTGTTTTTCCGTTGTTAACTGCCTTGGAAAAAACTATTGGCAAAAGTGATTATTTGGAATTTATGAAATCCTTTAAATATCCCTTAGCCGGTGAATTTTCGTTTAGACGAAATGTCTTACCTGAATTAAGAATATCATCAGATTGGGGTATTGAAGTTGGAATTTTATCTGAAATGCAAAGAAGTTTTTCCCCTCAAAATATTTGCCAGGTAAATTTAGCAGACACTTACGATCATAAACATCAAATCTTATCAGCTGATGATGAGACCCAAGGGTTATCTAGGATGTCTATAGATATAATTAAAACATTTATTAAAAAATTAGCCACTCAAGGTAATTCATTTAGCCGAGAAAAATTTAGATCTCTTAAAGCAACTTACTACAGATCAGCTCTAGACCTTATAGATATATATAGAAGTGATGCAGATATGAATGGTCTTAAATTTGACTCCCATATTGAGGAAAAAGCAGTTGAATTATTTGCAATAAATATAATGAAAGCTGGTGAGGCTTTTATTCAAAATCCAATGGATACACCTTTTATACCAACATGGAGTAGAGTTAAAAGTGCTATACCAGATTTTCTTAAAAGATTAGAGAAAACTGTCAATGAGGATAACAAAAAATATAATTAATGTTATCTCAAACATTTCAGAGAAAAATTAAATCTAAATTAAATAATATTTATAAAACCTCTTATTTAAAAAAAGAGGATCTTGATTTCTACTGTAAGGAAATTGAACAATTAGTTCATAAGTTTAATAGAAAAAATATCAAAAAGAAAAAAATTATATCTGAAAAAACTTCTATATTAATTTGTTATGGTGATAGTATTTTAGATAAGAGTAATAAAGATTTAATAAAAATTTTTCAAAATTTTTTTCAAAAAAAATTAGAAAAATATTTTGATACTGTTCATTTTTTACCATTTTACCCTTCAAGCAGCGATAGTGGTTTTGCAGTAAAGGATCATTATAAAATAGATACTAGGCTTGGAAAATGGTCTGATATAAAAAAATTTTCAAAAAAAAATAATATAATGGCGGATATAGTAATAAATCATTCTTCTGCAAGAGGTTTATGGTTCAGGAATTTTCTAAAAAATAAAAAACCAGGTAAAAATTATTTTTTAACTGTTGATAATAAATTTAACACATCTAAAGTAGTACGACCAAGAGACCATAGATTATTAAAAAAAATTAATATTTTTAATAAAAATGAATATATTTGGAGAACTTTCAGTTCAGATCAATTAGACCTGAATTTCAAAAACCCTGCAGTATTATTAAGATTTATCAAAATAATGATCAATCTTATTAATCATGGAGTAACTATTTTTAGGCTAGATGCTATTGCTTATCTTTGGAAACATAATGGCACTAAATGTATAAATTTAAAACAGACACATGATATAATTAAACTTTTTAGGATAATTTGTAATTTTTTAAACGTAAAAACTATAATCGTAACAGAAACAAATCTACCCGAAATAGAAAATATAAGTTATTTTGGCAAAAACGATGAGGCTAATTGGATCTATAATTTTTCTTTACCCCCTTTATTGATTTATTCTTTTTTATTTGAAAATAGTAAATATTTAAATAAATGGAGCAAAAAATTACCTTATTTAAAAGAAGGCAATAGTTATCTTAACTTTATTGCATCTCACGACGGTATTGGAATGAGACCAATTGAGGGAATACTAAATAATGAGACAATAAATAATTTACTAAATAGACTAAAAAAAAATGGTTCTAAATTTTCTTACAGGAAAGTTCACAATAAAACAAAAAAAGTATACGAGGCAAATATCACAATTTTTGACGCATTATACAAGTCTGACTTTGACAAACTTGGTAAGTTTTTTTTTGAAAGATATATTTCTGCTCATGCAATTATGATTTCTTTTGAGGGA